>Ga0164292_10004280_pt1 | contig 11614 bp, 21 predicted proteins | sample GEODES117metaG_FD_111486 | JGI IMG/M metagenome (GOLD analysis project Ga0164292, IMG submission 111486) | Eutrophic lake water microbial communities from Lake Mendota, Wisconsin, USA - GEODES117 metaG | ecosystem: Environmental > Aquatic > Freshwater > Lake | place: USA: Lake Mendota... | reverse complement strand
CAAGAAGATGGATACTATGGGTTTTATGCAGATGAACCTGCTGGATATTGGAGTTCATACGCTTTAAGATTAATAGCTGATAAGTTAGATGCATTTAATAAAACATGGGACAATCACATTAAAGAAAATATTAAATAGTTATGGGACAATTAACAACAAGATTTGGAGCGGTAGGAGCTAAAGGAGAAGCTGGCGAAATATTTATGCTGGATGAATTAAAGAAACAATATAAAGTATCTGATTATAGATTAGATATGGTTCAGCAAACTCAAGGAATTGATTTTGGAATTTCTAAAGATGGATGGAGAAGAGAATTTACTTTAGATGTAAAAAACAACCTCTATATCACTCCAGAGTTCTTTGCATTTAAAATAGAATTAGAAGCTAATGGAAAGGCAGGTTGGTTCTTTACTTCAAAAGCTGATAGAATATACCACACTAATGCTTATATGAAACAATATATCTATTACGATTTAAATGAATTGAGATATTTTGTGACTAAAAGATTAGTGAATAATGATTATTCAGACTTTATCACTGTCAACCATAATGGAGATTTACTATTACAATTTAAGTTTGAGCCTGGTAAAAGTCACAATGTGCCAATATCAGTTTTATTTAAGTAATACATATTTATATTAAAATAAAACACAATGGCAAAGACTACATTAAAATCACTACTTGAAGGATATGCGTGGGAGCGTAATGAAAGATCTTTCGGTAAAGCTCTTCCTACATTAGAAGATATTCAAAAAGCATATAACGAAAAGCAATCTAAACTTCAAGAAGCTGATGGTATGATGACCATTAATGACTTTAATGATATCTTTGAAGGATTTTATTCAGGCATTGAAGCCAATGCTAAATATATGCAAGAGCCTACTTTGAAAACTTTAGCAGCTGCAATTAAATTATTGCAACAAGCTCAAAGACAAGAAGCAGCAGCTCATGGAGTTAATATTACAAAACGATCAGTTAAATTAGTATAACGGCTTAGGACCGGTATTGTTGCCAGCTTTTCATCGGGCGGGTGTCAGATTAATCTGAGTAAAGTGTCGCTACCTTGCTCAGATTTTCTACTATTTATTAGGATCTTATTGATTTTATTCTTATCTTTATATATAGAAATTAAAAAATAAGAATTATGAAAAGATTTTCAAAAAATGACCGTTATGTTATTGCAATGATTGCATTAGATGCAGAAAAGAATGGAATGACACCTCAAGAAGCTTTAGCCTATGCTGTGAACCATGTTGTAACAGTTACTAAGGCAGCTAGAAAAACCCGTGAAAAAGGTAATCCTATAGGATTTTAATTAAAAAATAAAAATTATGTTAGATTATAAGAAAATTAGTGATGTAGTAGTTACTGATATTGACTTTGAAGATTATCCTGACTTTTGTGATGCTTATGTTATAAGTGCAATGTATAAAGGAAAACCAATGACAGATTTAGAATTAGATGAGCTAAACCAAGACGGTGAGTTTGTTAATGAAGCTGTATTTAAACAATTATATTAATATGAATATGATAACACTTCCTTATGTTAAGACTCCTTTCAAAGACTTCGGTATATTAAAGACCAAAGGAGGTACCTATGTGTGTCCAGGATGGCATTTGGTTCCAGACGGAACTACCAGAGACCAAATTCAATTTGACAAATCTTTAGTTATTGAGACTGTAATTGAAAAGGTTATTCAGGAGCAGACAGAATGGAAAGTAGCAGGATCGAGGCCTGGGGTATTTTATCAGGTTAATAGATATCTTGATGGCGATTGGACTTGCAGCTGCCCAGCTAAAGCATTTAAGCGAGGAGACTGTAAACATATTATAGCATTAAAGAAATAGGATTATTCAAAAGAATATCTTATATTTATATCCAATTAAAAATTAACAAATAATGAGCGTAATTCAAAACGGTACAAAGTATTCTTTTGCCAACATCACAGACACTTATACTACCTTACCAAAAGGTAATTATCTTTTAAAGTTTGATCCTAGAGAAGGATACTTTTTAGAAAAGAAAGATGACTTTATTCTTCCAAAGAAAATTTACGGAGATCAATCTATTATCAAAAGATGGTTGAAGTCGTGGGAAACAAACTCTTCAAAGAATTTAGGTATTCTTTTAGCAGGAGTTAAAGGCTCTGGAAAGACTATCACTGCGCAGAAGTTTTGCGTAGAATCTGAATTACCAGTAGTTATTATCAATGAGTTGTATCACGGAAGTGATTTCGTAGACTTTATCACATCTCCTAAGTTAGGTCAATGTGTTATCTTTTTAGATGAGTTTGAAAAGATTTATTCTAAACAAGAGTTTCAACATGAGTTGCTTTCTATCATGGACGGTAACTATGCTACCAAATTGATTTTCCTTTTAACTGTTAATGAAGATAGACTTAATGACTATTTAGTTAATAGATTGAATAGAATTAAATATTGCAAAACATATTACGATTTAGATGCAGATACTATCAATTCAGTTATTGACGATATGTTAATTAATAAAGATCATACTCAATCAATTCATAACTTCTTTGAAAAAGTAAATTTAAAGACATTTGATTTACTTGTTAATTTAATCAAGGAAATGAATTTATTCAATGAAGATGCTTTAGTATGTGGAAGTCACTTAAATTTAAAGCCTCATACTAAAACCTATGAAGTGTATGAGATCTTCGATAATAAAGAATATCCTTGTTATTCATCTAACTTCTTCCCAGGATTGGAATGGTTAGAAATTGAAAGAAAATCTTTAGAGTATCTACCTACCGGTGGAGGTCCGAAAGTAATTGATCCTGAGGATGAAGATCCGTTAGCATATGAAGAAGAATATGTACCAGGAAGAACTTGGTCTGTAAGATTAAATGTTTTAGACTGTGAAGTTGAAAGAAATGGAAATATAATCTTAGTTAAAGATCCTTCTTCAGGGTTGCAATTTAGGTTGAGAGAGCAAAAATATAATTTTTCATTAGTATTTTAGTATGAAAAGATCAAAGTTTAAAAAGACTGATATTGATTTATATGACAGACAAGCTGCTTTTGTAGAATTAAAGAATTTCTGTCACATATCTAAAGAGCATGACTTTGTCGAAGTCACTGAATGGCATAATGGCGAAGGCTTCGATATTACTATTAGTGCCACTACTGAACAAAATGTGTCTGTAACTTATGGGCAATTTGACGCAATTAAAAAATTGATTAAAACATTAAATAGCAAATACTTGTAATATGATAATTACATTAATATCTGATACTCACACAAGACACCAAGAGATAACAAATGACCTTCCAGGAGGTGATTTACTTATTCATTCTGGCGATCTTATGAACTCTGGACGTAATATTGAAGATATTAAATCATTTTGTAAGTGGTTTGACTCGCTAGATCAATACACTCACAAAGTATTCATTGCTGGTAATCATGATAGAATGTTTCAAGACGATCCAGAGAGAGCTATGGAAATAGTAAATTCATATAAAAATATTACATATCTTCAAGACTCTTGGGTTGAAATAGGAGATGATAATGAAAAATGTAAAATTTACGGGTCACCTTGGCAACCTTGGTTTTATGATTGGGCTTTCAATCTTCAAAGAAATGGAATTGGGTTAGCTTCTAAATGGGAAGCGATTCCAGAGGATACTGATATCGTTGTTACTCACGGACCGGCATACGGTATGGTAGATACAGTGGCAGGGCGCCAATATGACAATTTAGGTTGTGAATTATTAAGAGAAAGATTAGATTTAATCAAACCTAAAATTCATACCTGTGGTCATATTCATTCAGGATATGGGCATACATTAAATGAAGGCACTCATTATTTCAATGCAGCTGTGTTAGATGAAAGATATGAGTATGAACAAAAGCCAAAGACCTTTGATTGGTATAAGGATACAAATACAATTACATTTATATGAGTTCACTCAGGTTTAATCCACCACCGCAATGGAACATGATGTGGGGTAACAGATACTTCTTAGGTATGACTGAATTACTATATAGTCTGTATCAAACACTTCATAACCAACCTAATTTGAAAATGTTAGAAATTGGGTCTTATAAAGGAGAGTCAGCTTTTATGTTTGCTTCCTTAGGTATATTTACTGAGATACATTGTATAGATCCTTTTGAAGGTGTAGAAGAGTCAAATGATGTATTTACTGAAAATTGGGACAATGTTAAAAATGAATTTAAACTAAATACTCGTTACTTTGATAATATAACTTTACATCAAGAATTTAGTTATGATGTAGTTAATAATTTTGAAGATGGTTATTTTGATTTTATATACATTGATGGCAATCATGAGTATGAAGATGTAAAAAAAGACATTGAGTTATTCATTCCAAAAACTAAACATCTAATAGGCGGCCACGATTATCAAAAGGAGTGGCCTGGAGTAATTAAAGCAGTGCACGAAACTTTAAAAGCTCCTGATAAAACATATCCTGACGGAAGTTGGATTAAATCGATTAAGTTATGAAACATCCTAAAATAAAAGTAAATAAAATAGTTAAGGAATATAAAGATGCTACTGCGAAAGAAATCTGGGAAGGAGTTAGAGATAATTTTATTTTTGGGTTTCTTGGCGCAACTTTAGTTGTATTCATTGCTACTCGTACAGATATCGCTGTTTTATTAGGTTACCTCTTATATTACATGTTCATGGGTAGAATTGTTAATAGACCTAAATACGTAACTGACTTAGGAAGAAAGATAGTATTTCCCTTCCCTTCAGCTCTCGGAGCATTTGCAGGATATAAATTATCTTATGTATTGCTGCACTTAATTTAATGTGATTTATTTTAAATACGATATTTATTTAAAAATAATAATCTAATCATATCGTATGAAATCAACAGAACTTAATATTTTACGAAGCTTAATTCGTGAAGAGGTTAAGAAGTCTTTAGCAGCAAAAGCTCCTATCAATGAAGCGTTTGCTTCTTCTATCTTAAGAAGACTTCTTGCTCAAAAAACTTATAGAACAACTATCGCGCCTGCCTTCCAAAAAATGGCTCAAATTGCTTTGGATAAAGTAACAGACGACGCTATTACTAAATTGGACCCGCAAGCTGCTTATATGAAATTAAGAAAATCTAATGCAGGTAATAGAATAGTTGTATTTTACGTTTCAGAAAAAGGAACTACTAACACTTATGCAAAAGATACTTACTATCAAAAAATTGCACCAGGCACTGTATTAGGTCTTGCTTCAGGAGATAATAAATTCTTTGATATAAATTATATTAGATACGGAGACGATAAAGATAAAATGACTATGAGTGCTGGTAAATCAGGAGACTCTATTGGTGTTGGAAAATCAGGCTCAGGATATGGATCAACAGGATTATATAATGTTAAGCGTGTAGCTGAAGTAGCTGATATAGCTTATGTAATTGATTTAGAAAAATTAAAAGATAAAGGATTAGGGACTTCATCTTTAGCAGCGCAAAGAGCAATTGCTAAAAGAGGGGCTATTGCATTTAAATCAGATGCTCAATTCAAAAAAGAAAATTTAGCTAGATATAAAGAAGCTTTGCAAGGTAGAGCAGCAAAAGGAGATATTGATACTATGGTGTTAGAAGCTATTCAGCAAGTAACTAAACAAATATCTGCAGCTGTTGCTGGCAAAACTATGTCTCAATATGGAGATGTTCTTATTGGTAAAAGTCCTAAAGGCAGAGATGTAACTGCATCAGATGCTTCTAATGCATTGAATAGACTACTTCAACAATTTGCTACATATTCATCTTCTAAAATAGAGTTAGAAAAATCTGAAGCTGGAGATCCTAATTATCGTTCTAGTTATGCAGAAACTAGATTAAAAGAAGCTGCTTTGGAGATTAAAAACCAAGTAATAAAAATTAATAAATTAGATTACGGCTGGTAATCATAACTAATGAAAAGAATCATAAACGAGCATCTTAAATACATGATCAGGAAGGAAATTAAAGATGCCTTGACTGAGAATAAAATGCAAATTGGCAATGGTCATTATTCTGTGCGTGTAATTACGGATAGAAAAGGATTGGCATTGTCATTTTTGCCTGATTCCAAAACTTTAGATATTCCTGTAAATACTCAGGTAGATGCTATTAATGATTTACTTAAGAAAAAGCTAGGTGCTTTAGGCAAAGCTTTCTATTTTGAGTCAGGTCATGATGCAGCAGGAAGAATATATAGATTAAACCCGGATTTGTTCACTGATGTATTAACTAAATTATTATCTTGATATAAGTGGAAGATCCGACATTTCCGGGAATATACCTAGAGATAGGTATTCTTATTTTTGGAGTTATATTAATCGTTTATGAATTGCGTGACGGCAATAATAGAAAAGATAAATTATGAAATTGAAATTAGTATTATTACTATTATTACCTATACTGGCATTTGGTCAGTTAAGAGATAGTGTTTACGTTAAAACGGATATATTTGAAACAATGTATTCAGAGACTTTGGAACAGCCATTATGGGTTAAATACAAAGTGTTATGTACAGATGGAACTGCTTCTAGAAAAGGAATGGATTTCTATACAGTACCTGGATATAAGACTTCTGATGCTAAAGATTATGTAACTAATCAATGGGACAAAGGCCATATGGCTCCAGCAGCAGACTTTTCTTGTACACCTGAAATGCTTAAAAAGACTTTTTCTTATTTGAATTGTTCATTACAGCATCAAGATTTAAATAGAGTTCATTGGAGATTGTTAGAAGATTATGAAAGACTTTTAGCTTATACGGAAGGACCTGTAAATGTAACTATTAAATGTTATTTTACAAAGAATCCCATTAGAGTTCCAGGCGGTGCAGCTATACCTTTCGCTTACAAGAAAACTATTGTAACTGCTAAAAAAACTCTTTGTTTCTATTTCTTAAATGAAAAGCCAACAAAAGCTACATTTGTAAATTATCAAATTAAATGTAATTAAAGTGATTCTTTTAAAAGATTTATTAACTGAAGCTAGATTTGGGGACATAGAAGTTGTTCCTACTACCGGACCTCAAAGAGGTGTAGGAGAAGTGAATGGTAAATCTTATGCTATTATTATAGGAAACCCGAGTGTGTACCGTAAAATGGAAACGACTCCTATGGGTAAGCCTGGTAAAATGAAAGCACTTAATTATGATGGCGTTGGGTCTGAAGCTTATAGAGAGTTTAAATGGGATGCTGATACAACTCAATGGGAAGTTTGGCAACGTATGAATTATGTAATAGTAACTCCTAGAAACGAAACGCATTGGTATCATGGTAAAATGCCAGGAGGTGGATATAAAGGCTTCGATGGAGCGACAGGAACACCTTTGCCTGATTTAAAAATAGAAAAGTTCGGTTATAAAGTATATAAAGCGTTACTTGGAGAACCTAGTGTTGGATATATTATAAGTGATAAAACATCATCACCTGAAATTAAAAGAGCAGTTTATAGCAAATTAATGCAAGATGATGACCTAGTCTGGATTGCTACTAATGGCAATACTACTTCAACCTATGATAAAATTGTAGTAATTAATCCAAAGCATGCAGATGTGCAAAAACTAAAGAAACAATTTGAAGTTGCGAATAAAGGATCTAAATTCTTTTATTCTAAAAATTTCCCTAATACATAAAATATGAAAGCATCTGAATTAAGACAGATAATAAAAGAAGAGGTTGCTCTAGTTTTAAAAGAATACGGATATCAAGATGATATTAAAGCTATTCATTTTGAAACAGATCCTGCTAAGCAAGAGCAACTTAAAAAAGCTTATGGTAGAAAAACTGGAGCTATGTCTTCATCTTCACAAATTGCCGCTGCTGACTACGCTTTGGCTAAATATAGAAAAGATATTAAATATGACAATGGAAAATCAGGTCAAGTGGATACCGGAGTATTTGTACCAGGCTCGTCAATGGCAGCTTTTTCAACAGCAGGTAATGGCCCACATTCTAAAAAAATATCATGGAACCAAAGAGAATATGATAAATGGATTAAATCAATGGCTGGAGACGGCGGAGCTGATAATGCATACGATATGGCACAAAATGCTAAGTTCGAACCAGGATTGATTGATTGGGTTAAAAGAAATTTAGTATACGACGAGAAACCATTGGAAAGAATACAATGGGATATCGAAGCTTATTCATAATATAAAGAAAGCTAGGCATCAGTCTAGCTTTTCTACTGATTTATCCATACTTGATATTTATTATTAAATAAAGTTTACATGGGCAAATTTGGAGAATACAAAGGACTACAGATACTAGAAAGTCAGATTAGGTATGCTATGGATAATACCTCTTCTAATTCAGAGGCAGCTAAATGGCTTCACATTTCATTTTCTACATGGAAGAAATATGCATCTATGTATATTGACGAACCTACAGGAAAGACTTTGTTTGTATTGCACAAAGAGACTGGGTTTGCAAAAAGATTAGTACTTCCACAAACAAGATATAGAAGAAAGGCATCTGCTCCATGGGCATTTCAGCCTACGCCAATTCAAGAAGTATTTGATAATAAACATCCTAAATACTCATTAAATAGATTCAAGGAGCGTTTAATTAAAGAAGGGCATATAGAAGAAAGGTGTTCGTGCTGTGGGTTTCAAGAAAGAAGGGAGCACGACTATGAAATGCCTTTAAAAATGCATTGGATAGACGGAAATAAAGCAAACTATGCTTTGTCTAATATTCAGCTGCTTTGCTTTAATTGCTACTTTCTTAATGTAGGAAATCCTTTCGGTGGAAAGGAAAGGCAATTTTACATAGATGAAAGCACAGGAGAACCTGTTCCTGTGCGTGGAGATAGAAAGTCTTTAAAAGAACAAATTATAAAGACTGGGCCTCGCTATTATCGAGACAAGCTTGTTCCTCCTTCTTCTGATTAAGTAAGAACTCTTCATATTGGAAATATTCATCCCAAAATTGGTTTGGATTTTCTTCTTCAAAAAATCCGATAGATTCTAAATAACGTTTAGTATAACTCATAATTTCTTTATTTGTCTAAATATAAGGATTTCTTATGAATTGATAATTATTATAAAGAAATACTACATGATTAAGCTTAAAGATTTATTGACAGAAGCATGCTGGAAAGGATACAAACAGTATGGCATGAAAAAGAAAGGTAAAAAGCAAGTACCTAATTGCGTTCCAGTAGATGAGGAGATAGTAACAGAAATAGGTGATAGCTCTGTTAAGCCTTATAAATTTGAAGAAGTTGATCAAGAAGGTCGATTTGTATACATTCGATTTACTACAGATCAAGGAACTGAATATGAAGTAGATTTAGAGTTCATGGAGTATCCAGATCCAGACGATGAAGATATGAATGTAGATGCTATGGGTATAGAGTTTATGGCAAAGAAAAGTGGCGATCAAGGATATTCTTCTAAAATGACTACTAATGAAGGAAATATTTTTAAAGTTATGTCTACAGTATCTGATATAATAAAAAAATATCTAAAAAATCGCATATTCAAAGATTCTGAATATCTAATATACAGTCCATCAAAGAAGTCTGACCAAAATACTCCTAAAAATCAAAGAGACATGTTGTATAGAAAGTTTATTACACATAACTTTCCAGGTGCTAAAATTAGCGCAGATCAAAATGGCTGGATTGTCGCTAAAATAAAATAAATGAAAGAAATTACAGATACATTCTTTTCTAAATTAAAAGAGCAGTCGTTTACCATAGTACTTATGATAGGTGTCATTTGGTATCAAGGTAGAATGATGGAAGAGCGTGTTGCCTATTGGCAAAAGCTATACGAAGATCAAAAAGCTTATATTCAACAAACTGATAAAGAAGATAAACAAATTCTTTTAGATCGAATAAAATATTTACAGGATCAACGAGACAAATATGCAGATGATGCAATTAATGAATTAAAAACAAAATAAATTATGAAAAAACGCACAAAGGTTAAACAAAATCAAAAAGCTGAAGCTCACTCTAATGTAACTTCAGGCGGTGCTTCAATTGATACTACAACCACTGCAGAAGCAGGTATATCAACAGGAGACGAAAATGCTTCTGTCGGAATCGAGGCATCTGTTAAAACTGGAACTGAGGCATCTGTTGAAGGTGGGTTAGACGGTAATAACGTTTATGTAGAAGCAAGTTATTCAGATACCACTGAAGCTCATGTAACAGTAGAGGGTCAAGCCAACGCTGAAGGGTTTGGAGCAAGTGGTACAGTAGATGCTTATGTTAAGACAGGAAATGAAGCTGAACTTGAAGTAAGAGCAGGTGATGAAGGAGTAGTAGCTAATGGAAGTTTATCAGCAGGTACTGCCGCAGGAGTTGATGGCGAAGGAACTTTAGACTTAAGAGAAGGTTCAGTTACTGCAGGAGCAGGTGTGTCTGTTGGAGAGCAAGTTGGTATCGGCGGAGGTGGAGAAGCTACTTTCGTAGATGGAGTTGCAACTGTAGGAGTTAGTGGTGAAGTAGCAGTACTACTTGGAGTTGATGTCGATTTAAGTGTTAGTGTTGATACAAACCAAATAGCAGAAGATGCAGCAGCAGCACAAAAATTAGCTGAAGAGCAAGCTGCAGAAGCAAAACGATTAGCTGATGAGGCTGATAGAGTATTAGCAGAGCAAGCAGCAGCTGCACAAAGAGAATTGGAAAGAAAAGCTAGAGAGGCTCAAGAAGCAGCAGAAGCCGCTCAAAGAGAATTAGAAAGAGCTGCAAGAGAAACGGAAGAAGCTGCGAGAAGAGCTCAAGAAGAATTAGATAGAATAGCTCGTGAGGCTAATAAATCAAAATGGAATCCTAAAAACTGGTTTTAATATTATGATCAAGCTAAAAGACCTTTTAAATGAATTAGACTTTGGTAAATTTCCATTTACAGACCCGGATGCAGTGCAATTGGGTATGTTAGAGAAAATGTCTTTGGAAAGATTAATTGACAAATACAAATATGTCACAGAACCTAATACCAAAGATGAGCAAAGACTCTTAAGAGACTTGAGTAAGTATTTTGAAGATGAAGAGAATACAGTTCAAGTTTCAGGATTAAAAGCTCTTTTAGCTGTTAAATCAAAATTTCCAGGCATACTTGACCCTGCTGAAGATGAAGATGCAAATTATGTATATAGAGGTACATCAATGTCAATCTCAGAAGTCATGAAATACGATTGGGAAACGTTTTCAAATTCATACAATGGAACTACTTGTGAATGTAAATCTCCTGTAATGATGTCTGCTAAAGGCGACAGAGGGTTTTCTTCATTTTCAGTATTTGAAGACACTGCTGTCGACTTTGCTTATGAACAATATATTGACTTTCCTGCATATTACCGTCAACAGAAATTGATTCCAGTAGTTACTTCTGTGTATGTATCAGACCCTAAGGCTTTATTCAATCCTAAATTTTCAAAAATATTCAATATACACGGAAATGAAGGGGAAGTTTTGTTGATAGATACAAAATATAAGTCTCCTAAAACTACATTGAAGTTTTTAGATGATTTATTTGACAACCTTAAAGATGCAGGAGACCTTTCTCGAGAATGGATAGCATTAGCCAAACATCTTAAAATTGAATTATAATGGTATATTTTTTACTTTGGTTAGGATATGAATTCATAAGACCGAAGCTTATTTGGCT
>Ga0164292_10004279_pt1 | contig 11615 bp, 11 predicted proteins | sample GEODES117metaG_FD_111486 | JGI IMG/M metagenome (GOLD analysis project Ga0164292, IMG submission 111486) | Eutrophic lake water microbial communities from Lake Mendota, Wisconsin, USA - GEODES117 metaG | ecosystem: Environmental > Aquatic > Freshwater > Lake | place: USA: Lake Mendota... | reverse complement strand
TTTTTAGTTTCTTTGATAGGATTCAATTGTTTCGCCGCTTTAGCTACCGTAGGTATAGCATGTACGTCGACGTTGTTCGCATTATCATTAAATATTTTAATAGGAGATACTTTTAATACTCTCGGAATTTTATTTATTCTCGATACATCATTAGGCTCCGTAGGAACAGAGGGAATGGATCGTACATTGTTAGATATCTCCGATATCTCCGATATCTCCGATAATTGAGGTGCATTTTTCAAGGTAGACAATGTAGGCAATGCAGGCGAGGCAGACGAGGCAGACGAGGCAGACGAGGCGTTATTTGGTTTATCGTATTGACTAAATTTTTTATATAGATCTTCGTCGCTATTCTTCCAAATTAAGTTTTTCCTATCAGGAAGAGAAGGAAGTTTATTTGCCAATAGATTAATCATTTAATATATATATATATTAAATAAATTATATATCATTTTTTACTTTAGGTTATAACGTAGTCTTCGTATTTTAATTCATTTTCTAAAACATTTACTGATATTATATTCTGTTTCATAAACTTCTTTTTTAATAAATAAAATTTCATACTTGACGAAAATTTTTGTCGTAAACTATTATCGACTATATCAGGTTCTATTTTTTTCTCATTGGTATCAATATCTTTCGAAGTAATACTCTCATTAAGCAAGCTCTTCATTAATTCATATTTAGTAATTTCATTTTGCGACTTAATACAAAAAGATATATAATCGTTAATTTTATTTAAAGTTTCGTCATTTAGCCAATTGAGATTTATAAATACACCATTGTTGTTTTTCGTATAATTCTCACCAGTCTCTAATATAATTTTAAACAACTCTATAATTTCAATATTAGTCAGTCTACTTACATTATTTTGTATATTTTTACATAAATCTTTTTTATTCATAGTCATTATACGTATTAATATATTAATCTATTTATATAGTTAAAACTCATCAAAATCTACTCCTCCGCTAAACTCTTCTTCTTCAGCTTCTTCATCATATTCAGATTCTTCTTCTACGTCTTCATCATCGTCATCTTCATTCTCTTCTTCTTCCTCCTCATTTTCTTCTTCGTCGAATATAGAACCACCTCTGATCTTACCGCCTTTACTATTTTCATTCAACAATTTATAAGAACTTAATTCGTCGTCATCATCTTCTTCGTCTTCGTTAAACAATTCGATACCGTCATATACAGACTCGTCTAACTCAGAATCTTCTTCTTCGTCAATTGAAAGGTCATCTTCATCAATTTCCGCAACATCTATAACATTATCCTTATCTTTAATAATCTTTCCTATGATAGAAATCATCTTATCGTATAAGGTAAATTTTTTACCACATACTTGGACGTTTACAATATCGCCGATATTAATATTATCAATATTAACCTCAGATTGTATTCCTGAAGTAATTTTAGGAATACAAACTTCCAAAATAGCCATGTCTTCGTACATTCCAATAGCTCTTAGGCCCAAATTATTTTTGGCTATAATTTCGCATTTAATAACAGAATCTTGCGAGGGATTACATATTTCGGCAATACAACTTATATCAAAGGCTACATTGCCGTTCAAATGAGATTCTTTAAAATACCCAGCAGACCGCTTGATAATCTTAATAGTATCTTTTTTAATATAACCATGTTTACTACAACAATTTTCCAAGGTATTTTTAACTTTATTAATAATAGTTCTATCAAAATCTCTTGTTAATTCATTTGGAACAAGAATAATAGTAGTATTAAATTTGATAGGCATAAACATTTTGCTAGTCATTCTATATATATGTTATTAATCTATATGAATATATCATTTTTTTATTTATATAGTAAAAATTGATATATAAAATCTATAATATCTATATTTATTAGAGAATAGATATTATGGAAATATTTAAAGACGATAAAATATTTTCGTACATTGATAAACATAATTTATTAGCAAAAGAGAATAATGCAGAGTGCATTATTAAGCTACTGGGATCAGGAGATTGGACAGAGAATGAATATAATAATTTTATAAATATCATGAAGGCCGAAGATTACAACGAACAGATCGAAAAACATAATTTACAAATATTTTGCGAAGACAATCTTATGGAGGTAACCGGAGATACAAATATTATAAAATATTCATCCAATCCCTCGTATGTAAAAACCGATGTATCAATGAATAAATATAGGGTCTTGGCTAAAGATGAATATGATGAATTATTTAATTCCAAATTACTATTTTTAACAACGGCCAAACAAGCAATTGCTAAGGAAAATGCTCCCGTAAATTGGAAGGATATGCGGAAGTTCTTTAAGATAAATAAAAGAATCGTATATACGGATACCAAGACCAATATCAGATATATTGTTAACGTATGCAAATGCAATAAATACGAGCTATATGAAGCCGAGGATAAGGATCTCTTCTATAATGTAAATAGCGCGAGAATCATAAAATCTTCGCATAAATACGAGTTCTATATTGATATAACAAATGCATCTAAAGATATTGTATTACAATCAATTATAAAAATGGAACAGACTCTATATCTATTGCCTCTAATAATATCAAAAAAACAGCAAGGTGATATTATTAAAAAATATTCGGACCTCGTATCAAAGGATATTTATAGATATAATAGATATAATAAAAACCCGCCTCTATTAACTCCTAAACCAGTTACTTTAGAGAAAAAATATATTGTAGAACCCGACGATTATACAAATATCAGTATATTAACAGAATACACTGTTACTGAAAAGGCAGACGGCGAGAGATTGTTGATGTTTATTGATAATGTCGGAAAAGTATATTTAATCAACAATACCTATATGGTTATTGATACGGGCTTAGAATCCACTAAAGATTTGTATAATTCGTTGATTGACGGCGAATATATATCGTGCGTTAACAGACTCGATAATTCGTCCGTAGGATTATTTGCAGCATTTGATATGTACTACTATGGCGGAGAAAAGATAACTAATCTTCCTCTTATAGATAATGATATCAAGGAAAATACAAGATATAAGTATTTAAAAAATACCGAGAAATATATAAAACAGAAATCTTCAAATGTTTCTATCGATTATTCTGTAAAAGAGCATAGATATACTGATAATATCTTGGGTGATTGCGATGATATTCTAAATAATGATAAAAAATACCCTTACAGTATTGACGGTCTCATATTTACGCCAGCTAAATTAGCATTATATTCGCATTACGGTAATAAACCAGTGCAAATAACAGATAATGTAAAATGGGACAAGGTATTTAAATGGAAGCCTCCCGAACAGAATACTATAGACTTCATGGCTAAATTTGGAAATATTGTTTCAATAGAAGGTATTAAATATAGAGAGATTCATCTGTATGTTGGTTGCAACCCAAAGCAATCTGATAATTATACTATAGACAACGCATTGAAGGAGATATACAATAATGAGTATAGAAAAATTATGCGAGAAAAAAATAGGAGCTATATTCTGAAATTGTTTAAGCCTAATATATATTACTCTGAAGGAGTAGAGAAATCTTACGTAAGATTGGATTCTAAATTGGAAGCAAGATGTGAGAGCGGCGAACTAATAGACGGAGATAAAATTGTCGAATTCAGATATATATTGGATGACTCTATTCATCCGTCGATGCGCTGGATACCTATGAGAATTCGCGAGGATAAAACGAGAATATTTAATACCGGCGAATTATCTAAAACAGCAAATGATAATTCTGTAGCTATTAATATATGGAGTACTATTCACAATCCTGTAACAGAGAGTATTATTAGAGGTAAGGCCCCTATAATGAAAATGGATTTGGAGAATGATCTTCTGCAAACAAATGATATATATTATTCTCGTAATATTCCGAGAGACGAGCTATTATCATATCACATGCAACAGTTCCATAACATAGGGATCAAGAATATGTTGTATTCAAAACCTAAAAACAAGGATAATTTATTGGAATTGGCTTGTGGCGAAGGTGGTGATATGAATAGATGGATTGATAACTCGTATAGATTCGTGTTAGGAATAGATTATGTTAAAAATAATATATATAACCCGCGGTCTGGAGCATACAGTCGTCTAATATCCTCGAGAGAGAAATTCTTCAGAGATAAGGAAAATATAATAAACAAGGTAATATTTCCCAATATAGTTTATGTTGCTGGCGATTGTGGCAAATCAATAATTGATGGCGAATGCTCTTCTTCTATCAACGACACCGATAGCTTTAATACATTAAAGGTTGTTCTAAATAAGAAATCTGGGAATATAATGGAGCATTATAAGAAAGTAGCCTCGAAAGGCGCATATGGTTTTGATGTATGTTCGTGTATGTTTGCTATTCACTATTTCTTTGAAAGTGAGGAAAAAATAAACGCATTTCTAAAAAATATCAGTTTGTTACTTAAAAAAGGCGGCAGTTTCATGTGTACTTTTATGGACGGCAAAAGTGTAGTTGATGCTATCCGCAATAATGGAGGAGATATGATAGAAGGTCGTAAGGTCCTTGATAAAGGCAAGGGAATCCCATTGTGGAGTATCATAAGAAGATATGATATAGATTCTGAGATCGACTATAATAAAAAGGTCGATGTTTTGATAGAGGCTACTAAGAAATTCATTCCTGAATTCATTGTAAATTTCGATATTCTTGTTAAGAAATGCAAGGAGTATAATTTGGAATTAGTAGATAGCGAGCTTTTCTCACAGCAATTTAATAAAATCAAGAGTGAAATACCGCAAGATGATAATGAAAAAACGAATCTTCACAAAATTATAATGAAATTAGATGAAGACGAAGAGCTCAAAACATTTAGCTTCTTTAATCGTTGGTGCATATTTAAGAAATTATAATCACTTATAATCGCTTATAATCACTTATAATCACTTAAGATATTACTTCGTATATTACTCAATATTTATTTTTATATTTATAATTAAGATGATATTATTTTATAGCTCTAATTGTTCACATAGCAAAATGTTATTGGAAAATGTAAATAGATATGATAAAAACAAAACAATAAAACTCGTGCCTATCGAAGAATTAAAAAAACAGAATATAAATATAGAAACTAAAATACGGTCGGTCCCTGCATTTATGATATTGCCAAGCAAAGAATTATTATTTGGTAAAGATGTTTTCGACTATCTGCTATTGCCGGGGCGAGGAATATTATGTGGAGTTCAAAATACAAGATTGGATAAGAACATAGTAGATAATGGTAATGCTATAGACAATAATATTAAACTGAGCGAGTCAAACAATAATGACCCTTCGGCCTTTGCTTTAAATTGCAATAAATTATCTGATAATTTTTCTGCAATTGAAGATGACGATACTGCAATTCGCGATGATAAAAATTATGGCTGGGATTTTATATCCAATGATAAAAATATTAGCGATGGAATATCAAATGTAAGCATTAATTACGAAGATGTAGGTAAAAAATCTAAAATGCCTTCAATTGAAGAACTTATGAAGGAAAGAGATAGTGTAAAATTACAATAAATTAGAATAAATAGATATAAGGAATAATAAATATATTTTATTATAGAGATTATAATGTCAAATCAATTTGTATTTAATCAGTATTATATTGACTTTGTAAAAAGAATAAAACAGGCTTCGAGAAAAATGAAGGAAGATAATAGTGATGATGGAGAGCGCGAAGAAGGAGCCGAGAGCAAATATAATACCGAAGATTATTCATTTGCAAAGAAGATACTTAAGGGCATCAAGGCTAATTACATAACTTTTGATAAATCGTCTGATGAATACATTAAATATATCAATTCTCTTCCTGAAACTTTCTGGGCTTCTTATATTGAAGCAGAGGAAGGTAAATTGGACGAATGGTTTGATAAGGAAGATATAAAAGACGTGGAATTATTTACTGGTATAAGTATATCTATGATAAAACGCGTTATTAATGATAAATTCTTGATTCATCATTTCCTAACCGTTTTTTATTTGTTTAAAGACGAATTATCCGATGATGATGTTAAGAAATATATTAAGGTCTTCCAGTCATCAATTGAAGAAGATTTGATAAACGAGATTACTAATGAGAAACACAAGGATTTGATAAAGAGATTGAATCAATTGAAAACTAAAAATATCAAGGAGAAGACGAATTTAAATATGGCTGGCATGGAAGATACTATGTTGGGAAAACTCGCTAAAGAAATAATGGAGGATGTAGATATAGATAAATTGCAGAAGTCAATAGGCGAAAATGGAGATATCCTCAAGGCAATTGGTGATCCAGACAGTGGCTTTGGAGACTTGATATCGAATGTTAGTAGAAAAATGGCTACTAAAATTTCAAACGGTGAATTGAAACAAGAAGGGTTGCTTCAAGATGCTATGAAATTTGCTTCTGTTATGCCCGGACTATTTGGAGCCGGAGCCGGAGCCGGAGCCGGAGCGGGTGGTGCTGGTGCTGGTGGAGGAGGTGGCGGCGGATCTAAGAATCAGCCTGATATGTCTTCGATGATGAAAATGATGAGTGCAATGATGAGTAATAAAGAGGGCATGGAGGCTTTTAGTAATATGATGAATCCTAAGGGAGGCAAACAGAAAGATACTCGTGCTACTATTAATAAAAATGCTCTTAAAAAAAGTGTAACTATAAATAGATTAAAATCTAAGTTAGATAAAAGAAATAAAGAAACTGAATAAAAATAATATACATATTAGAATAAGAATAAATAATGTTTTGGTTAGATAATTTTAATGTATTATTATTCAATCCTATATTATACCCAAATATTAATATGACTTTAGATGAAAAATTGAATGCTATAGTAAGATTAATATTATTTATAGGAATAATTGCGACCTTGATATTTAACGATTCGCGATATATATTATTTGTATTTATAATTATGATTGTTTCGATATTAATATACAATTATCAGTTAGAAAAAAATAGTAAAATTGAGAGATTTCTAAATTCTAATGAATTAGATATTATTAATAATGAGCTATGCTCTAAGCCAACACACGAGAACCCTTTTATGAATCCGAATTTGATGGACAATAAAAAGAAATATAAATCGTGTCCTATAGAAAATAATAAGATTATGGATGCTGTTAATTTGAATTTTGAAGAAAGAGTGTTCAGAGAAACAGATGATATTTATAACAAGTCTTCTTTGAGTAGACAATTTTATACAGTACCATCAACGTCCATACCAAGTGATAGAGAAAGGTTTACTGAATGGCTATATGAACGTGGTCCATCTTGTAAAGAAAATAATGGCGAACAGTGCTATAATAATTTATATAACAATATTCAAAATACTGCGCATTTTTAGGCAATTGCTCTCTTTTTTTCATTTCTTCGAAGAATCAAAGAATCTCTCAGATTATATAAATAATAAAATACATAGATAAAATAATGATTAAAAAAACTACTATTAAATTGGATATAGAGATAAATGAAGATAATACTTCGATAAAAGAGGTAGAGTATAAGGATTATTCTAAGAATACAGATAATGAAGAGGATTTATTAACATATAAAAGTGTTATTAAATATGACTCTGATGGGAAAAAGTGCTACAATTCGGAAACATTTAATAAACTAAAGATATCCGAGGATATTGTAGATGAAATTATAGGTAACAGCAGTAATAAAGAGGACTGGAAGATATTAGAATATAAGAATCACAATCTTGAAAAGGATTATACCAAATTGTATGATAATATCAAATTAGATGTAAATTATGATATTATAAATAAAATAGAAGATAAAAAATATTTAGTGGATAAATAAATTATATTTATATTATTAAAATATAGATAATGAATAATAATATGTTTGATAATAATACTAATATATGCTCCGATGATTGTTGGAAAAGTGCTAAAGATTTGCATAACAATAAAATAGAAGGCTATAATATATATCCTAATAATTTGGTAGATTGTCTTAGCCCATATGTAAGAATGCCGGAACTCTATTTAAATCACCCCAATCTCAGAGGGCGCCCAGGATATGGCTTGGCAGACGATTGTCTTATTGATAAATATTCGATGTTAAGAAACGATCCTTCATCGATGACTCAAGATAGATGCAAGATTCAATTAAATAATAGAATTTTTACATCTGGCCCCAATTTAAGATGCGGTAAGACTGATATAGATAAGGAACTCGAATTAATAGAAGGGCGCGATACTAATAATGTAAAATGCAAGAAACAGATCATGGAAGAAGAAATGAATAACTTCATGCCCTTATTAGACTGTGTTAAAGATATACAGAATCCCGAAAACATTGTACCTAAATGGGTTAACGGCGGCGAAGATACTCGTTCTTATATTCATAGAACAGAATTTAATAAAAATTGTAACTGGATAGACAGAAATAAAAACTTTTCTTTATAATATAGAAGAGAGTAGATGAGTTTTAATAGAACGACCTATGATAATTGTTCCTATAAACAAGAATTGCAATATAATGTGAGTACACTAAGTTATTTATTATCTCCTTACAGATATGAACACGAAAATAAATGCAGACATCAACTGGGGTTTGTAGGAGGCACAGTTGTTTCACATATACAAGGTAATCTCGTCGATTTAGATAGCGAATTGAGAGGACAGACGAGAATAATATCTAAATGCGGTACTAACCAATATGTTCCTACGAATGATGGTATTATTAAAAACGATAAGACACAACCCATTGATACAACAATGATGCATTTGCCGGCATGCCAATCCATTATGTACAGAGAAGTTCCTATGCCTCCAAAAATAAACTATCAGAAATGCGTGTAAATATAATTTGCTCATTTTACTATTTTTTAACACAAATTACCTATATAATTTACTAAAAAATACCATAATATATATACGGGACCTAATAAGAAGGCTATTACAGCAAATAGAAATCTATAAAATACGTTCTTTATAGTGCCTTTCCACGTACATTTAAAAGACAAATAAGCGGCTATAGCGGATATGATAAATGTAATCATGTATAATATCGCGACAAAGATTTTATCGACGAGATTCCATTTATAATAGAAATCGGGATTAAATCCGAATAAATATAAGTATATTCTTTCGATGGATGTATAACTGTGTATTATCTCATTATCGTCTTCTGAAAACCCTTCTTTTTTTTTAAATAAAAAATACGGGGATAATAAAATTAATATCATATCTATTTATTTACGTATAAAATAATATATTATTTTATTAGATATGAACCAATATATAGATACAAGATTAAACTATGATAGTTGCAGCTATAAAGAAAAATTAAGAAGAACTGTCGGTCCCGGATTATACCAGTTAGATGTACCAAATAACGATTGTAATGACTGTTATAGAGATATACCTGCTGATCCTACCTTAAGATATCAACAGTACGGCCATAATACATGCAGTATGAAAGAGGCCATAGATGATTCAAATGAGTTACTTGGATTAAATTATAAGAATACAAAGTGTAATGATAAAGAATATATGCCCGGAAAATATAATAAGTCCGGATGCAATATAAAAGGCGAGACTGGCGCGAGACAATGTATGATACCACGAGAAGATACTCGATTATCGAACCCTCCTTGTACTTTAAAGGAAACTGGGATAAATAGATGGGAATGGATATGTTACGATCCGCAAGAAAGAGCGATAGAAGAATTTGATAGAATACCTGTTAATTATAGAATGGTCGCTAAAGATAACCACGTTCCGTGTATTGATCAACCACAAGACCAATCTGTATTTTTCCCTAATAGCAAGATTGATACTAATAATTTAGATTCGTGGACTAAATGCAATCAGAATAAATTATATATGCCCGGAAATCCCGAAGGCTCCATGTACCCAGGAGTATCTTGCAAAAATTATTAAATGTATAAAATGTATATATTTTGTTGTATTTTTTATCCTTTATTCATTAGAGATAATAAAGAATGAATATATCATCTAATAATATACCATCGATGAAGAATATATATGATTCTACTTATTGGAATAACATTAAAGAAGACGAGCAATCAAGAAGCAATGATTTATATAAAAAATCCATGAAACCTTATGAAACAGGAGTAGTTTCTAAAAATTCAACATCGGACTCTTTCAAACGTAAATTTTATTCTGAAATAAACGACGAGAATGATGATGGCGAAATGATGGGGGATTATACATATTCTTTGACTGGCGAAAAAGTGAATGTATCTTCGCTATCTCATAATAATATGACCCCTTTTTTAAAGAAGAATGTTACGCAAAATACTAATATCGAACAGATGTCTCCTTATCTCGATAATTTGTCTGGTAATAACTGTTTAAAACAGAAGAAGAAGGAGGTGCAATGTATGTTTAAACCGGAGGTAAATTCGGGAGGATATATATGCGGTATGAAGAATAATGACGATTTTTATAAATCGAGAATAGAAGTATCTGAAGTATCTAATAACTTTTTCCCTATAGAAAAGATACGCGTTGGCCCCGGATTAAATCAGGGGTATGGCAATGAGAGTACCGGTGGTTTTCAACAGGCTGATACTTTAGATTATGCAAAACCGCGGACATTAAATGAATTGAGAAGTAGAATAAATCAAAAACAGACCTATTTCGAGATACCCATCAAGGGACACTTAAAAGGACCTGATAGAAGAGGAGAAATATCGGCAATGACTAAACAGAGACCCGATACTGTATACGAACAGACTGAAGATATGTGGCTTAAGACTACTGGGGCAAATTCAAAGAATACTTTAAGATCCGCTCAAAATATTCGCCCGACTGCGAGACAAGAATCGCATATTGAATATACGGGTCCTATAGCAAGAAGCGAATTAAATCAAGGAATAAACGACGACTATGGTAAAAGTAAAATAATATTATATGATAATGAGAGAGAGAGCACTGAACAACGTACTGTTGTAACAAACGTAACGAGTTTAATAAAAGCGCTTGTGGCTCCTATCATGGATGTCTTAAAATATACGAATAAAGAGTATACCGTAGAATCTGCAAGAGGCGTGGGTAATCCCAGTATTCAAATTCCTTCTAAGCAGACATTATATGATCCTGTAAATCATGTTATGAAAACTACCGTGAAGGAAACTACATTACACGATAATGAGAATGGAAATTTAACGGGAAATAAGGAAACATATACGGCCTACACTGATACTGCAAAAACCACTGTTAAAGAAACTACGTTACATGATAATGAAGCAGGTAATTTAACGGGTAACAAGGAAACTTATTCAGCTCTCACAGATAATGCAAAAACAACCATTAAAGAAACTACTATACATGATAATGATACAGGTATTTTAACAGGTAACAAGGAAACTTATTCTTCTTTGACTGATTCTGCAAAAACTACTATTAAAGAAACTTTGATACACGATACTGTTATAACAAACGTTAAAGGTAATGATGGTATTTATTTAAAGAACGGAGATGACGCTAAGAAAACTCTGAGACAAACGTTGCCTGTAGAAGATACTGTTAGAAATATTGGCGGCGTTGTATATAAAGTAACATTGTATGATCCTGATATAGTTGCTAAAACGACTACTAAAGAAACTACAATAGTAGGGAAGTCAGAATACGGCTTTATTGG
>Ga0164292_10004278_pt1 | contig 11616 bp, 12 predicted proteins | sample GEODES117metaG_FD_111486 | JGI IMG/M metagenome (GOLD analysis project Ga0164292, IMG submission 111486) | Eutrophic lake water microbial communities from Lake Mendota, Wisconsin, USA - GEODES117 metaG | ecosystem: Environmental > Aquatic > Freshwater > Lake | place: USA: Lake Mendota... | reverse complement strand
CCGAAGAAAGTCTAGAAAAACTAAAAAAGATGAAGCCCGGAAGCATTCAAGACCTTCCCTTAATTTCCGGCTCGAACACTCGATATGTCGGAGACAGAGACATTCTTCCCGAAGGCAACGTCACTTGGGAGTTTGATGTCATGTCGGGAGCCGCAACCATGGACGTGGGCGAGGAAAGTGACTTGCCCGGATTGTGGTATGACGAAGACGCCGAAGAGGCAACAATTATTGCCCTTGAAGACTATTTGCAGGAACTTATCGATAGGCGAAAGTCCAGCGCTCTTTCCGACGACGAAAAAGAGGAGTTGACGAAAAAGATTGAAGCGTTCTCCACTGCAATTTCTACTTATGATTCAGTTTTTGACAACGGAACGCCGGATGAAAAGAGGCAGGCACGCCAATTACTTGAAAACGCTCTCAAGCGATGGGGTGGGCCTCAAGACCCTGACGGGAATCCAAGAGAACTGATTTTGCGGTGGGCCGGAGACGAAGTTTCCTTAGATGCAGACCCCGACTACTACATGCAAGCGGGGGGCGGCGACATCGGAAAAAACACGGTATCCGGTGGCAGGTTTGAAGTCATTTCCGTTGGTCCCGACCCAAGTGACAAATCCAAACTTCTTATCAGGATGAAACAAACCCACGTTTTTGACCCTCGGAATCCTGTGGCGGCTGTCGATGTTGGAGATTTGGACGACCTCCGCCCTGACGATCCACCCACGAATCGCGTGTTGCTTGGCTGAAGTCCATCTCATTCTGAGTTCAACAGATAGCCCCCGGTTAGAAAGATTTAAACGATGAGCAACGTTTTTTCACAATATTTGCAGACCGATCCACCTGCAACAAAAAAAACTCGCAGCAAAGATCCCCAACTAGCAATCCCCCCCAAGTTGAAAAAACAACTTGAACAATTCCTGCAGAACCAAAACCGTCAAAAAAAATAGTGAAAAAGCGGTAAAAAGTATTGGTCGTCCCATTGGCGCAACCGGCGACCCCGTCGACGGCGACGGTTTCTACACTCCGTTCGAAGGCGCACCAAACAAAACGCCTGTGCCGGCTACCTATCTAACCGAACAGGGATTAACAGCCGAAACAAAAACCCGCAAAACCCAAACACACAAATCACCCCCTGCACCGGAATCGGCGCAACCAAACCAACACCCAACTACACCATCATCAACACACACCCCACCCAAACAAATCTAAACAAACCACACACCCCCACCCCAAAAACCACGACCACCCAAAACACCACCCCACAAAAACACAACCCACAACAAAACCCCACAACACACCCCCACCAAACAAAACTAAACAAAAAACCAAAAACTCAAAAAACCAGCGGAACGCCCCCCAGCGATTGGGGGTTTGTTCAAAAAGTTCAAACGTTTTGTGGTTTGGGGTTTGGGGTTTGTGTTAGTCGGTGATGTTGAGGTCCCATTGGATGTTGAAGCCCCATCGTGTTACTTCTTCTGCGATTTCTTCTTTCCATAGTGGGTTGTTTGTTTGTGGTGGTGGGTAGTGTTTGGTGAGGATTTCTGTCATGGCGGTGAGGAATTGGTTGTTGGGGAAGGTGGTTTGGTAGTGGATTGGTTCGTTCCATTGGATGTTGCGGCCTAGTTGGTAGGTGTAGGGGATGGCTGTGATGTAGGTGTTGCCTGCTTCTAGGTGTGTGAATGTGATGCATTCTTTGACATGTTTGTTTGTGATGAATTGTTGTGATAGTGGTGTGTCGTCTTCTACTTGTTGTGGATCGGTGGCGCAGTAGCCTTCTGTGACGAAGGTGAAGGCGGTGGCGTCGAACCCTAGGCGGCATGCTGATGCTGCTTTGGTGGTGCGTAGTAGGCGTTCGCCGGGGTGTTCTGTTTGTAGTTCGGGGTCTAGTTGGCAGAGTGCGGCGAGGCCGTCGTCTGTCCAGACGAAGAGGGTGAAGGGGATGTCTTCGCCTATGCCTTCTTGTTTGACGGAGAAGGTTTTGGCGACTTTGGTGGCTGCTGAGGTTAGTGCCAGTTTTTCGATGGGGGTGCGGTAGCGGTCCACATGGTCAGGTTATTCGGTTTGTGTGGACGTCTACGGCAGCCACGGGGGGGGTGTCAGACCCATGGTGCTACTACTACTTGCAGCCCTAGTGTTGTGCAGGCGTCAGGGTAGTCAGGGTTGGGGAGGTGCACTACCCGTTTGATGCCTGATGCTGCGATCAGTTTGGCGCAGTCAGGGCAAGGTGGACCGTTGACGTACAGGGTGGCATCCACCCTGTCAAGGGGTGAGGAGTACATGATGGCGTTTGCTTCCGCATGCACTGCAATGCAACGCCCCTCCCCAACATCATACCGACTTCCTGATTGCACATCTGATGACAGTCGTGGACATGGGGCCTCACTGCAATGAGGAAGGTTTGGTGGACTGCCGTTGTACCCGAACCCCACGACACGACCAGCGTTTGAGATGATGAACGCCACGTACTGTTTGCGTTCACAGGTAGAGAACACAGGGGCCAGACGTTCGCACGCTTCTAACCATTTGATGTCACGACTTGTGAGGGGCATCACTTGTGTTGAATGATTGGGGTGTAGCGACGTTCGCGTCGCAGGCTGTTGCGTTGCTTGGTGGTGAGGCCACCCCATATGCCATCTGATTCGTTGTTGAGGGCGTAGTCCAAGCATTGTTGACGCACGTCACATTCTTTGCATATTGCCAATGCTTGCTTCATCGTGGTCCGATCTTTGACGGAGTTTTCTCCTGAGGGGAACCACCAGCGCATGTCCTTGCCTTTGCATGCGCCTTTTGACGCCCATGGGAGCCGCTCGCTCAATGCTTGGGCGATTAGAGTCACTGCAACGTTTTTGCGGGTTGTCATCTTTTGACACCTTCCTCTAGTTGCCGTTGACTGCTTGACGTTCAGAGCGAGGGTCACGAATGAGGTAGTAGCCTCGCTTCACCTTGCTGAACAGGTCCGGCCTTTCAGCGATGTAAGACAGCGCCGTACTGTATGAGAAGTCAGCGATCTCAGAGATCGTTTGAGGGGTCACCGTCACCCCTACATGCTCATCGCACCACTTCTCCAAGTTCTTACGCTTCTGAGCCCTCGTCACCTTCTTGGCTAGTGGGGCTTCAGTGGACCCACAGATTTCTTTCACGATGGATGCAGGGATGCCGTGGTCTCGCATTGCCCCAGCGTCAAGGACGCCACCGACTTTTGCTACGACTTCCCATGCACGGTGACGTTCCATGATGACGTCACGTTCACTGCTGGGGATGGTGAACAGGCTGCCGTGGCGACGGATCGCTTCACGAATTTGCTGCTTGTAGATTTCATTGTGGTCAATCATTGTTGTCTTCTCCTTCGATAGGTCCGTACTCGATTTCAAAACATTCTTTGCAGTACATAGGGATGATGTTGCTGGCGAGCCGCCACGACACGAAATCGTCTTTGCAGTAGCAGCAAGTTATGACTGGCGGCATTGCTTTGCAACCTCCAGTATCAGGCCAGTCTATCTGGCCGTCAATGTTTTTCCAACTTCGCTAGACGTCTTGCCGAATCACTATCGAGGAACACGAGCACATATTTGACTTCGTTACTTGCACCTACAGCGACATCAATCGCATCGGGATGGATCCCGAAGGTTGACACCAAGCCTGCTTTGATGTGCGCCACTTCAGTTTCCGCCATTGCCAATGGGTCAGCGATACTGCCATCAAAATGCAAGTCTCGTGAAGGTGGCTCAGGCAGATTGCCAGCAGCGAAGTTCGCTGCAGTCACACAGCCCGAACACGCCATGACAGATCCAGCGGCATGACGTTTCCGTACCTCGATATGACCGCAGGTCAGGTGATGCAGATATGTGACCTCACCCCAATCCCCACGCTTCTCTACTTTTAGGATAGAGCGACGAGGTGCAGACTTTAGTGACTTGCCAGCCACTCTTCCGCCCTGACAACACTTTTCTCAAAGCGTGGATCTGAGGGATCTGTGAGCGGCGCAAGCCAAGAAGCGTCCATCCACTCAGGGAACGGCTCACCGTTCAGCAGCGATTCCTTGCTTGGCATTCTTTCTGCCAACAATGAAAGCGCTAGAGCGGCTCGATCTTCAAGGGTCAACTCTGGCTGATCGTCTGACAATTTTCCTCCTAAAAGACGGAGGCGGCGCCCCTACTTCAATCGCAGGGGCGCCGCTCAACGTCAAGCCTCAGAAAGCCTCTTCGTCAATGGTTGGAACGCTGCGACGGTTTGACTGCTGCGCAGGGGCAGATCCACGCCCTCCACCATTCCAGTCAGTTGGGGGCTTGCGAGTAATGCCGTCAAGTGAACGGACATTGACCCCAATGTCGTCAACGACCAACTCAACCTTGGATCGCTTGTTGCCTTCCTTGTCTTCCCATGAGCGCTGCTCAAGGCGACCCATGACGATGACGCCAAGGCCCTTCTCAAGGAAGTCTCCTGCGTTTTCAGCAGTGTTGCGCCACGCTACACAATCGAAGTACGACGTCTTCTTTTGCTGTTCACCGTCAGCGTCACGCCAAACGTGATTCACGGCAATCGAAAAGGTAAGACGGGCAGCGCCAGCACCTGTATAGGACAGTTCGGCGTCTGCTGTCAGATTTCCGACAAGGGTAGTTGGGGATGATGCCATCTCCGGTTCCTCCATGCTATTCGTTCTTGGCGTTTCCAAGAACATTTGGCATTCTATGTCGAAGCAACTAAAGTTGCAACCATGAACGAACCAGAAGCACGAATCGCCCTATTGGAACACATTGCTGACGTTCTTCTTGATCTTACGGAAGAAGAGGACGCCAGCATCGATGATCGAGAAGATATGCGAGAGGCCATGAGGGACCTCGCAGACATTCTGCTCGAATCGCTTGACGCTGAGATTGTTGAGGCTAGCGGCGCTCAACTGAAACTCAACGTGACTCTCCGCTGACGCCACTAAACACAATGGCCAGAATCGAAGGTCAAGTCCTACTGGCAGACGACCACATTGCAGTCCTTTTCGACTATCACGCAGAAGCCGTTTCTGACATTAAAAGGATCCGCAGCGCCAAATGGGACCGCATGGGCCGTGTGTGGAAAATCCCGATTGCGGAGATGCAAGAAGCCAAAGACTTTGCATCACGTTGGGGGATGTGGGTGGACCCAGACATCCAGCGCCTCGAACTTCCAAAACGTGAAGCAACAGAGGCTGTCACTTGGGATGACGACTGGGTCTTCCTTAACTTCTCTTACGATCGCGTCAAGATCACAGCAGTCAAGACAATCCCGGGAATTACTTGGGATAAGGACACTCACGCTTGGCGATCCCCCCATACGTCCATAGATGACGCCCTAGCGTTCTGTGACCGATTCGGGCTGTCAGTACCAGACGAACTCGTAGCGCACGCTAGAGAGGTACAGAGGGCCTCAGACGCCCTCATCGAGGCCTCACGCTCCACCAGCGCCGATTTGGAAGTTGGGGACCTGCCACTACTGGGATACCAGAAAGCGGGCGTGCAATACGCCAAGCAAGCAAAACGGACCTTTATCGCTGACGATATGGGTCTCGGCAAAACCATTCAAGCAATTGCTACGGTTGAGAGCGAACAGGCTTACCCAGCGCTCGTTATCTGCCCACCTTCCCTAGTCCTGAACTGGAAAGCAGAATACGGAAAATGGCTGCCCGAAATCAGGGTGGCTACCGTTTCCGACAGGAAGGTGCTGCCGGAAAAAGACACATACGACGTTTTGGTTGTCGGCTGGTCCAACATTGCTCACTGGGTAGATCACCTAAAAGGGCACGCTTCACTTATTGCGGACGAGGCTCACTATGCGAAATCGTATGACGCAAAGAGGACCAAGGCGGCCATCAAAATCGCCAAAAGTGTTCCTGAACACGGATTGGTGTTGGCGTTAACCGGCACCCCCGTCACCAACAAACCCGCCGAATATGCAGCCCAACTTGAGATTCTGGGCAGATTGAAAGACTTCGGTGGGAAAATGGGATTTTACCGCCGTTACTGTGCAGCGTTTCGAGACAAGTGGGGCCATTGGCATTTTGATGGCCACTCAAACATTGATGAACTGAACGACAGATTGAGAGCAACCTGCTACGTCAGACGCGTCAAAGAACAGGTACTTAAAGACCTGCCCCCTGTAGTTCACGCTCCCATGATCGTCTCGCTTGAGGCTGCAGCGATGGCTGAGTACCGCAAAGCAGAAAACGACATTGTGGCTTGGCTCGTTCAAAGAGCAAGTGAGATCGCTGAAGAACTAGGCACAAGTGTCGGTCACGCCAAGGTGCGAGCAAGGATGGCGGCAGAATCAAACGAACACCTTGTCAGACTTAGCGTGCTTCGCAGGTTGGCTGCCAAAGCAAAAATGAAAACTGCTACCGAATGGATCGAACAAGTAGTTGGAGAGGGACGCAAGGTCGTCATTGCAGCCCATCACAGAGAAATTGTTGACGCTTTAGCGCACCAGTTCGGTGGCCTCAAGATCCAAGGCGGAATGGATGTGGCCGAAGTGGAACGCCAGAAAGCACGTTTCCAAAACGAATCTATCGACAAGGCCCCCGTCATGGTCCTAAGCATCCAAGCAGCCAAGACTGGGCACACTCTCACAGCAGCCCAAGATGTGCTTTTCATGGAACTTCCTTGGACCCCCGCCGACGTAGATCAAACTTACTCTCGCTGCCATCGTTTGGGGCAGAAAGGGAGCGTAACGTCAACGTACCTTCTTGCTTCAGGAACCGTGGACGAAGCCATCTACTCGGTGGTAGAAGCCAAACGGGAAGTAGTTTCTGCGGCGATTGAAGGCGAAGGGGGAGGACGCTCGGCAGTAGCGCACGCCCTTATCGGCAAGTACTTTCAGTTGGGCCTAGACGACAATAGCGTTTAGGTCAGCCAACCTTGACTGCCTGAGTGACTTCCCAGAACCATGGGTCGGCGTCACCCTTGTACTCAACACCGAAGAAACGGAACTTGTCTACGTCCTTCGGTCGCAGATCAACACGGAACGGGGTGTTCTGATAGAACACGCTGATCGTGCCGTCGGTCTTGCGTCGCATCATTACTGGCTTGCTCATAATTGGATCAACTCCGGGTGGGGTGGGAACTAGAAGGGATTTGATGGTGGACAGGAACAGGGCTTCGAGTTGAGGTCGGTTGGGGCTGCGAGTCCAAGCGTCTGACCTGTCAACGGGTTGCGCTTCTCCATGGGTGCTGAGGCCAAGACGCACTTTTGTTTCAGGGGCGGGGATGAACTGGGCGGCGAGCGGGTCGAACCCGTTGTCCTGCCACCAGCGGACCAGAACCCGACAAATGTTCTGCGTGGCCCTCTTCGTCCAGTCCGAGTTTGGATCAAGGTCCACGGTGCGGCAAGCGTACGAAACGCCAACAGTCGTGGAGTTGTAACCCTCCGCTCCGCAATGGTACGCAACCGCTGTCGGGGGAAGCATTTCGATAACCGAGTCCGAATCGGCAAGAATATGGTACGAACCAAAATCGGTGCGGCGGGCAATGAACGAAGCGATGTTTTCAGCGCCGGTGTCAAGACCGACGTTATCCATAATGTTCTCTGCGGTGTGCACGAGCACACCACCAGTCCATTTACCCCGACGAGGGTTGTAGAACTGTTGCACGGCTGGCGGATTGTCGAAAAGGTAATAACCCATGGGATAAAGACTACACGCCCAAATTCCTCTGGTTGGAAGGCTCCAAAAGTTTTGTTTGAATTTGGTTGCAACTGGCATGGGGGGACACTAGACTCATTTAAAGTTAATCAAACACAGAAAGGTTACCCTAATGGCACACGATCTTACTTTTGACGCAAAAGGCGCAATGATGGCCTACTCGGATCGGGAAATTCCGTGGCACCGCCTAGGCGAGCCAATGAGCGGCCTGCAGACCATTGACGCAATGCTTGCGGCGGCACGAGCAGACTTCGACGTCTCGCTCACCCGAGTGGCAGCAATTGACGAAAACGGCGAGGTTCTACGCAACACTGACGGAACCCCAGTAATTATTGACGACTCCCGTGCAACGGTTCGACAGGACAAAGACGGCCACATGTTCGGGCTCGCCACCGTAGGCACACGCTTCAACGTGCATCAAAACGCTGACGTCACCGAACGAGCACTTGCCATTGTTGGAGCAACAAGAGGCGACGCTGTCATGGACACCGTAGGAGTGCTTGACAACGGGCGAGAATTCTTTGCTTCAATCGACCTAGGTGCACTGGTTATCGACCCCACCGGCGTAAACGATCGTATCGCTCGCTATCTGCTGGTTCGCAACGGCCACAACGGTAAGGTGCCGATCACCTACGCAAACACAGACATTCGCGCAGTTTGTAAGAACACGGTGATGCTGGGACAGAACACGGCCCAACGAGTGTTCAAGGCTCGCCACACGGCCAACGCCGATTCGGTAATTGATGACGCTCAACGAGTTCTTGAAATCAGCACCGAATGGGCAAAGAACTTTCAAAAGACAGCAGAAGAAATGCTTTCGGTGAACATGCCAGCGAAATCAGGCCGGTTCGAAACCGTACTCAAGAAGGTGTTTCCTGAAAAGTCAGGGGAAACTGATCGTCAGCAAAAGAACCGACTTGAGGTTTACGACACAATTTCCGCCCTGTACAACAATGAACGCAATGCTGGCGGGTTCGGTTACAACGGGTGGAGCGCATACAACTCTGTCGTTGAGTACCTCGATCACTATCGTGACGGCAAACCCACTGAACGTGCACTCACCAGCATGGACGAAAACTCATGGGTTTCCAAGACCAAGTTAGTGGCACAGTCAGCCGTTTTAGCCTTCAGTTAAAACAGTGCGAGTCGGCTTCCCACTTCTCTTTTTAAGGGTTCGTTTGTGAACTTCGGAGAAGTAATCTTCCTTTGCCCATGTCGGCAGGGTCGCCTCAAGATTGTTGTCAAGTAAGTAATTGACAACTTCGACAAGGAGATCTGTCGGCATGGGCAAAGCCGCTGACTTATGCATGAACCTTACGAGCGGAAGTGGGCTTTGCCAAGATTTGCCATGGTTGTTCGCCAACTGGTTCCGTAAAGAATCAACGTCACTTGGAAGATCCCAAGACCTGCGACGAATAGCGTCGTCGTTACGCTGCTTATCCGTTTCTCCGACGATGGTCCAATACCCGTGCGCCAAATACTGTCCAAGATTGATTCTACGAAGAATGCCATTATCTAAGTTTTGCAACACGCCGTAGCCTTCGCCAATGTCGTACAGGTAAATACCCATATCTACACCGTCGCGAGTCGCCACCAAAGTCGCGCCCTTCGGGATCTCCGCAATGTTTTCACTAGTCATTCTTTTCCCGTTCCTGCTCTAGTCGCTGCAAAACACTGGGAGGGATCGCATCCCCGAGTCCATCAGCCTCAATGAGAGCAACCACTTCCTTCAGTAAATCCAAAGGCATAGGTTCGGCGGCAGGCTTATGAAGGAATGTAATCAACTCTTCGGACCCTGCAATCGAGTTTTTTCCAAGATCCAACCGAAGCCCCAGAAAATCTCTTGAGAGATCCCACGCTTTGCGACGAAGCCAATTTTCGTCCCATTCGAATTCAGATCCATCGATTTTCACAACTCAATCCTCCGGAGAGCCTGAAACGATTTGAATAAACTTCTCCAAACTGTTACGTACGTGAAAAGTCAGGGTCACCTTACCTGAAATATCGCCACCACCCACGAGAACCATTTCTTCCTCATGGAAGCACCCGAAACCAGAACCGGGGGTTGACAAAATTCTTTCCACTGGCACTTCGTGGTACGACCGTACAGCAATTTGATCTGGCGTCAGCCCCCACCGATTTGAAAATCGAAAAGCCTCCGCTCCGGAAGACGCAAAAGATGACAGGCTTTTAGAGGTCATGTTTGTCACTGGGACAGTCAAGTCCGTTCGATCTGGATCAAAATTGTTACGAGGTTTGTCATTTATTTGGCGTTGAATAAATCGGAATGTTTTAATAATTTTTTCTTTCTGAGCACTAAGACGTTCGGCATACTCCTCTGCTGTCATCAAAGTTGCAAAGATTCTTGGCAGCGTTTCGTCCAGTCCAAACGGATTAAAGATGTCTTCGACTACCTGACCGGGATCGATTCCACGATCATCAGCAAAGTCAAGTTTGTAGGGAATGTTTAACAAATCACTGGACAGCGTGTCGGAGTCCACAGCGGCAGAGAAATAGGCTTTCAGCAAACTGGTGTCACTGGTCAACATCTCAAGAATTGCCTCCGCATCATCTCCCATTTCCTCAACGAAATGCTCGTTGATGAACGACTGGAACTCACCAACGGCGGCTGGATCATTAACGGCTTCTACTGACATGCCCCTAGCCAGCAAGAAGGAGTCTTTGTTCCCCAATAAACTTTGTGACTGTCTATACATCTCCTCAAGTAAAAGTTTTTGAACTTCGACTTCCTCATCGGTTACGCGCTCTTTGCGCTCCGTTCCAAAACTTGCGATGTTAAACATTTGATCAATCGCTACTTGTGCAGCCAAAGCCTCTAAGTCGTCGGGGTCTCCCGCCCATGCGCTCACGGAACTGTCGGCAACAGCAGTATTAAAAAGAAACTCATAATTGGGGTCATTTCTGCTTACTTTGACAACAGAAAGGTAAGTATTGGGAGGGGTGGTGGACACAAAAAATCTGCCGTGTAGAGGGTAGAACCACAGTTCTCCCGGCTGATAATCAGAAAGTTTTATTCCTCTGTCAAGCAATTTTTGCGCAAGTAGCCTTGCAGTAAATTTTTTAAGCAAAGGGCCAGAAACTCGTTCATCGGATTCAGTTACTGCCTCTTCAAGAGAAGAGAATCCGGATGGAAACTCGTAATCTTGCGTAGTATAAACGCTCTCCCGGTCGCCTTCAGTGCCACCAGCGAGGAGAAAACTTTCACCAGAAAGCGGATCAACACCCGTTGTCATCATCCATTCGTACAGCCTCTTTCTGTGGTCCCCCCATTGCTCCTTCATTAAGTCATCAAGATCCTTTTCGGACCCCGTCGGATCCGATGGTTCCGTGATTGCTTTTTCTGTTGGGTCCGGAAGATCTCCGCCTTCCCAAGCCGGAGCATCGTCAGGTGAGCCCTCAAACAAATCAAACGGCTCCTCCTCAACCGGATCACCCCCATCACGCAAAACAGGCCAAGCCGAAGCAAACCCCGGATGCAAATCCAACTCAGCAACCTCATCAACAGTCAACCAACGCCCACCAGAAGACTCCCAGTTCTCATCCGGCTCAAACTGCTCATCCACCTCATAAATAACCGTGGTGTACGCCCAAGCCCCATCCCCCTGCTCCGCAACATGACGTCCCACCACACGACCCACAGGAAGAGACCCGGCCTCCTCCACAAACTCGCGCACCGCCCCCTCATCAGCAGTCTCCAACTCGTACATTGCCCCACCGGGAACACTCCACGTTCCCGCCAACTGAACACCTTCGCCTCGTTGCTGCATAAAGTAACGGACAGTGCCATCCGAGTCCGTATGACGCACAAGTAGTCCGGCTGCACCAAAACGACCCCAAAGTCGCCTGCCGTTCGGCAAAGTGATCATTCCGTCACCCGATTCACCCAGTTCCCTACTTGGCGGCAAATCCGCCAATGTAATAACTGGAACTTT
>Ga0164292_10004277_pt1 | contig 11618 bp, 22 predicted proteins | sample GEODES117metaG_FD_111486 | JGI IMG/M metagenome (GOLD analysis project Ga0164292, IMG submission 111486) | Eutrophic lake water microbial communities from Lake Mendota, Wisconsin, USA - GEODES117 metaG | ecosystem: Environmental > Aquatic > Freshwater > Lake | place: USA: Lake Mendota... | reverse complement strand
GTGTTGGATCACTAGTCAAAAATTTATTTTCAATACATCTTTGCAAATAATGGTTTGCCATCCTTTCAATTCCATTTACATCTTCAGCATCAAAAATTGGTGTGTAAAGGCCTTGTAAATTTTGTATGTTGCTGCTAATGCAAACTGGGCATACATTAATAATAATTCCAGTAAAACCATTGTGATCTGGCATTTCTACTTTTTCTGGTGCCTCAAACCTGGTAAGGCAATCCAAACATATTTTTTTATTCATCGTTTTTGTTTTTTGTAATTTTGTGAGCAATAATTAATAATAATAATGTACCAATACTGCCAATGACAATTCCATTTAATACGCAATCGGCTTGCAATATGTGTTGCATATTGTCTAATTTATTAAAAAATGTTTTCATTGTTTAAATGTTTAATAATTGTGATACAACATTGAATATAAAAAAAAATATAAAAAAACTTTTGTTTATCTATTTTTTTGCTATAATTGCATTTTTCATAGTTTAATGCCATGCCTGGCAAATGTAAATTTGTAGTGATTACAGCAAAAAAAAAGCACCTTAATAGGTGCTTTTTTTGTTATATGTTATAAAACTAATTGCTTTTAAGTGCTAAGTAAGCAAGCAATCCAATTAATATAAAACCAGTTGTTAATACTGCTGTATATTTAAAACTGTTTAATCTGTTCAACCATCCTTTTAAAAATTTTTTTTGGCTTGGGTTATTTTCAACTATTTTGTTATAAAAATTTAACCTGGCTTGTTTAAAGTTTTCAAATAATGTTTTTGGATCTGCTTGGTTTGCTAGTTTAATTGTTTCTGGCCCTACTTTGCCATCAATAAAAGTAGTTTTGCCAAGTGTATCTTGTAAAACCCTTTGAAAATTTTTAACGGCTGTGCTTATTCCAGAATTAACTGCAAAATCAAATAATAATGGTCTAATTGCAGCTGGTAATTTGTCGGCATTAATTTTATCCCAAAATTCAACCTTATAAAATATATTAACCATTTCATCCAGTAGCAAATTTTTTATTTTACTGTTATTTCTTAATGGTTTGTTTTGATCAATAATTTGCCATCCTGGCCATTTAGGCCAATTTACCCTGCTAATTCCTTTGTAAGTTTCGCCACCACGATCACCAGGCACCAAAGCATAACCGCCCTCATGTTTTAAAACTATATTTAATGCCTGGTTAAATTGCATTAGTTTGCTTTTGCTTTAGTTAACAAACCTAAAATAACTGTACCAACACCAATAATAATTTTTAAAATGCCTTGTGTTTTGTCAACTGGTAACAATTCTATGCCCTCTGTAATTGTAGGCATACCCAATACACCACCACCAATGGTAGTTGCTAGATCGCCAAAAATGTTTTTAAATAAACCTTTTTTCATAACTTATAATTTAAAAATGCTTTTTACTTTATTCCAATTAATAATTAATGTTGAAATACTAACAAATATTGCCAATACAACTGCAATAAATTGCAGCAATGGCAATAATGTTAATGCCAAGGCACCTAAATTGAGAACCCAAATTAAAATTGTTTCTTTAATACTATTAATTTCCTTCATCAATATTTTTTTCTGCTTTTATTTGATCTTCAAAACTATTTTTCAATTTTAAAATCAAATCAATTGAGTGCTTTGCTGGTAACTCAGCTAAACCAGCTAAAATTAACTGAGCTTCGTTTTCATTTACATTTATAGTCAATTCCATATTATTCAACAATTGTAAATGTAACATCTAAATAATCTGCTTGCAATCCTGCCAAAACTATATTTTGTACTTGATCAAAACTAGGATTTTCCAAAGTGTAATTGTAAGTACCAATTTGAGCAACTGGGTTAAATGAAGCAGGTTGGTATTCAGTAGCAGGTATTAATTTGCCAACTTGGGCCACCCCAATTGTAGGTACAAATTTTGAACTTGAATTAAAATAAACATTAATTAATGGGTTTGCATATTCTGTCACCCCGTTTGAATCTTTAATAATTCCGATTGCTTGTATCATATTTTTATTTATTTTTTTATGCTAATAATCCTAAACTTTGTAATGCTTGTACTATTTGTTGCATAGTATAACCACCAATTGTATCATCTAAATGTATAGAACCACCACCATTATTAACATAAGCTGCTTCACCTATTGCTGTTGTTGGTTGTATAATTGCAGGTGAATCGTAAAAACCTAATCCCATAGTGCTACTTACTTCCATTGCATTAATTACTTTACCACTTGCAATGTTTACTTCTAAACTACCAATAATTTTTGTTTCCTTGCCAAAACTTTGCCAGTTAGTACCATCAAAAGTATCAGTATTATTGGTTGTTGTGTTGTAAAGTTGAAGACCAATTGCAGGGCTAACAATATTTCCTCTGTTGGTTGTAGTCATTGTTGGCGGTAAAAATCCCCTAGTAGTAGAATTTATTTGAACTATTGCACTTGCATCGTGAACATCAAAACCAAAAACGAAAGGCGTTCCGTTTTCTTGAGTTGTTGAATCTGTTATACTTGTACCCGTATTATTAACTCTTGAACCAAAAACAACTCTATAATTTGTCGCTTTTGATGTTCCTTCACTCCAGCCGTCAATATAAGAAACTCCTGAGCCTAATGGTAAAAATCTTAATCCTGCATTTTGATTTGCATCTATAAACCCAAGGCAAAACTGCCCATCTCTAGTAGAAATTCCTTGACCGACTGAAGTATAACCAAGTCTAAAACGCAAACTTGAAACACTAAATCCCGTTAATGTTTGCTCGTCATTTACTTGTAAACTAGTATTACTTGCACTGTTTTGAACTAATAAAGCCGTTGTGGCTGAACTTGTCCCGTCTCCCTTTACTTGAAGTCTTGCGGTTGCGGCTCCAAATGCTGTACCAATCGCCAAACCCGAATTACTAGAATTCATATTTACGTTTCCACCGGATGTGAAATAGATTATTCCGCTACCACCAGAACCTAAAAACAATTCATTTTCTTGTGTTAAAATAGAATAATTAGTTAAACTTGGTGTTACACTAAACGGCCATATACCGCCATAATTTGACAGCCCCGAATCTGCTATTTTTAAACCTCTGCTACCGCCATAATAAAAAGCCGCCTGCGTTGTACTCAACTGCAATGGACTATCTGTACCATTCTGATCTTCTACAAAACGCAAAGTAGAATCTAAAGCAACACCACCTGCAATTTGTAATACACCAGTATTAACGGATCCACCACCGCCACCACCTAAATTAACAAAAATACTTTTACAACTCATTGTTATAATTCCCACTCATAATAAACTGTAACCTGGCTATTGCTTGTGTCGGCACGTCTAATGCTTACCTGGTTTGCATTGCTTATAAAATTTACACAGAAACTTGCAGCTGTTGGCACTTGTATTTTTGTGGTGCCACCATCTTTGCTTACTTCTAATGTGGTACCAGTATTATTAATAATTGTAACACTACCTGCAACTTGATCTGTTAATGCCACAAAAGTTGCACCGGTTGCACTTGTTTGAGCATTGTTATAACCACTTGCACTGCTTACTGGCATAACTGCTGTTTTATTTGCAGCATTTTTGCCCATCATAAACATTCCTTCACCGCTTCTGGTAAATGTATTTTGTAAATATTGTTTTGGTTTAAAGTACCACATATTAAATTGCTTTAAAGGATATTAAATATAATTCACTTTGCTGGCTGTTACTGTCTTGATCGTTTATACTTTTAAAATCAACACGATATTCAGTCTGATCTAAACCACCATTTACCCTAGTATCCATTGCCTCACCTGGAAACAATGGTATTGGCCTTTCATTGGTGCCGCCATTAAGCCTGCTTATTAAGGCAATGGTTGTACCAGTATTTTTAAAATTGTAACCAATTACTTTAAATGGCTTTTCAATTTTTTGAGAACTGCTAATAACAGTGCTTATTAATACATATCCAAACATTATAATTTCTTTTTAAGTAATGAAAAACCAACTATCCCAACAACTGCCCATGGTGCAATTGTTTTTAAACTTTTAATGTACCATGGCTGTGCTTCTGCTTCATCTTGTTTTAACAGATCACCAACTGTTTTAACACCTTGTGCATTTAATTTACTTGCACTAAAATTACTGCTTACATAGGGTACCACTTGTGTATTTTTGGTATTATCACCAATAATTAAAAATGGCATCCTGGCACCTTTGTAACCATTAGCAACATAACCTTGCACCCTGCCAACTATCTCACCAGATTTAATTTTTGAAATTGGTGTTTTACTCAGATATGTTTTGTAAACATCAACATTTTTTGCTGCATACAAAGTTTTGCCAAAAAGGTCTTTTAGCCTAAACACCTGGCCACCGATATTTATATTTAAATCTGCTACTGAACCGATCATAACATTAATAATAATGATTTTAATTTTGTTGATGGCATATCATTTAATTTTTTTAAATGATCAAGTTTAACACCTTTGTTCATCAAACTTTTAACAATTGATATTGCATCCTCTGGCAAATCATCAACACCATTTACTGCTATTGGTTCATTAATTGCAAATTTTGCAACCAAACCTTGAATTAATGCGGGTATATGTGGTGTTATCATTGGCATAATTGCACCAATATAATCTGGCTGTTCATCTTCATCATCCTCATCATCTTCTAATTGAGCTGCTGCCATTTGGTTTAATTGCATTTCTGCCATTGCTGCCCTGCGTTCTGCTTCAATTAGTTGTTGAACCATTCCAGGATCAACACCACCAACATTAGAAATTGCCATTGTACCGCTTACCACACTAAATGGAAACCGTTCTATTTGCTTACCAGATTTAAATAAACATATCCACCAGGTATAAGGTGCATTTTCTGGTGACCATTCCTGCAAATATTCTACTAATGCTGGAATATTTAAACCAGATTTTGTAGCATTAAATTCTTTACGCCAATTGGTTTTGTCGTTATGGGTATTGGCAATTTTAATAGCATCAAAATTACTGGACTGTTTATCCAAGTAATTTTGAAGCTTATCAAAACCAACCAACACCGCTTTGGGTGTGGTTGATTCCATTAGTTTTGTGTGTAATAAATGTCAAACTGAAAATATCTTGTTGTGGTTAAACCACTGGTGGTTCCAAACCATACAAATGATTTTGACCATTCAACAACTTGGCCTGCCATTAAAAATGGAAACTGGCTATAACCATTGGTTCCACTTGCAGCATTGTTTCTGGTTTGTATCATTCTAATTAATGGAATAGTAATAAAATTACCACCATCAAAATAAAGTGTTACATAAGCATTAGCAAGATCTGCATCTGCAATAGGTGTATTACCACCGTATGTTTTTGTTAAATTATCCTCACCATAAGCTTCCATGCCAAAAATATTGGCATTGCGAATATCGTTTAGGTCTGGAAAATAATATTGTTGTTGGCTTGTAGCTGTCGGCCCAAACTCAATTAATTTTGCTCTTGTTACTTTCACAATTGTGTTTTTTTAAATTGTTATACTGTAACCACCAGTGGTGGCCCCTTTTGTTTTGGGTACAAAAGGGGATAAAAACCCAAATTTTAATTAACGTGCTACGTTGTAAGCTTTGTATCCTCTGAAAATTAAAATTACTCTTTGGTAAGTTTCTACTGCTTGCAAACCTGCTGGCAATTGAATATTAACAGTTAAGGTATCTCTACCAGTAATGTTAATAAAACTTGCTAATGGTGCAAAAGCATCTGACAAACCATTAAATGAATCTACACCACTTGGTGCTGTTGCACCACTTGTTGTGTAACCAAAAGTTAAACCGTCTTGCACTTCTGGTACATATCTATGGTTATACAATGGGTAATTTTCTAAATAATTTACCTGGTCTTTGCTGATGTTTAAAACACCATTGTTGTAAAAACCATTTAAACTGTTGGCAACATTACTTGTTGCAAATTGTGTTGCGTTTGGATAGCTAAACAATTTGTATTGTGTATCCGTTGCACTTGCTGGATCTGCTACAAAAACACCAATTTCAAAAATAGAAAAACCATCATTTAATGATAATCTTTGCTCTGTGTTGGTTGGTGTTCCACCTTGTCCAGGGTAAAATGTAAAACTTTGTTGGTTGGCCGCCATTGTGGCTTCCATCCTTACAGCTGCATCCACAATAACTGGTTTGCGGCCTGCTGCTTCATACTGTGCCTTAATTAAGGCTAATTGTTTGCGTTTGGTTTCCCAATTGTAACTTGTTCCGGTCATGATCTTATTTTTTAATCGTTTTTAATTGCTTTGCAAAATTTTAATCTTCTAATCCACCAAGGGTGCTAATTTCACCAAGTGAATCCATTTCACCTAATGAATCTAATTCACCAAGTGAATCAATATCATCCATACCACTAATTAATAGTGTTGGTTCTTCACCAATACCAGAAATTAAATTTGGTGCAAATTGTTTTGCAACATCAACAACACCAGCAATTGCCATACCCATGGCTAATGCTTGTCCTGCGTTGCCTTTAATAAATTTGCTTGTTGCTACACCTGCTGCAATTTTAGCACCACCTTTAATTAAGTTATTTGATCCTGGGACAAATTTACCTAACATTGTGGCTGCTACATATCCACCAGTTGCTAATGCTGCATTGGTTAGCATAGTGCCAATGCCCTTTACTGAACCAATGCCGCTTACTCTACTTCTGCGTCTGGTTGTTTTCTTTGTTGTTTTTTTTCTACGTGCCATATACATGGTATTTATTTATTTTTTATATTAATCCTTGTTCTGCAAATGAATAATAAGCATCTTTAGTTAAAATAATATGATCTAAAACTTTAATTAAATGCAAATCTGCAATTTTTATAATATCCTTGGTAATTTCTTTATCTGCACCACTTGGTGTTAAATTTCCTGATGGATGATTGTGGCATAAAATTATTGACGTTGCACCTAATTTTAATGCAGCTGCTAATAATAATCTTTTATCCATTACAGTAGCTGTTATACCACCCATTCCAAATTGATAAACTGCCAACACATTATTGTTATTATTAAGATAAATTGCAACTGCAAATTCTTGTGTTTGCATTTTACTTGCTGGTATAAATTTTCTTAAAATATCAATACTATCTTTAGCACTTTTAATTTGTGTTGTATTAACTTTTTTACCTCTTAAAATTCTTAATTTTACCTCTGGTGCTAAACTTTTAAGCAATGTTAAATTACCAATTTTGCCAACAATTATTTCTTTTTGTTCTTTATAACCAGAAATTTTTGTAAAATTATTAAATGCACCAGGATAAAATAAACTACCTTTTGGATTGCGAGTTACTTTAATATTTTTCTTATTTGGTTTTTTAGCTTCTTTTTTTTCTATAAAAGCAGTTGAACCCTTAAACCAACCTGCAACTTTTTTAGGTGCTGCTTTCTTTTTAGGTGCTGCTTTCTTTTTTACTGCTACTTTCTTTTTAGGTGCTGCTTTCTTTTTTGCGGCTGCCCTTGCTCTTACCATGGCCACAAATTTTGCTCTGGCCGCTAGTTGTGCTGGGGATGGTTTTTTCTTTACTGGCATTTTATTTCTTTTTAAATGCAAAAAATGCTAGTGCTGCACCACCTATTAATAATGGTATCATATTTTTACCCATACCGCCACCAGTGGTGCCACCACCAGTTGTTGTATCTCTTTCTGGTTCACCTTCAACCTCTGTTGCTGGTGCAAATGTATCTTTATCCTGGCTAAATGGTGTTTCTTCTACTTTTTGACCAGTAACATTTTTAAATAATTCTTTGCCTTTATCAACTGCCGCCTTACTTTCTTTTAAAAAGTCATTTAAAGCAATAATTACTGGTGTTGCTGCTGCTAAACTAGCAGTAACAGTTGCAACTGCACCCAAATTATCTTGATCATCAAAACCACTTAATAATGCTTTTCTGGTTTTACCTTTATTAATAGCATCTTGCAATTTTGAAAAATCACCGCCCAAATTATTCCATTTGTTTCTTAATTTGTTTTGGTCTGACTTGCTTAATTTAGTTGCAAAACCTCTTAAATTTAACAACACTAATGCTAAAAATGCACCCCTTGCTGGTGCTATACTAACTTTTTTTGCACCTGCTGGTATTTTTTTAACTGCTTTTGCTACTTTTTGAGCTGCTTTTGTAGTGCTTTTAACAGCTGCTTTTACAGCCTTTTTTGGTGCTGCTTTTACTTTTTTAACAATTGCTTGCCTTGTTTCTTTGCGTTGTGCTTTGGTCTTTCTGCCAATTGCATCTATACTGCCTAAATGTGCTAACATATTTTTATCTATTTTATAATTAAATTTTTTTTGTGTATTAAAAACTGGCAAAACTGCATCACAGTATATTGGCTTGTTTCGTTCATCATAAGCAACAACATAAACGTGTGTAGGTGTTGAACTGTTGGAATAGCTTGCAAATCTATAATTGTGCTTTATGTTTAATGCACTTAATATAGCTGCATAAAAACCGCTGTAATGTTTGCAATCACCATAACCATCACTTACTAGCCTTTGTAAACTTTTTGTGGTTTGCAAACCTGCTGGTTCAATTTTGTAATCAATATTTTCTTTTAACCAGGTAAATATATTGCGGCACGTTTGTTTTACTGTTAAACCTTTAAATTTATAGGCAATTTTTTTAGCAAATGCACTATTATCATAATGTGCTTTTTCCATTTGCCTAATTATATCACTAGTGTTGTGCATAGATACAACAACATTAGTTGTGCCATTTGGCTTGCCAATTGTTGTTAATATGTCTGCCCTAGTGTTATACATTCAAATCTAATGTAGTGTTAAATGGAATTGTTTGCCCCTGGCTGGTAATTGATCCATTAAAACCAACTGTTTTAATTTTTTTTAATCCTGCTGCAACAAAAGCTAAAACACCTGCTGCATTTACCTTAATTGGCAATTTTACTTTTATTGCTTGGTTGGCTTTAATAAGTGTTGGTTGTCTATAATCTAATATACCTACATTGGTATCATTCAAACTAATATCTGCAACCAGGCTGCTAAACTGCAAAGTTGTTTGTGTTGGGTTTATCAATTCAACTTCAACTGATCTATTTTTTAAATCAATACCAGTAAAATTATACTTTAGCAAATTTGCTGCTTGACCTTTGCGGAATAAATACCATATTCCTAAACCAGCTATAACAAAATATATTGTTTTATTCATTTACAAAACAAATTTATATCTGATAATCAAACAAAACAAATCAATCAACATATTTTCAACTTTTTTTACTTGCTTTCTAATGGGTACCCTATATATATTCATATATAGGGTAACCTACCCATTTTTTTTTAAAAAAAAGGGTACCAAAGGCATAAGAGTGCAATTACCTGCCCAAAAAATGATTTTTATGCGTTTTAATGCATTAAAAAACCCCTAGTGGTATGTTTGTACTACTAAGGGTTAAAAAATTCGTGTATTGCAATAAAAACTATCTAAAAAGGTGTTTGTGTTTTAAAGTAACTGTTGCCATCCTTATATATCAATTTCATTTCAATCATTTGTTTAATTAGTGTTGAAACTTTGTTGCTGCCCATAAATAATAGGCTTTTTGCATCATCCTGGATCTGTTTATATATTACATATTCTTTATCTAAAAATAATTTTGTTAAAAAATCAAAAATTTCATCATCTGTAATATCTAAACCGCTGCTTTTATGCTCATTTGGTGTGCTTTCGTGAAGCTGCCAACAATAATTATTTAAATTGTATTGAATATTAATAGGTTCAAAACCTTGAGCCGATCTTAATAAAACTGGTTGCATGGTGCTTATTGGTTCCTTTTCAGCTTTTACAACTTCTATTACCGACTGGCTAAACCGATCTGCAAAACTGCCCAAATGCCCGATGGTATAATTTGTGCTTTTGCTTTGGTGAATTATGCAAACAATACCAATTTTGTTGCGTTCTGTTGTATCCCTTAAAATATCGGTAATCATTCTGCATTCGTGCAAATCGTTAAAATCAATAATTGTATCCAGTAAGCCATCAATAATAAGCAATCCAGTTTTTTTATCTTCAGCAATATGGCTTATTGCTTGCCTTATTTGTTCGGCCTTAATACCTCTTAATCTATAACTAAGCAAATTGCCTGGCACCTCGTTAATATTTGCAATTTTTTTTACTTGTGCCATGTGCTGGTAATATTCATATTCGCCCTGCTCTGTATCCAAATGCACAATATTTTTGCCTGCATCAATCCTGGTGTTTATTCCTAACATATTTTTACCAGTAATGGCACCTGCAATTATACCTGCTATATATGCACTTTTACCTGCTTTTGGCTTACCAGATATGGTGCAATAATTACCCTTGGTAAGTATTGTTTTGCCTTGTATATCTATAATTACTGGTGGTGCTTCAATTGGTTTGCTGTGGTCTGCTAATCTACTACTTAACCAATCTAATGCACCTGCTTTATTAGCTGGTGCATTAGATTTAAGTAATTTTTTTGCATCCTCAATGCTGGTTATTTTCTTGGGCATTTTTTAATTTGATATATTCATTAAAAATTATTTTTCTGGTGTTTTCGTAATGTTCTGCTTTTTGTTTCCAGTACAAAGCATCTTTATTAATTAATTCCAGATCTTTAATTTTATAAATTATCAAATTTGTTGCTCTGCTCATATCAATATAATCTTGTTGCATAGTTTGTAAATGCTGCAATAATTCTGCAAATTTATTTTGCAATTCTTCATGTTTATCTATCCAAAAAATTAATTTTTCTGATAGATCATTAATTTTTTTATCTACAAAAAAACTTTTACCTGCTTGATTATGATCTTGCATCTGTTCTAATTGTTGTGCCTGGTATGTTACAAAGTTTTCAACTGTAAACATAATTTGTTGCAATAAATTTAATGCCTGGTTGCCTGGTTCCATAGTTATAATTGCTTAATTTGTCCTAATTGTAATAAAGAAAAAAAATAAAAATCTGTAAACTGCTGTTTGTGGCTGCCATCAATACTTAGCAGGTAAATTACTCTTACATGGTTTATATTGTAATCACTTACTAATTTATTAATAAAGTAAGTTTTTTGCAGCTTACAATCAAAAAACAAAGTTTTAAGGTCTCGCATTTTAATTAATGATAATTCACTCATTTTAGTAATGTTAATTTTGGTTTATTATTTTCTGTTATTACTTCGCTAATGCCTCTGGTGTGTTCATGGCATAAAAAAACTATTCCACTAGTTTGGTTTTCGCTTGGATCAAAACTAAAAAACGGGCAATGATCGCCACAATAATTAGTTAGTGTTGGTATTACAAGTGCTTGTGGTTGCCCCAATTTATCTGGCATTATGGTTGTTGCTGGGCTGCGTTTAATGCAATAAACTGGCTGATCTGCATCATTTAATAAATGGTTGTAACCATCATTGTTGATTTTTAATTTCATATTATTGTTTCGTAAATTTTTATTTTTAATAATTGATCTTCATTAACTACATGGGCAATACCTGCAATTAGATAAACATTGTCTTTTCTGTGTTGCATAGTGCTTACTATGTATGTTTTGATTGGATATTCTAATTCATTTTTTATAAAATAAACATCCTGCAAAAGTTTAAATTTTTTGGTGTGCATTTTTAATTTTTTTTACAATAATATTTGCTTGTTGTATT
>Ga0164292_10004276_pt1 | contig 11618 bp, 11 predicted proteins | sample GEODES117metaG_FD_111486 | JGI IMG/M metagenome (GOLD analysis project Ga0164292, IMG submission 111486) | Eutrophic lake water microbial communities from Lake Mendota, Wisconsin, USA - GEODES117 metaG | ecosystem: Environmental > Aquatic > Freshwater > Lake | place: USA: Lake Mendota... | reverse complement strand
TTGCCGCCCATCGAAGTATCGATGAAGGGCGTATCGTCGAGATGAGCGAGATCCTGCCGGCGAGGTATCAAAGGAACACGATCTCGGTCGGGTCAAGATCATGAGCAAAGTCGCCCTGATCCCGGTCGCACGTCCGACATTCGATGTCCCTACCGCGCAACGATTCTTCGATGAGGCGAAGGAACTCCTGGCCTCTTTGGGTGCGGATGTGATCTCACCGAGCGAACTCGTTATGACTCCAGAGCAGACTGAGGCTGTAGCAGTCCTCGACATCGACCAACCGAAGATCATCTACCTGAATGCCTCATTCGCTGATGCATCGCCCGCTATAAAGCTCTTGGGATCAAAGCATGGTGATGTCCTGCTCTGGTCGGTCCGGGAGTTTGGCGAAGTCGGAGAGCGACTTCATCTCAATTCGATGTGTGGATCCAATCTCGCCGCCCATGCCCTTCGAACCGTCGGCAAAGGCATCACCCATCTACATGGCAATCCAGATGAAGAGAGTGTGAAGTCGCTGCTAACCAAATTCCTCAAGAATGAGAACCCTGATGTCGGCCAACCGCCACTCATCAAAGGTGCGAGCGCTGGGAGAGCGGAGAAGTCGAATGTCGAGGCTTCGCTTGCATCACTCAAAGGTTCTCGCATCGGTGCTATCGGTGATGCTCCGAATGGCTTTACCCCGTGTCAATACGATGCAGAGCTTCTACATAGATACTTTGGTATCGAAGTGATCACTCGCACCATCCCCGATCTCTTCGATGCCGTCACTCAGGTCTCTGAAGAAGATGCCGAGAGGGAATATCAGAGCGCACTTGCAGCGCAACCATCACTTGCCAAGGTTCCAGCAACCGAAGCAAGAACGAATGCAAGCGTTCGAGAGGTATTGAGCGATTGGATCGGCGAGAACGATCTTGATGCGATCGCGATGCGTTGTTGGCCCGAGTTCCCAACCGAACTCGGCGCTTGCCCCTGTGGCGCAATGGGAAGGACCGCGACCTCAGGAACTCCCGCAGCATGCGAGAGAGATGTCTATGGTGCAGCGACGATGTTGATCCTCGAGGCTCTCGGCTCCGGGACTAACTATCTCGTCGACACTGTCGACCTCGTGGAGGAGGAGGGCCTGATCCGTATCTGGCATTGCGGCTCCGCCTCCACCGAACTCGCAGCGGATCCGAAAGAAGCCACGCAATGGATCCACTGCAACCGCAAACTAGGTGTGGCCGGTAACTTCGCATTGAAGCCCGGTCCGGTTGTCCTGGTTCGACTCGATTCCGATTCGGATCCGGCCAATACAAGCAAACTCCGATTAGTCATGACTAGTGGTGAATCGCTGGCTACTCCTAATCGGTTTCAAGGTAATACAGCAACGGTTCGAACCAACGCCCCGGCTCGTCAGTTGATCAATGGATTGGTCCGCAATGGCTATCCGCATCACACTGTCGTCTCGTGGCGGGACATTCGACCCGAAGTCCGAACATTGGCGGAGCACCTCGGTATTCCGTTGATGGAGTGGTAATCAAGGCGATTCACCACGAATCCTTACCCAAGGACCCTCATAAAGGAGAAAGCATGAAAGCAACAAAGAATGCGAAAGCATTCAAGCTGTTCATTGCGGCTGCATTCGCATTGACAGCGACACTCGTGCCTTTGACTACCAGCCAGGCTGCTGGCGAGGTTAGGAATCAGGCATGTAAGAATGAAGGGGAACAGACTGGTACCAAGTCCACTTCGTTGGTCTGCAAGAAGAACGCACAAGGTCGTCTGGTCTGGACACAGTTGAAGCGTTCTGCGTCCGCTCTTCCACCGGTTCCTGCCCTCAAGGCTCCTGCAGGGAGCATGGAGTTCTGGCACTGGCGCGCAGAGGATCGGACCTACTTCGATGAGATCATCAAGCGATTCGTCGCTGCGAACCCTGGTGTGAGCATCACCCAGGTGATCTCGCCGAACACCGATCACGAGAACAACGCACTTCAGAAGATCCGTGGTAACCGAAAGGCCGGTCTTGTGGCCGTCTTCCGTGGTACTCAGTTCGGTGCCGGTGCAAGGGCTGATGTCTTCGAAGATCTGACGAATCAGCAGTTCACAAAGCGAAACGTCGATAAGAGCATGATGGCAGCGGGCCAGTACCAGGGTAAGCAACTAGGTATCCCACTTCACTCGCTTTACAACAACCCTGTCTATAACATCGAGATCTTCAAGAAGGAAGGTTGGGCACTTCCAAAGACCTTCAACGAATGGCTCGGTTATTGCCGCGCTGCGAAGGCAAAGGGATACGTCCCGATGGCTTGGATGGGTGCGAACGTAGGTCAAGCTGGCCAGATCATGAACTCCGCGTTCATGAGCATCGGTAACAGCGTCAATGACATCTACGGCAAGTTGACCGATATCGACACCGGCAAGGCAGAGATCACTCAGGCATGGTTCAAGGAAGTCGCCGGCAAGTACGCCCAGTTGCGTGACGCTGGTTGCTTCCCAGAGAATCCAAAGGGTGTGACTGAGCCAGCAGGTAACGCTCTCTTTGCAACCGGTAGGGCACCTATCCTCCCAACGGGAACCTTCTCCATGGGTGCGATCAGGACTCTGGAGCCGAAGATGTCCGGCAACATGGGCATCACTGGCTTCAACTGGACCAATGATCGCAACGCCACCTTCACTGGTATCACCAACAACACCTTCATTATGACGGTGAATAAGAACGCGGGATCCGTTGAGAAGCGAATCGCTCGCGCCTTCATTTCCTTCATGTTGACTGCAGACATCGCGACCTACTATTCCAACAGTTCGTCGCAGCATGTCACGGTGTTGGATGTCGATTACACGAACGTTGATCTACGTAATACGTCGAGCATCGAACGTGAACGACTCATCCTTGCTCCACGATTCGTCTTCCTCAATGGTGCCGTTCGCGCTGCCGTTGAAGATGTCTTCATCCAGATCGTCGGCGGTGCCGATGTCGATGCAGCCATCACTGAAGGCGCAAAAGTGATCAAGCAGAAGTTCTAATCGAACTATGACGACAATCGATACCGGTGCCCGAAAGGGCGCCGGTACTCGATCCCGGGGGACTGGGAAATCGAGTACCGCACTGAAGCGAATCCACGATCGCCGGCTCGCTTTGATGATCCTGCCTGCCCTCTTGATTTACGTCGTCTTCTATCTCTATCCGACCGCAAGCAATTTCCGCTATGCCTTCACAGAGTGGGACGGATTCCTCGAGCCGAAGTACATCGGCCTTGGCAACTTCACTCGGGCACTCACTAATGACGATATCTTCCGTAGAGTCCTAGGGAACAATGTGGAGTTCTCATTCCTTGTCATCATCTTTCAGACTGCCCTCTCTCTACTCTTTGCGATATTCCTGCTCAAGACGACGAGAACTTCGGTCTTCCTGAGGACTCTTTACTTCTTTCCGACCATCCTCTCCTCGGTCTCTGTGGCGATGGTCTGGCAATTCCTCTACGAGCCGAATCTCGGTGCGATCAACACAATCCTTCGAAGTATCGGCCTCGACTCACTTGCGCTGAGTTGGCTTGGATCCGAAACCATAACGCTTCGAGCGTTGGCTTTCACTCAGATCTGGTTCCACACTGGACAGATGATGGTGGTCTACATCGCAGGTCTTCAGCAGATCCCACGAGAACTCTATGAAGCAGCAGAAGTTGATGGCGCATCAAGATGGCAACAGTTCAAGAACGTCACTTGGCCTATGGCGCTACCAACCACAGCGGTCGTGATGGCTTACACAACCATCCAATCGTTCCGAGCCTTCGATCTCGTCTTTGCGATGACAGGAGGTGGACCGAACAACTCGACAAGCATCTTGGTCACCATGATCTATTCGACCGCCTTTGCGGAATACCGATTCGGTTATGCCGCATCCCTTTCGGTCTATCTGGTCCTCTTCATCGTCTTACTCACCTGGGTTCAACGACGAACCCTTCGGACGAAGTACTAAGGGGGAGAGATGTTCTATCGAATCAGTCGAATCTTCGCCCTCACTTTCTTCGCCGCTCTCATCATCGTCCCGGTCCTTGTCGTGGTCTTCGGCACCTTCAAGACGGATCTCGAAGTGATGACGAAGCCACTTTCACTTCCAGAACGCTGGACTCTCGATAACTATCGGACTCTCCTTGAGGGCGGACGAATCACTACGAATTTCCGCAATAGTGCGATCGTCACTTCTGCATCAGTGGTGCTGACTCTCGCACTAGCAAGCTTGGCATCTTTCGGCATCGCAAGGATGTTCAACAAGAGCGCGAAGGTTCTCCTTACTCTCTTCCTGCTTGGTCTCACCATCCCGGGTGCAACGAGCATCATTGCGATCTATCAGCTTTTCCAGTCGCTCAATCTCCTCAATACGCTTCACGGTCTAGTCCTGATCAATGTCGCATCGACGCTTCCAATCTCAGTCTTCATCCTCACCGCCTTCTTCCAGCAGATTCCGAATGAACTCTATGAGGCGGCTGGGATCGATGGTGCTGGGCCATTCAGGCTCTATAGGTCGGTAGCGCTACCGCTCTCAAGGCCTTCGATGGGTGCAGTTGCGATCTTCCTCTTCGTGATCAATTGGAATGATCTCTTATATCCCCTGCTTCTCATCACACAAGCGGATCTCAAAACTCTGCCACTGGCACTTCTCGACTTCCGTGGCGAGTATGCGATCAACTTCTCGATGATCTTCACCGCAGTGATGGTCGCGTCTCTGCCGATGGTGATCATGTATCTCCTGATGCAACGCTCGTTCGTGGCAGGTCTCACTGCGGGAGCGGTGAAGGGCTGATCGATGTCGACTCCAATCCTCAACGTCCCACCACGCCTCAATGAGAACGTCCGTGGCCTTCTCGATTACATCGAACAGGCGAATCTCAAGCCAGGTGCGAAGTTGGAGAGCGAGCGAGAGTTGGCGCGGATCCTCGGTATCTCACGGCCCTCGCTTCGTGAGGCGATTCAAATCCTGCAAGCACAAGGACGACTGATATCCAAACATGGCGTCGGCGTCTTCCTCCTTGATGAGGAGGTTGGTGGCAAGATCAAGGATGCCTATCTTGCTCAGCAACATCCGATTGAAGAGCTCTTCCAGATGCGCGAAATCCTCGAGGCACCTGCAGTTGAGTGGGCAGCGGAGCGAAGAAGCGATGAACAACTGCTTGAGATCAAGCGCGCTCTGAGTCGACTTCGCGATGCCTTGAACGAGGATCCAATCGACTTCGATCGAGTCCGTGAACTGGATATGGAATTCCATCTTGTGATCGTCCGAAGTGCGCAGAACCGATTCCTCAACCAGACCCTCGGAACTCTGCAAGAGATCATGCGCCACTCGATGGATAACACACTCAAACTTCCGGGGCGTATCGACCTTTCGGATGCGGAGCACAGCATCATCCTTGAAGCAATCGAGAATCGAGATCCGATCAACGCCCGTTTGATGATCATCCAACACATCCACAATGCACGTGATGCCTGGACTAAGTTCTTGAAGAGTGAGTATGAGAGCTAGTCGATGAGCAGATTCGACGTGCTCTCCGTAGGCATCGCAACGGTCGACAACATTGTTCTGGTTGAGCGCTACCCAGAGAAGGACGAGCGAGTAATCGCATTGGAGCATGCTCGTTCCATAGGTGGCCCAGCGACGGTAGCAGCGATAACGATGTCACGCCTCGGAGTGAAGGTCGCACTCTCTGCAGTCATTGGAAGAGATGCAGGCGGGGATCACATCATCGAAGTACTGAAGCAAGAGGGCGTCGATACCTCCCTCGTAGAGCGGAGTGATGCCCCGACGACGCAGAGCACCATCGTCATCTCGAAGAGTGAGGAAACCCGTGCCATCATGGTCAAGCCAGAGCGAGTGGCATCGAATGCTCCACGAATTGATCTTCCCTCATGGATCCATGCTGATCACTTCGGTGCCGAAGTGATCAAGGGCTGGGGGATCAAGCGCGGTGGATCGTCGAGGCTTTCGCTCGATGTTGGTTATACCTTTCCAGGACTCTCTTCTGCAGATTGGGACCTCTTCGTACCCTCCGAGAAGATCACTTCTGATGTCTCGAGTGCAGCAGGAGATAAGAACATCGTCGTCATCTCGCACGGTGAACGAGGAAGCGCTTTTTCTGATGGCACTCTCACGGGTGTAGCGCCTGCGATCTCGGTCGATGTCGTGAGCACCCTTGGTGCAGGTGATGTCTTCCATGGCGCGATGGTGGCTACCCAAGTGTGGGGTATGCGGATCGACGAAGCGACGGCCTTTGCGAATGTTGTCGCAGGCCTCTCATGCCGAGGACTCGACGGATATAGCGCTGTTCCTACGAAAGAAGAGGCGATGGATCATTTGAAGTCGGGTGTGCGGTCATGACATCACTTGCTCCTCTCTCACTACCTTCTGGCGGTCTTGCAATGGTCGCCGTCGATCAACGCGAGGCCCTTCGCGGTATGTATGCAGCGAAGCGAAGTGGCGTGATCGGTGATGAAGTTCTCACAGACTTCAAAGTCGCTGTGGCAGAGAGACTCTCTGACCTTGCATCAGGACTTCTTGTCGATCTGGACTTCGGACTTCGACAGATCGTGGAACAAAAAGTGCTTGCTCCGAATTGTGGCTTGATCGCCGCTCAAGACCTACTCATCGGACCTGCAGGTGGTGCGGCTACAGATACTGCGATCGATGATCGCGTTGATGCAGTAGAGATGAGGCGCCTTGGCGCAGTTGCTTTGAAACTGCTGATCCTCTATCGATCGGATGAGAGCCCTGAGATGCGCGCTGAGATGGCAAAGAAGTTCATTGATGGCTCAAAGCAGAGTGGCCTAATCTCCCTCGTAGAGATCATCGTCAAGCCACCTCGCAATGGTGGTGACTTTGATCGAGAGGTCGAGATCGTCAACGCAGCCAAAGAGGCTTCCGCTTGGGGAATGGATGTCTATAAGGCAGAGGTGCCCTTCGGTGGCAAGGCGAGCGACGACGAAATGAAGCGGGTCTACGACCAGATGCATGACGCAATCGGAATTCCTTGGGTAGTCCTATCCAATGGAGTGGCAAAAGAAGACTTCGAACGTGCGGTGAGCCTTGCCTGCAAGTCAGGTGCGAAGGGTTTCCTCGCCGGTCGAGCTGTTTGGGCGGATGTCGTCGGCGACGAGGATGAGCGAGCATCACTCACCTCGATTTCACGGCCACGACTTCAGCGCTTTATCGATGCAGTCAATGACAATCTGATTTAGCCGATCTGGCTGATTCGGAAGTAAGAGATACGAGCGGAAAGGAATGACCATGGCGAAGCGAGTGCCAGACTTCTTGCTTCATCACGATGGCGATTCAGTCGCGGTTGCGAATGATGACTTGCAACCAGGTGAGCTGTATGGCCTATCGGTGAAGGAGCAGACCGAGCACAAGGCGACCCTCAATCATGCGATCCCATTGGGACATAAGTTCGCATTGAAGGATCATGCAGAGGGCGAGGCGATCATCAAGTACGGCATCCAAGTCGGTGTCGCCAGTGAGCCGATCAAGAAAGGCGATTACGTACACACCCACAACATGAGGAGCTATCGATGGCAAGCAAGCCGCGCCTAACCGGATACCGACGCCCTGATGGATCGATGGGCATACGCAATCACGTCATCATCCTTCCCGTTGATGACCTCTCCAATGCAGCAGCTGAGGCGGTAGCGAAAGTCGTTCCTGGAACGCTCGCATTGCCGCACGCCTTCGGCCGACTTCAGTTCGGTGAGGATCTCGAACTCACATTCCGCACCCTTATCGGTACCGGACTCAACGGAAACGTCGCAGCGGTCGTCGTCATCGGTATCGAGCCGAAGTGGACCGAGCGAGTCGCCGCTGGTATCGCGAAGTCCGGAAAGCCAGTCGCCTCCTTCTCCATCGAAGGAAAGGGTGACTTGCAGACCATCGCTGATGCCGCGCGCGTGGCACAGGTCTTCTTGCAGGATGCATCAGAGGTACAGCGAGAAGAAGCCCAGATCGGTGATCTCATCATGAGCATCAAGTGCGGTGAATCTGACACCACTTCAGGTCTCGGTTCTTGCCCCACCACATCACAGGCTGTCGATCGTTGGGTCGCTGCTGGTGGCACCGTCTTCTTCGGGGAGACATCGGAGTTGACCGGTGGTGAGCATCTGATCGCAGAGCGCTGCATCGATGATGCTTGCCGTCGTGCTTTCCAAGATACCTATGACAACTACATCAAGGTGATCGAGTCAACGGGTGCGAACCTCCTTGGTTCACAGCCGACCCAAGGCAACATCGCTGGCGGTCTCACCACAATCGAAGAGAAGGCGCTTGGCAATATCGCAAAGACCGGTTCGGTCCCAGTGATCGGAGTCTTGAAGCCAGCCGAAGCACCGGATCGCAAGAAGCAGGGCCTCTACTTCATGGATACCTCATCTGCAGCGGCAGAGTGCGTCACTCTCATGGCAGCAGCGGGAGCAGTGGTCCATCTCTTCCCGACCGGACAAGGAAACGTGATCGGTAATCCGATCGTCCCGGTCTTGAAGCTCACTGCCAACAAGAAGACGGCAGCGACGATGAAGGAGCACATCGACCTCGATGTCGCAGGACTTCTCCGCCAGGAGTATGACCTGACGAAGGCAGGGGACATGATGATGGAGGTCATCGAGCGGACTGTGAACGGCCGTCTCTGTGCCGCAGAGGCGCTCGGTCACCGCGAGTACACCTTCACCAAGCTCTACATCTCGGCGTAGAGATAGAAGAGCGAACGTAACAAGGATCGAGAGGACTGGTTCGTGATCGTCATCAGTGAGGATGTTTGGAGCGATGGTTTTGCCGACCTCGCAAAAGCCCACACCACGATTCACGAACCCGACCTCTGGTCGAGGCGAGATGACTTGAAGAAGTTGCTGGCAGATGCCGAGGCCCTTGTGGTCCGTAATCGCACTCAAGTCAATGATGAACTCTTTGCAGCCGCACCCAAACTCAAAGTCGTGGGGCGCGCGGGTGTCGGTCTCGACAACATAGATCTTGAGGCAGCGAACCGTCATGGCGTAGTCGTCTCTGCTGCACTCGGTATCAATGCTGTCGCAGTCGGGGAGTTGACTCTCGGTCTTGCGCTTGCGCTCCTTCGTAAGGTGACCGAACTCGATTCCTCGACCCGCAAGGGCGAATGGAATCGCAAGGCAGGGGTTGAGATCTCCGGAAAAACTTGGGGAATGCTGGGATTCGGCGCCACCGCTCGTGCGCTCGCCAAGCTTCTCAAGGGATTCGATGTCACGATCCTTGCTTATGACCCATTCGCGAAGATCGATCCCGACTTCGCGAAGGATACGAAGACAACCTTGGTATCTCTCGATGATGTTATCTCGCGTTCGGACGTCATCTCACTCCATATGCCTGCAACACCGGAGACGACGAAGGTGATCAATTCCGAGCGTCTTTCGAAGATGCGATCACACGCAGTTATCGTCAACGTTGGTCGAGGTGAATTGATCGATGAAGTGGCGCTAGAACATGCGCTGACTGCGCATACGATTGCAGGCGCTGCTCTCGATGTCCGAGAGATCGAGCCACCGAAGGATTCACGATACAGAGACCTTCCCAATGTGATCCTGACTCCACATATCGCAGGGATAACTCAAGAGAGTCAGGCGAAGATCAACGAGGTCCTCGTCAACGAGGTGAGGAGCGCCCTTACTGGCGGATCACCTTCCTATGCCGTCGGTGGCGTGAAGGAGTTCAAGAAGTGATGGAGGCCAACAAGGGAATCGAATTCGCCACTGCACTTCTCATTGCCTCCGGTGTCGAAGAGGGAAAAGCTGCAACAACTGCTCGCGCAATCGTCGCATCCGATGTCTGGGGGAATGCCTCTCACGGCCTGATGCGCCTTGGTTACTACCTTCGCCGACTTGATGCGGGCGGCATCAATGCCAAGGCTGGGTTGAAGGAGATCTCCTCACGTCCTGCCGCCTCTGTCTATGACGGCGAGAACGGCTTAGGTCACTGGCAGGTTTGGGAAGGTGCGAAACTCGGAGTCTCACGTGCCAAAGAGTTTGGTATCTCTCTTGTCTCGATCGCACATTCGAACCATTGTGGTGCCCTTGGTGTCTATCTCTATCCAGCCCTCGATGCCAATTGCATCTCCATCATCTTCACTAACGGTCCTGCAGTGATGCCGGCTGTAGGTGGAAACGCACCTCTCCTTTCGACAAGCCCTATCGCTGCGGGGGTACCAGCATCCACTCCGATGATCGTCGACCTTGCAACCTCTGCCGTCGCACGCGGAAAGATCGCGGCAAAAGCGAAAGAAGGCGGCACCATCCCTGCAGGTTGGGCAGTCGATCGTGAAGGAAACACCATCACTGATGCGAAGGAAGCGCTCAACGGAATGCTTGCGCCTCTCGGTGGCGCAAAGGGATTCGCGCTCGGACTTCTCGTCGAGTCGATGGTCGCGGGACTCACCGCGGGATCGCTATCAACTGAGATTCCCGACATGTTCAATGAGTCAGACGATGCAAAAGGGCAAGAAATCTCGCACACCATCATTACTGTGGACGCTGATGCGATCTCAGGAGCGAAGGGGAGGGCTCGACTCGATCAATTGGCAGCGAGTGTGAAGGCGACAGGTGGAAGGACACCCGGTGCCTCACGAGTCCATCCATCGAAGATAACAAGTGAGAAGTGCAGCATCGCTCCAGCAGTGACGGAGGAACTCAACATCTGGGCAGAGAGACTCGGCGTCGCAGCAAGGATATGAAGCTCAACCTCAAGAACATCTCTTCCTTTGCCATCATCGCAGCGGGAGTTGCCCTCGCCTTTCTCATCAACTCACTTCAAGGTGCCATCTCGCCTCTCTTCCTCTCGATGCTCTTCGGTCTCTTGATCACCAACACCATCGGTTGGAACGAGAAGGAGGCGATGAACTTCGCCGCAAAACGATGTCTTCGTCTTGGAGTAATCCTTCTAGGTTTCCAGATCTCCTTCGATCAATTCGTCGATGTTGGCTTGAAGGGTCTTCTTGCTGTCGCCGTCGTCGTGGTCGTCGTCTTCTCCGGAACACGGCTCATCACCCGTCGGCTTGGCCTCTCGCACTCCCTCTCCACCTTCATCGCAGGTGGCTTTGCAATCTGTGGCGCTACAGCGATTGCAGCGATCTCTGCGACTCTTCTCAAGGGTAAGAGTGCTGAAGAACAGAAGGAGGTCAATCGCGATCTCTCCTATGCGGTTGCCATCGTCGCTCTCTGTGGCACTCTCTCCGTGTTCGTACTTCCTCTTGTAGCCCGCTTGCTCGGCCTTACCGATTCGGCAACCGGGGCATGGATCGGGGCAGCCGTTCACGATGTCGGCCAAGTTGTAGCGACTGCATCACTCGTCTCAGATGAGGCGATTGAGTCATCAATTATCGTGAAGCTAAGTCGCGTCGTCATGCTGATTCCGCTCGTCATCTTTCTTACCCACGAAGCCTCGAAAGTACTCAATCGCAGAGGTTCTGCCGAGAAGATTTCACTCCGGTCGACAGGTCCGGTCTTCGTGCTCGGCTTCATCGTCGTTTCGATCCTGGCGAATTCCCTCTCTCTCGACCCTGTCATCATCGATGCAGGGAAGGAAGGTTCAAAGATCTTCCTATCGATCGGACTTTTCGCAATGGGTCTTGGCGTGAAGTGGA
>Ga0164292_10004272_pt1 | contig 11623 bp, 12 predicted proteins | sample GEODES117metaG_FD_111486 | JGI IMG/M metagenome (GOLD analysis project Ga0164292, IMG submission 111486) | Eutrophic lake water microbial communities from Lake Mendota, Wisconsin, USA - GEODES117 metaG | ecosystem: Environmental > Aquatic > Freshwater > Lake | place: USA: Lake Mendota... | reverse complement strand
GCTCTTCCGTAGGACTTACCCAGAACTAGAGGAGGTGATTCGACAGAGTTTCGAGTTTTACCCCCAAACCGGTGCTTCTTATAATGCGAATGAGAAGGTTTGGAAGTGGCCGAATGGGGCTAAGCTGTACTTGAGGTATATGGCGCATGCAAGGGATGCGACCAATTATCAGGGTTTTAACTTAACATGGCTAGGCTTCGATGAGGTCGGGAACTTTGCCACTGATGAGGGGTTCACCCAGATGATTGCTTGTTTGAGGAGCCCTCACGATGTGCCTCATAAGCGAATTCGATTGACTGCGAACCCGGGAGGCGTGGGCCACGGATGGGTAAAGGCGCGTTATGGGATAGCCGAGAACCCTCAAGGCTATAAGCTACTTGAGCAAGACACCGGACTTCATAGGATGTTTATCCCTTCTAGAGTAACCGATAACCAGATTCTGATGAAGGCCGACCCTACCTATGTTCAAAGGCTTCATGAGATTGGAAGCCCTGAGATGGTACGGGCATGGTTGCACGGGGATTGGGACGTTGTGGCCGGGGCCTACTTCCCTGAGTTTAGCCAAGAGCATGTTATTGATGCGATTGACCCTGATGACATCCCGAATCATTGGAAGATTTATAGAGCTTACGACCACGGGACCTATCACCCGTTTGCTGTGCTTTGGTACACGTATGCTGGAGAGGATTGGAGAGGCATCAAAAAGGGCTCCATTGTTATTTTACGAGAATGGTACGGTGGGAATGATAAAGATGAGGGGTTAAAGATGTCCTTGGTTGACATTCGAGACGGCATTACTGAGCGAGAGTCCACTATTAAGAGAAGGATAGAGCCAGGGCCTGCCGATAACCAGATATTTGAGAACCACGGCGGTCAAAGTATTGCCGATGCGTTGGCGATTGCGGGCGTGTATTTCTCAAGAAGCGATAAATCGAGAATTCCAGGCTGGAACCAGATACGGATGAGGCTAAGAGAGAAGAGTTTGCTGTTTACTCGCAGCTGTAAGCACTTGCTTCGAACCTTTCCGATGCTTCAACACGACGACAGAAGGCCGGAAGACGTGGATACGCAGGGGGCCGATCATATCGGGGATTGCATTAGATATATTTGTATGCAATGGCCAGTCATTCCACGGTTTGACAAGAAGAAACGCCGAGACCCAAACGCGGTGACCTATTCGGACTTGGTGGAAGCGGTGGACGATGTCAGCAATCGGTGGCGGATTTAGGCTCTTTTCATTTTAAGGCAATATCAGATACCCTTATCGCATGTGGTTTGAGCGAGAGATTCTCTATGTAGGGGTTAAAGCGGGATGGCTGAGTACGAAAGCGACGATAAAGACAAAGAGCATCCCCTGCACACCGAGATACGACGGTGGAAAAAGGCGCGTGAGCGTTACTATGAGATGGCAAGGCGCAGCGAGCAGCTTTATGCCGGAGAAGATTACAGCCCCTACGTTGAAAGACCTGCACAATTGAACGTGTTTTGGTCGATTGTTAATACCCTCAAACCTGCTCTTTACGCCCAACCTCCAAAGCCGGAGATATTTAGGCGATACCCGTCAAAGGACATTACAGCGCGTTTAGGGAGCCAGATTTTAGAGCGTTGCACACGCTTTCAGGTGGAAGTCTCGGGGTTCGATGCCGCCGTGTCACGCGCCGTTGATGATTATTTGGTGGTAGGCCAAGGTGCCCTATGGGTACGTTACGAGCCAAAAATAGGCGTAGAGGTTCCGAAAATTCGAGTGCAAGAGTTGCCTGAGTCCCCTGCCCCTATGATGGGCCAAATGCCTGGAATGCCTCCGATGGGTATGGGGGAGGAGATGGGCGGCGAACAAGAAGGGCCAGAAGCTCCCGAAGCGGGTGAAGCCCCAGAAAGTTACCCAGAAGCACCGGAAGGCCAAGAACAGTACGTTGATGAGATGGGGCAACCTGTAGACCCCAAACTCGTTAAGCAAGACGATGAAGGGTATTACATTGACGGCGAGCCCGTTGAAACGCTTGTCGATGAGCGATGCGTTGTCGATTACATCCATTGGACGGACCTGCTGTTTGAACCAGCAAGAACTTGGGCGGAAGTCCGAAAAGTAGCCCGAAAAACCCATATAACTAAAAAAGAGTTTAAGGAGAAATTCGGAGAAGATGCTTACGTTACTTATCGCAACTCGCAGGAAGCGGCGCAAGAAGACGCGGAGAAGGAAATAAACAAGGGCCGTATTTGCGTTTATGAGGTTTGGTGTAAGGATTCTAATAAGGTCTATTGGTTAGCTGAAGGGCACAACGAAGTCTTAAAAGAGGACGAACCTTACCTTGTTTTTGATGAGTTCTTCCCCTGCCCTGAACCTTTATTTGCTACCCTTACCACGGGACTTATCCCAAGACCCGATATCTGTTTCTACCAAGACCAGCAAGAGACGCTTAATCAGCTTTGCCAAAAAGCCCAAGATATTGCGAGATACATCAAGGTGCTTTCGATATCTAGCAGCGAGAACCCAGAGCTAGATAACATACTAAGAAAGCCAAACGGTACCCATATTCAGCTTTCTAACTTTCAGATGTACCTACAACAGGGCGGCGTAAAAACCGCACTGGAAGTACTATCGATGGCCGACCATGCGGCGATTTTGAGAGTGCTGCATGAAGCGATGGAGCAAGAAAAGCAACAGATATACGATATCACGGGTATCTCTGACATTGTACGCGGGACTTCTCGTGCTTCCGAGACTTTAGGGGCACAACAGATTAAGACTCAGTACGCGATGAGTCGAATTAGCGATAGGCAGCGGAAAGTCGCCAAGTTTTGCCGAGACGTGGTTGCCCTAATTGCGCAAGTCATCAAGAACCACTTCCAATCGCAAACCATGATTAAGATGGCAGGTGTCAGTAACGACCCTGAAATAGAAGAGTATTTAGGCGGTGTAATTGACCTACTTCGCAATGATACTCAAAGCGATTATCGCATTGATATTGAAACAGATTCGACTACTTTCGCAGACCAAGAAGCTGCAAAACAATCTGCAATTGACCTAACTAATGCACTAGGCAATTTGTTTAACGTATTGCTTCCACACGCTCAAGCGATTCCGCAGTTGATGCCAGTTATTAACGAGATAACCCTTTACACAACTAGCCAGTTTGAAGCAGGCCGAGAAATAAAAGGCAAATTAGAAAAAGCGCTCACCGAAGTTGAGACAGAGATGGAAAAGGCTCGACAAGAAGCCAAGGCGATGGAAGAACAACAACGGATGCAACAGGAGCAGGCCACACAGCAAGGCCAGCAGCAGGCATCTGCCGAGAATGAGATAACGGCACAAGTAGAAGCTCAAAAGTTGCAAGCTGAAATGATGAAACAGCAGCAGCAAAAGATGAAGGACGAAGCTGAACTTGCGCTAAAAGCAACGTTAGAACGCGAAAAACAACAATTAGAACGAGAAAAGATTTACCTTGAAGATGAACGCGAGCGTAAGATTGAAGAGCTAAAACACGGGCGTGAAATGCTCAAAATGAGCGTCGAAAAAGCGGCAGAGTTTAATATGATGCCACGGCAGCGAACCCGCAAAGGTAGAATCACGACCGACGAACTTGGTAATAAGATGATCATTATTGATGAATCAGATGATGTTGTCCCAGAAATTAAGGACGCATTTGTTGGGATTCGTGGTTTAACAGGCAAGTAGAAAAAGGAGCACAATGGCTGATAATGTTGGATACACGCCTGGAACCGGGGCCACCGTTGCTGCTGATGAAATTGATGGCGTACTGTACCAGCGCGTAAAAATTGCAGTTGGACCTGATGGAGTTGCGTCAGATGCGAGTGCCGACAATCCTCTACCAGTTGCTATAGCGGGGCCAAATCCACTCACGGTCGAAGTGAATAACGTACGGGATATTCTTATCCCTGTAGTTGGGTTGCTAGATTCTCCTCGTGGGTATGATAAATCGCTTCAACGTCAACGCGGCACTGTGATATTGGAATCAGGAACACTAACCAGCCTAACCAATATAATATCGATTGATTCAATACAAGGCCGCATAGGGCAATTAGGAGAGAATTTATCAGCTTGGGCAGCTTGCGTCAGATCTCGAATCTCATAAGGTAAAATATGGCAAATACATTCAAAAAAGTAATTGATCGCCTAATGTGGGTTCAAGTCCCACCATCGCCTAACGCTCATGCGGCTGGTGCAAGTATTGCTTGTGATCAACGTTCTGATGCTTCACGGAATCCATTTGTTTATCAATTAGTATCATCAACTGTCCTAAATAGATTCAATATTATCACAAAAGCATGGAACCTTGTTCAATCCCCAGCGCTTGCGGGGACTTTTGGAGCGGGTGCAGCAGCAACTTTTGCGCCTAGTTTTGGAGCCGTTGGCACTATTGCAGCGGGGGCCACGACTACCAGTGTTACGCTTTCAACTGCATTAGCTACAGCCGTTGGCGTGAATATGCTGGCTAACAGAGGAGGTTCGGGCGAGTATGGGTTTAAGCTTAGAATAATTGATACTACCGCAGGGAAAACGGAAGAAAGATTTATTGTTGGAAACTCCGCAGGTACGACACCAACAATAAACGTTGATAACGCTTTCACTTTTACACCAGCAAGCGGCGCAAGGTATGAAATTTTGTCCGGTCGAGTATGGATGCTTGGGGCTGGGGTAACTGCTGCAAACAGTTGGAGATCGTTGGAAGTTGCTACCAATACGCTATCTTCTGGGTTGAGCATAACAAACCTTCCTGCAACTATCGCCACTGATTCTGCACTTTTGGCACTTGATGAATTATATACTCCATACGATTGCTATCCAGGAGAGGGACTTGTTAAAGGAGCTTTTACCTATGATACTAATATCACTAGTTTAAAGGCATTAACCGCGACAGGATCAGGCGCATCAACCCTCACAGGCCAAGCTACCCTCGGGGACGCAGTAATTGCTGCAAATGAATTTAGGAACTTTCAAATTCGCATTGTGCAAGATTTGGGTACGCCCGCAGCGGTTGGTCAAAGAAGAATTATTGCTTCTCATACCGCAGGGGCATCTCCTGTTTATACGCTTGGGACAGCTTGGACTACACAACCTTCGGCCAGCGCAAAGTACGTCATCGAACTACCTAACCTTCTCCTTCTCCGCTCATCCGCGACCACAACCGTTTATGTATATAACTATACCGACGCTACAATAAACAACGGTACAAATAACATTACGGCGGGATCGTGGAGTACAACCTATTTTGGAGCGGCTCCTGCGGCCAACTCAACCGGGGGGATGTGGGCTCCTTCATTTGGGATACAGCCAGATCCGGCAAGAAATGCCCGTCATTCTTTCTGTTATTTCTTTCGAGGTGGATCGTCGACACTTGATGTTTTAAACATTGCTGGAAGCATTACGGGAACATGGACGGGCGCGATTACCTATGACGGTTCTGTGAGTTTGACGGTGGGGACAAGTGGTGCTTATTCGCCGTTTGGAAACGAAGGCCGGATGTTTTACATGAACGTTTATGTGGCTTCCGCATTAAACCAGATGTATCGATTTGATGTAAAAAATAGGGTGTTAAGTCCTTGGGTGCCAACCGATTGGATTCAATCAGGAACCGCAGCGTCAGGGAACCGAATCGCAGCCTATGCCGCAATCGATGGGACAGACCTTTACGACGTAATTTTATTACAATCTCATCTAAACAGCGTAGCGCAAGAACTTATCGTTTTAGTGTAAAAGTTTATGGATATAAATCAATTGCTAGGTCTTTGCGAAAAGCGTTTAGTATTTTTAAACACAATACAAGCCTCTATGTCATTAGCGGGCGATTTACTTGAATTGCAAAAGTTAGAAGATGAAATTGCAAAAACGCAAAGAACAGTGGAAAAACTGAAAACCTTGCTTGATTAGCCATGTTTTTAACCTTACTTCAAAGCTTTATTCAACCGACAAGTATATCGCAGATATACCAAGAGGTATGGATAATTGAAGACAGGAAACCGAAAAAGCGAGAGGAACGAGCAAAGCGGCGAGTAAAAATTGCAACTTGCAAAATTGAAGAGTCTCTTAAAGAAGTAAAACAACTAGCTGTAAAACGAGAATTAGACGAGAAGCGATTCGCTCAAATAAAGGCATCTATTGAGCAAGAATCAATTTTGATAGAGTTGCAATATAAGGTGCTTGATGCAGAGCTGAGATTACTAGATGTAATTGAAGCAGAAAAAGAGCGAACGCGAAGAAGCATACAGCAGCGGGTGCTAGAAATCGAACAGATTCTTGCACAGCAACGGGCCGAGGAAGAGCTAAAAGCAGCGGAAAGAACTAGAAAGGAACAAGAAGAATTAGAAGATTTATCTTTGCTATTTAACTTTCTATTACGGATGGATTAAAGCGATGACCGAGGGGATAAGAGGTAAATGGAGGTACGACCCAACGGTTGGGGAACTTGTTCCATGTGGCGAGGAAGTAGTCCCCTATCCTATCCATGCAATTCATCAAGACACAATCAACCCAACTTGGCACCCTGCAACTGGGCAAACCTTTGACAGTAAAAGCGCGTTCCGTCGCGTAACCAAAGAAAAAGGTTACGTAGAAATTGATGACGATCGCACTTGGGCATCAGTCGGACGACACCAAAATAAACAACTTGAAGGGTTACGGGAGGATATTGAAGAAGTTAAGGCGTGGTATACAGCCGCTATGAGAGGCAATAAAGACTACATTAACGCGAATGTCCCGCAGGAATTAAGAGACTGCGAAGAAGTAAACCCGAACGATATCACTGAAGGGATACGCCGATGAGCGATATAAGAGACGATTTAGAATCAGCAGCGCTTGATTTAGATGTTGATCTGCCTGATTTACCGCCATCCGTAGAATCGGATGAAGAACAAATTCCCACAGAAGAAGCCGAGCCAACGGACGTTTCGGACCCATCATCAGAAGCGCAACAAGAAAGCGCAGAAAATGATGATGACGAACCGCAGCCAGCGGCGTGGGCGGCAGAAATGCGCCAGCACTGGAAAGGCTTGCCCAAAGATGTGCGTAAGTACATCGCGGAGCGAGAACGCCAGCAGCACGCTTATATCAGCCGATTCGGTAGTGAACACGGCAATCTCAAAAAACAGATGGGAGAAATTGAGACTGTTTTAAAGCCATACGAAAAAGCAATAGCGGCAGCGGGTATTAGTCGGGGCCAAGTAATTGAACAATTGATTACAGAACGCTCTGAGATGATGCGCGACCCAAAAGCTTTTTTGAAACGCTTTGCAGACGCAAACAAAATTGACCTTCTCGACATTGCCGTAGATAGCGATATGAGCGAAGCCCCAGAGGTTCGCAAAGCTCGATGGGAAGTGGAGGACCAAAGACGAGCAGTTGAATCGCAAAAGCGGGACATTGAACAGCAGCAAGTTTCAATGCAAACCGAGCAATTAAGAAGCTATATAGAGAATTGGGGAAGCACTAAGCCGCACTTTGGAGCCGTAAGGCAAGCAATGGCGCAGGTGCTTCCTGAAATTCAGCAAAGCTATCCTTACTTGTCTTTCGAGGAGCAATTAGAAACTACCTACGGGGCTGTGATGCGTCACCCGAATTTTTCACGATTAAATAGGCCGCAAGGAGTCCCCCAATCCGTAAAACGAGCCGCCAGCGGTGTAAGTGGTTTGAGTGGTGCTCCCACTCCTACCCCTGAAGCTGGAAGTATTCGCGAAGCTTTGATGCAAGCTGCAAAAGAAACTGGCTACTTTTAAGGATTAAATAAATGGCACAGCCTAACGCAAGTATCGGTGAAATGCTCACCGTTACGATGTACAAAAGAAGTAAAAAAATGGCAGATGGTATCTCACGTAACATTCCGTTGCTGAGATTCATGAAAGATAACCAAAAACTCGTTTCTGGTGGGGAATCTATCCTCGAAGAACAGCTCTTCGCGGAGAACCCTTCCTATCAGCGTTACTCTGGGGGTGAGGTTCTTAACACCTCGCAGACTGAACAGTTCACCGCTTTCCGGTTCCTCTGGAAACAGGTAGCGGTTGCCGTTGTTATAAACGGTCTTGAAAGCGATGTTCAGAACACTGGACCTGAGCAGGTATTCGATCTTCTCGAAAAGAGAATCGAGGCTGCTGAGTATACCATGATGAACCAGATGGCCGTTGATATTGAGTCGGATGGGACAGCAGACGGCGGTAAGCAAATCGGTGGTCTTGGTCTCTTAGTGCCATCGGCTCCGAGTTCTGGAACAGTTGGGGGGATAGACCGTGCGACCTACACATGGGCACGAAGTCAGCTTCTTGATGCTTCCGATAACAGTATCACCATCAGCAACCAAACCATTCAATCGTTCTATGGACTTTGCGTTGATGCACTCACACGAAACAATGAGCGACCTACCCTGATTTATGCAGGTGGAACGCACTATCGTTTTTATCGTGAGTCTCTTCAGACCGTTCAGAGAATCATGAAAGTTGGTGATGCTAAGATTGATACCATTGGTGGTGGCGATCTTGAGTTTATGGGGATTCCAGTAATCAACGGTGGTGGGTACCAAGGTGTTTCGACAGCGACAATCACCCGATTCCTTAACCTCAATCACTTGTTTTTCAAAACTGCGTCGAAGCGTAACTTCGTGCCTTTGAAAGCTCGGGATTCATTCAACCAAGATGCAACCGTTCGTTATCTTGCATGGGCTGGTAACATGACAGGAAGAAACCTCTTCCTTCACGGCTACGCACAACAATAACCTTTTTAGGAGGCTTTTATTATGGGTATTGGAATAATTGAGCCCCTTGGTGGGGTTGAGCTGGAATATGTTGGGACCTCCCTTCCAGACGGTTTTAACGCGGGTGACCGTGTAACCGGAAAGGATGGGATTGTTTACCGACTCGTTAAAAACACTACAGCAGGGACGCTCGCTGTTCGTCTTGCATACATTCTTCGCCTTAACGCCACAACTGGGGAACTGGAAGTCGGCGCAGCGGGTGACGATGCATTAGCAGGATGCGTAGGGATTGTGCAGTTTGCTGCCGTTCCAGCCGGAAACTACTTCTGGATCGGAACTGGTGGATTACTTCGCGCAACCTCAGCACAAGCTATTGCCGCTAACGCTCAAGTATCTCTGAGCGCAACTGACGGAAAACTTGATGACCTTGCCATTACTGGTAAGTTCCTCAATGCATTCCTCAACAGTTCGGCAGCAGTTGCAGCAGCTGATGTGAACATTGGGATTTATTGCCCGGGTGAATTGTTCTACGGAGCAAGTAACTAAAGTATAGGGCAAAGGGGGGAGGCGGCTTCCCCCCTATTTAAAAAAATAAAGAGGATTCATGTTTCCACAAATATTAGAAGATCGAATGCCAAACTCAGGCCAACGGATGCGTCATGGGGATGATTCGTCGCTAAGAGTACGGTTCTATAGAGGCCCAAAATACAAGGCAGAGGAAAGCCGTATCGAGGAACGTGATATCTACGATGATTCTGTACAACTTGAATACATTGAAATAAAAGTACCAGGCGGCGACACGGTTGTACGCGTTGTCACTCCTGCTGATATCAAGCGGTTTTCAGAAGTGTACAGGCAATGGCAATTGAATGAAGGCCAAGATATTGGAACCCCTCTTGATGTTCTTGGATTCACCGAAACCCAAAAAGATATGTGTACAAGAGCGCATGTTTTTTCGGTTGAACAGTTATCGAAAGTGGGCGATCATGTTTTGAGCGCAATCGGAATAGGCGCGATGAACATGAGGAAACGAGCTTGCGATTATCTTGACGCAAAGCCGAGCAAAAATGTTGAAGTGGAAGCTCTAAAAGAGCAAATGGCGGCAATGCAGAAGCAAAATGCCGAACTCCAAGACATGTTAAAAGAACTCGTAAAGGGTAAAAAATGAGCGGATGCGCTAACGGGGTCACTTTTGGAAATGCGGTTTATAGAATATGGTCTCCTTCGGGAGAGCTTCTTCAAGTTAATTCGTCTGTAATATCGAGGGCAACTACAGGAAATAACACAATAGTGTTCGCTCAAGCTGGCAAGGCGATTTATGTATTATCGTACGAACTTGTTGTTGCTGGTGCCGTGACAATAGATTTTCAAAGCGGTACTGGCGGAACATCTCTTTCAGGTGTTCAAAGCCTTGCAGCAAATGCTATGAAAGTTTTGCCGCATAACCCAACAAGTTGGTTCTCAACGGCGGTAGGCGCATCATTAAACCTATTCCTTGGAGGAGCCGTTCAAGTATCCGGTTCCATTCAGTGGGTTGCGTTCTAAGCTTGATTGATTTGTTGCAGAAGTAGAATCATTCAAGCTAAGATCATAGTACCAATCGCGGGGGCTTTGCCTCTCCGCTACGTTAAATAAACGAAGCGGCGACATGGCTACCCTACTTTCAATGATCCAAGATGTGTGCAGTTATGGCGGGCTACCGAACCCGTCAACCGTCATCGGTAATAACGACGGTACGGTGCGCCAGCTTTTAGCGATAGCCAACGAACGAGGCACCGAAGCCGCTCGACAATTCAAGTTTCCTCAGCTAGTCGAAGCAAAAACGCTCACTCTGATTGCCTCTGAAATCCAGCCATTACCCGCTGATTTTGCCGAATTAGTGGATTCAACTGCGTGGTATACAGCGGATATGAGCCCTTTAACTGGGCCGATTACCTTCGCTCAATGGCAACAAATAAAGCAAACAGCAGCAGCCCCTACAAAGTTTGCTTTTCGAGTTCAACTAACTAGCACAGGGGGGAGAGGGCTTTCATTTGTCCCAACTCCTACAGGCGGGGAGCAGGTCTCAATCTTCTACCAATCAAAAAGCTGGATTCGACCTAAACTCTGGACGGCCTCAACGGTAGTTGCAGCGGGTACTTATGTTTATTCAGATTCTCAGATTTGGCGGAACACAAGCGCAGGGACAACCGGAGCCAATGCCCCTACTACCGCCAACAGCGGGAACGATGGCAGTGTGACATGGACCGCTCAGGACATGATATATCAGAAGTTTCTAGCCGATACTGATGAGCCATTGATTGAGTCATCGGTATTAATGAAAGGGATTTTAGCTCGATTCTACCGCTTCAAGGGCTTTGACTATCAAGACTTAGAAGCCGAATACATCCTCGGGTTAAAGGCGGATCTCGCTCAACAAAACGGCGGCAGAACGTCGAACCTTTACCGAGGGTATGGAACGTTTATCTCTGAGGCAAATATCAAAGAGGGTAACTGGTAATGCCTTACATGAATTATGTCGATTGGTATCGACAACAACAGCAGAATTTAATGAATCAGGGGATTTATAAAACCCCCGGAGGATTAATTGGTCGTCCAATTTATATTGACACCCCTACCTCTGCGGAAAGAATTGGCGGAGAAATTGTAAATATTGGGGCAAAGGAACTAGGGAAAGAGATAAAAAGACGTGCGGGCGAAGCTCTTGCACAAAAAGGAGTTGAGGCAGGAGCGCAATCTATTGGGCAATCAGCAGCAGAGCAAGCAATCGCATCAGGCGTTTACCCAGAAGCGTTAGTGGGGCAAGCAATTACACAAAGCGGGACACAGGCTGCGACACAAGGAGCAGCCCAAGTAGGAGCCCAACAAGCCGGACAAACAGCAGGGTCCACACTTGGGACTACCGTTGGAGTAGTTGGAGCCCT
>Ga0164292_10004271_pt1 | contig 11623 bp, 21 predicted proteins | sample GEODES117metaG_FD_111486 | JGI IMG/M metagenome (GOLD analysis project Ga0164292, IMG submission 111486) | Eutrophic lake water microbial communities from Lake Mendota, Wisconsin, USA - GEODES117 metaG | ecosystem: Environmental > Aquatic > Freshwater > Lake | place: USA: Lake Mendota... | reverse complement strand
TTGATAGAACCAGCAATTTTGGCTGGTGTACCAACAGTGATTTTGGTGGTTGTTGAGTTTGATGCAAACAACTCTGGGTTTTCCAAAGCGATTGCGAACTCATCTTTCTTGTAACCGAATTTTTCGAGTAATGACATGTGTTTATTCCTTGTGTTTATTATGTGGATATGATATGTGTTTATTGCTTATTTCGGGACTAGCCCAAACTTTTGTATTAGTCCTCGTTAGTTACTTCAGGCTTGTTGTATTCAGCCTTGAAATCAGTTACGAATCCATCTTTTGCACTCTTGAGTGCTTCCATAGTCGCTTTAGTGTTTGTCTTTACAAATTCTGGCGTAGCAGTAACTACTTCTACTGATTTGCCAGTAACTTTGCCTAGAAATTTACCTAACATAATGTTTTTCTCCTTAGTTGAATAGTGAATCTAATATATCTTGGATAATATCGAATAGCCAATCAAACAACGGTCACCCCCCTTCGAAAATATCCCGACTTATTCCTACTTCTGTCGGTTCGTTGGATGGTTTAGACGGCCTACAATGCTATTGAATTTAGTGTCTTCATCAGTGTTGACCCATTCAGGAAAGTCTAGGTCATCATTGTTGTAGTGTCTGTACACTTCTTGAAATGCTTTACTGGCAGACAATGGGTTATTGCGTAAGCGACGCTTGATCTTTTCTTGCTCAATGCCGCGCACAATGCCAATGACAAAGCCAGTGATAGCACTAAATGCCATGTAGCCCCAGAATAGTTTCTTATAGTTCATGATTATTTTCCTTTAAAGAATGTCATCTTCTTGATGTATACTGCTAAGCCGGCAATAACGAATGCTATTGCTGTGGTGATGATTGTAAGTTTCTTCACAAGGTTCCTTTCATTGTTTTATTGAATATCTTGCGAAGCCACATCATCATGGTGATACTGCCTGCTGCAAATGATATTGAGATTAGCCCGAATGTTTTCATGCTGACATCTTTAGAGTGTAAGAGTCTAACATGGTTGCATACATATCTACAATAGCTTTAGCGCGTTCAAATGAATTGATTTCTAGCATAGTGTAGGTTAGGAAGTCAGATGAATCTGGTGTACCACTTGGGCTTTGAATGTTGAATTCAATATGAACACTACCATCATTGTATTTTTCAGCTCGCATTGAACTGATCATACCTTGAGGGCGTGTGTGATATTCGGTTAGTACATTAAGGAAACCATAGGATTCCCAGTTTTCATCTTTTGTTTCATATTTTGATATCATGTTTTTGCCTTTCAGTGTAGTGTGAGTGTTTTATCTTGTAGTGTGTGGAAATCTTCTAAGCACCAATCTTCAGTGGTGATTATAGGACTTCCTTTGGATGTAATGGATACTGTTACTGTGAGTTTGGTCTTGTGACATATGGCACACAACCCTTTGCGTGGTATGTCATCAATCATTTGTATTTTCATGGGTTATTCCCTCCCGACTTATTCCTTTAGAATAATACTCAATGTCTATGTCCTTGTGACATACGCCACAATATATTCCACGACAATCTATTTCTTCAAAGTAGAACTGGTGGTTCATACAACGATGTAATTTCCATGGGTTGCCGGCAACATATCGCACAATCCCGCGAACGAAGACTGCTGATATGAGGATTAGAATGCCTAAAGGTAAGATGAGATCCATTAGTAGTCTCCATGTTTAGCTGCATCGAGTGATTCGAGGCATGGGTTGCTTCCACAGCATTGGCAAGGCTTGAGATTATCAAGTGCATCCTGTAAAGAAATAACTTTATCGGACAACTGCTCAATAAGTATTTGGTGTGATTCACAGATTTCAAGCAATGAGTCTGTACGACGATTCATTTCCTTGACTGTTTCTAGCAAAGTCATTTGGCTAATCTTTATTAGACCTTCTTTAGTCGCAATAAGATTAACATCAAATGAGTCATCTTGAATTCCCATAACAATCCTTTCAATTGAGATGAATAATATAACATATTGATACAACGCTATTCCTGCATATGTCAGACAGTACAATAATGTCGCCCTTGTACCAGTGGCCTAGGTTACCCTAAATGTTTAAAAGTCGCTGTAACTCGACTGTTCATTATCAACTTTACATCGGTAGAACGACCGTATGTATATATAAGTGTTGATTACTCAGCCTGATTCGACATCCATTGGTTTACAGGCTACCAGTACATAGGCTTTTATATGTGTCCTATGATTATTTACACAGATTTCTTGCTTTTTTAGCTGCTTCTTGAGCTGCTGTCCATGTTGGAAACCAAGATAGACATTCTTGACAAGTAGCGTCATGATGTTCTACGCTTTCAAATTCGCAAGGATCAGGTGCTGCTGTTCCGCAAATGTAAGGTTCACTCATGCTATTCTCCTTTTCTCCGACTTATTCCTAAGGATTAGGACACTAGGAACAAAAAAAGATTAGGGAACTAGTTGCAAAAAAAAATGTCAGCCAAGCCGATGTATGTGGGGGACATACACCGACCTGACTGACAAAACGGGCTAAAACTAAAGTGTCAGAAAGGCACTTCAGCAGTAGCAGTGGATGTAACAACTGGCGCAACCAAAGCAGCACCACGGAAGTCAACGAGGATATCGAGGTCATCGATATTGCCACGCTGAGGGGAAACAGCCAACTCGGCAATGACATAAGTCAAAGCCGTGTCGTCCTTCAACCAAATGGTCTGGTTGGTCACAGTGTATGTGCCACCAAACTTGTTGGTCAATTCTTTCGTCCGCAGTTCGCCCGCAGTAAAGCACTCGCTGTCGTTGAGTACAGCAAGACGGCAACTTGGGTGATACAGTTCACCGTTACTGTCAGTGGCTGTGCCATCAATGAATGCCTGAGCAATCGCGACGACTTTGCTTGCACGAGCAGCGTCCATCCAGACAGTGTAGTTCACACCAATCTGAAAGCCTGCTTCTTCACCGAACTTGGCCTGTAGTGTTACAGGAATTTCGGTCTTGTTGAACGAGCCTGAGCCGTCCTTCAAGTTATGTGTGTGCGTTGTAGGTGCACCAACCTTAGTGATGAGAAGAGTCATTAGACCCAACCCCTTTCCGTGACCGTAGTCACATAAACTACCAGCAACCCGATGTTGCCAGTAGGCGAAGTCCCGAAAGACCCCGACTTATTCAACGGCCAGACCCGTGATGGGGGCCAGACCGCGGAAAATCTCTTGAACCGTGTTTAGAATCAAAGTGGAACCAAGTCTTGGGGACTAGGCAGAGCACGGTACTTGTTTAGAATATAACAATAAGATAATACTTATCCTAGAGGCCCAGATCCTTGAGCCCCTGGATAAGCAGATCCATCATTGATTTCTGTCCACGCTTGCCGGCTTGGAACATTACACGGTCAACTAGACCATAACGCAGATGAGCATTGGCCTTGATGTATTCACCACGACCTTCGTGATACACCCTCTCGTAGCTCATCTTTGGATCAGTCATCCAGCGGTAGATAGCAACAGCCATCTTGGTTGGTGACTTGGATGTTTCAATCTCATCGACCATCATCTTAACAATGGCTTCCAATTCGGTTGAAGCATACACAGCGTTCCATGCCTTGAAGTAGCGGCTTGACCACTTTGTCTCTTCTGCCTTAGCCTCTGCCTTACGCTCGTCAAATGCACGCAACATGTGGATATACTTGGTGTTGAATGCTTCACAGACAGCCTGTGTTTGATCTGACAATGTAGGGATTAACTGTTGCAGTTGAGGGATTAACTCAGAACGCATGCGGAGATAGATGGTGTTCTTCTTCTCTTCGCGTACATCCTTGAGTACCTTGATGTAGTGCTCACTGAGCTCTGCCAATGGTCCATCATAGACATTACCTTCCAACTCATGCTTGAACCGATCAGGGATACGACTCATCATGTAGCTGTCAATCTTAATATCTTGCTTGACCATATCATCGATCAATGATTGCCACATAGTTGATACGCTGCCACTGATAAAGCGGAATGCCTCAATGTTTGCTGTCTGAGAGCTTGCATCGATAATGTCATTACCACTAGCTGGCATGTAGGTTGGATAGCTTGGACCGAACACACTTGCATGCACCATCATAAAGTTCGAGAATGAACCAAATCCAGGGTTGTGCAGTTGTGCATCAATCATGTCCTTGGCGTTATCCCGTGTGAATTCCCTCTTGGTGTACTGTGTTGAGTTCAGGATTTCATTGAGCTTAGTGTCAACAATAGTGTCTTTAAGCAGTGTGCTCATTGGCATTGTTGCTTTGCTAAGGTCAATTACCTGTACCATATCCTCGTTTACACGCATGAATGGCATTGTCTCTGCATCGTAACGCTCGATTGAATAACCACCAGGTCCGTTTGGTGAACGAATGATGACAACCATATCGATTGCTTCTTCTGGTGTGGTTGGTACTTCCAAGTCAGCTGGGATAACAAATCCATCCCTGAATTCCTGGTGTGACAACCCATAGAGAGTTACAACTGGCGAAGAGCTCCACAACTTAATGCGGATGAACCTAGCCATGTCACCATCTTGGTCCCATGTGTCGTGAAGGTCTGCTGTCTCAACAAAGCGGTTGCCTGGGATGATTGCACCGAAGCGCTTGTCATACCATACAACATTTGACTTTGACTCTGGCAGCTCTTGTCCACCCATGATTTGCAATGCCTCATGAGTAATGACAGGAGCCATGAATGCATTAAACATTGGCAACCAGATGTTACCACGCTTAACTGATGCACTCATGCGATTAGCAAGCTGACCATATGCCATGTGGATGAAGTTTGAGCTGTCATACAATGAGAACCCAGCCTTTTGCCACTTGATGTAGTTTGCTTGCCACTCTTGGAGTTCATTGTCTTCGTTGACTACTCCATGATCCTCTTGATCATCCATGCTAACAGTCATCCATTCTGGCATATTGCCCACTTCGATTTCTTTCTTGAAGTCAGACAAAAGACTGTCACATGTAGCTTTGAGGTGTTCAGTGGTGTACAACCATGGATTGTTGATCATTGATTGATCGTCAATCGTTACTTCGTACAGAGTTGGCATCGGCCACGCTACAAATGTATAATTACCATCTGTTGTGGACAATTCCTTCTTCTCCATTGATTCGTGGTACACAATATCTGCTGGGATTTCATCATCCTCAACAATGTGCAACAAGCCCTTAAGCATGAAGCCTTCCATTTTCATACGGAACAACCAAGTACGATTGTCACCGTGCACACCACCAATCATCCTGCCTCTTACTTCCGCATCTTTGATAGGGAAACAAGCTTTGATGAATGCTGATTTGCGCATAAAGGCTGGTCCATCAAACATCACCTCATCTGCTGGATCATACTTCAATCCATAGCTAGAGTAGTATTGCTCAAGCCATTCGTTCGTATAAGCCTTAGTGGTGACTGACTTCATTGACCTTGAACGATATACCTGAGTAAACCGTGTGATTTCTTGAAGTCGCTTTGATGTCTTCTTCATGTCGATTACGCTGACACCAAGATCATCCAATGACCAGTTGTTGTCTTCACGCATCTTCAAGAAGAAAGCATGTGTTGCATTAGCCCAGGCAAAGTTGGATTCTTCGATGAGTGCATCTAAGTCTCCGTTGTCCTTGCTGATCCACTGCTTCAGCTCATTGATTGTAATCATCTTAAGCTTGAACTTCTTACCGCGGCTGTTAAGCTTGTGCTCCAAGAGTCCATACTTCCAAGTAGGGTTGTTGTTGATTGGCATAAGCCAGATATGGTGGTTGTATGCACCATTCTCACCAGTGCGAACTGTTGTCCCCATCTTGAATGGTTTGCCCGTCTTCTTCACGGTTGAATAAGCCAATGACTCACGCTCTGTTGGGTCGTTGGTGATGGTATGGAAGAAGTCATGCATGAATGCAATCACTTCTGCTCCTTTCTGTTGAGGCTCTGTCGTTAAACGATTGAGCTTTTGTTGTGGTGTTTCCATGGGTTTTACCTCCCCATTTGTTGTTGGTTGATTGTTTGATTGATTTAATACAGACATGCGATGCATCCGTTGGTGAATACTTCAGTGCCTGATCCGCCCATTTCTTCTGGCTGGTATTTCGTGCCACATACATGACATTCAACTTTGCCAAATGGCTCATCCTCATCGATAACTTGGACAGGCTTAACGGGCTTAGGCTTGTATGCCTTGAGCTTGTCAATGGCTGCTGATGCCCACTTGGTGGTGAGTACATTTGTTCCATCGATATGTGCTTTCATCTTTGTTGTCAAAGACTCCTGCTCATCAATTGTCATGTTTGATTTAACTTCCAAGAACAAAGACCGGATAAACTTTATCTGCTTATCTGTCATTGGCTTGTTCTTTGGTGCAAGTTGAGCCAGTTGCTCTCCACACAGTTCACAATAAACTGCCTTGTAGTCTGTGTTTACTTGTCCTGGAATTAATTTCCAATCCCAGACTTGGTGTTTGCATTGCTTCATCGGATTTACCTCCCGAATTGTTGTTGGTTGATTTGACATGGCTTCTTTCCTTTCATTGTTTGTTGTTTCTTGATTGACATTTTCTTGCGGCACTAACTCAATTGTGGTAGACCCCTGTAGACCGTGCAAAGGACGCTCTGGGTAGTAACCAAGTTGTGGGACTGGATCCCAGTTGATAGATACGGTATAACCTCCCTTTGGTATCTTCTGGACATAATTCCACTTTCCACGTGAACTTTGCCTGTTAACAGATACTCCATTGGGTTCAAATCTAACCCACTTTACAGTGCCTGTTATATGAGGCTTTGCCTTGGAACGCACTTTGTCCCCTGGATTGAATGGCTTCATGATTACTTTCCTCCCTCGTTGAATAGTGATAGTTGGTTGTCTTTCATTGTTTGCTTTGCTTGAGATACTAGTTTCTTCTTCTCGACCCTAGTTTCACTGCCTGCTTTGCATTCGGTGCACCACACACGCTTTACTGGGTAAAACGTAATCCAAGCATTAGCTATGTGAACATAGTGTTTGCCTAGAGCACACCACACTTCTTTCTCTGAGTCCCGAGCAAAACGGGAATAGTTCTTCCAATGTAACCTTGCCATTACTCCCCCTTTATGTTTTCTTCTAGGAATTGTTTTGCATTTTTCTCACACCAACCACACGAACCACATTTCTGAATGTGCGTGTTTAATTTCCAGATTATGAGATGCTTTTCTAACTGTTTCTGCTGGCGAGAACTTAAAAGATATCCGCCATTGTTCTTTTCGCAGAAATCAAAGTATGCTTGCCTGTCTAAATCAAGCACACCTAATTTGAATATATCACTCATTACTTTCCTCCTTGGTTGTTGTTTGTTACTTGCAACTCAATTTCCATGTCTCGACACGCCAATTCAAGACGTGCATTGATGCTAAAGTGATCAATTATGGCTTCAATGAATTCCATTGAAAATCCACATAGATGATCATTAACTCTAACTTCAGTGTATTTGATACCGCTGTTAGCAATATGGACTGATGGTCTTCCACTCCAAGGCCCTATGATAACCTTGTGTGACCCATCGCTCATTGTTAGTTCAAATGCATCACCTCCATAACCACGGCCAATTTTGTTTGATCCATCATGGATATAGGCGTTGACAATTGCACCGTCTTCTGAAACGCCAACAAATGAATATGATGATTTTGTTTCATCAAATACATTGTTGTATTGCGTATAAGTTAACGCTCCATTTGTTAGCCGGTTATCGTTTGATTTGACTTGAAGCTCAAGCCAATCTCCATTGATGTGTAGGGCAACCTCAGCTTTTGAGATCGCATCCAGCCTTGACTGGAATTGGTTTTTGTTATCTGACATGTTTACTTTCCTTCTTTCATTGGTAGGTTGATTGTTTCACCGATTTGCAAATAACGATTACTCATTCCTGGATTGAGTTTCTCGATATCGTAAACCATGTTTGTGGTGCTATTGCCATGGCAATTGGTCTGGGCTATACTCCAAAGAGTATCTCCTTCGTATGCAACAACTGAACTTACGTCACAGTATGTTGGGTTATTGATTAGCAAGCCCGATGCTATTAAAGCCGCAATTGCGACAATAAGAACAACGAACATCTTTGTTGCTTTACTCACTGCTTTCTCCTTTGTGTAGGTTGATGTTTTCATTTGAGCCAATCTCCTTCTGTGTTAGTGTCTTGATCTGAGGTATTGCTATATTCCCATGCACGCTTACCCGCATAGCCAAGGCCCGCAAGCAGAATGATAGTTACACCTGCCGCATTCAACATGCCAAGGATAAAGCCCAGTACTGTAAACACAGCACTGAACAGTAGTCCTATAGCACCGAATACTACGGTTACTAGTGGGGTGAATAGAACAAGCGTTATGCCCACAGCCACTTTGTGGTTGAGGATCCAATTCTTGATCGTATACATGATTATTTACCTTCTTTCGTTAGGTATTACTGCTCACACGATGTGAACATCAAACACCACGAAACCTAAATCCCATGGTGTTTACAACTCACATCAGAGTTGATTATTTACTTGTTGTCCGGGTTTTGCTTACTTACTTAACTTGTTAATTAACTCAGAAAAAGAATTAAGATTTTCCTTAATTTCTTTCCGAGTATATTTATAGCTACTAAATTGACCATGATACAGAGAATCTTTTTCATATATCATCTCCATGATGGCATTGTTATCCCAATCCCACAAAAAGTATGGACGGTCATACTCCCACTTTTTGCAGAACTTAATACGAAAATCCATGTCGTATGCTCGAGATTCTAATACTCGAATAAGCTGATTATGAAGACTGGATTCTAACTCTTTGCGCTGACGATCCCAGAATTTAGCAAATGGGGTTAAAACTTCAACCCTTTCTGCATTATTGAAATTCTTTGGTATTAACGCAAAGACTTCTTCTGCTGACAATTTTATTGACAGGTTTGCTTTTGATTCCCACCTGTCTACTCTAGTTTCTTTTATCATGTTTTTCCCCGTTGTTTGTTTAAGTTGATTTTCTTAAACCCGGACAACAAGAAACTTAATTCAATGTTTTACTTGCCAGAATAATCGCAAGGTTCATGTTATTTAACGTCCACCAATGGACGATGTACTTGATTAGCAGTTAGTGCCGCACAAGGCTTTAATACCTGTAGGAGAAGCCTTTACTGACTCTTCCCATAGGTTTACTGAATGAAGGGTCCAGCGGTAGCCCCACATGCGTGCACGTGAATCCCATGAACGCTCACCTAGAAGGCGAACAATCTTCCCATTGTACATCTTATTCATGTACTCTGGAATATTATGGGTGTGTGTGAATGTATGGCTATCAGATGCACCGCACCCATCAAGCTGTATCCACACTGCCTGGCCATCATGGCACACGTACTTGCCAATAACCTCGGCATACTGTGCGTGTGTGTTGTACGCCTGAGCCATCTGCTCACACGTGGTTAGTGTTACTGGTGACATGGTTACTTTCCTCCCTTATTGGTGATTGATGTTTCTACTAGGTATGCCCTTACATAGGCACATGTCTTTGCATTTACTGGCATGTTGTGCTTTACACAATGCAGTAGGTACGTACGGTACAGACGTGCATATGATGTCCTGTTATGGTTCATGATTATCTCCTATGTTTGAAGTGAATAAAGCCCAATGTTTTACATACCATGGCTATCGTATGGTTCATGTTGTTTAGTGTCCACCAATGGACAGTATTACTAGGGTACTTAGTCCTTAATTACCCTGCACTCAGTACCATCAGCATGCATGTGCCAACATACAGTCTTTCCTTCATCATTTACCTGAAAGAAAGGTGTGTGCTTTACTGACAATTCCTTACCTGTACCCCATGTGCATACCCTTGGCCCACGGTTAGGTGTGTTGCTGTTATTAACAGTAATCATATTACTCTCCTCTTGTTAATTATTTAACCTTAAGACCCCATACCCGGGTGGGCACGTTAAAAGTCTTAAGGGTCTACATATACCCACTAGTGGTGACCCATATTTTTTCCATATTTTTAGCCTATTAGTTTTTTTTATATATGTTTTTACATCAAAAATTTTTCCCTTATTTTTATACCTATATAGGAAATCGGCCGGCAAAAAAAAGTTTGGAATATATTGCTATAGAGGTTGTCAAAGGTAAACATGCTTTGCTATTATCATGGTTGTCATATAGATATCATGTACAAGAATCATATAACCATCAATGCCTAGTACAAAAGGATAAGAAAATGAATAACAACAAGAGTACGTTGACACAAAAATCACAGGATGATATTCAACTGGATATGTTCGAGGATTATGAAGGGTTAGACGTGGAAGATGATGTCTTCTATCAATTTAACGCTAAGACATACTATGGAGCCAAGTCAGCTTACGTTGAAGTTGAGGATTATGATTTCGACAACTACGGCTATAATGACTAATATTTAACGTATATAAAAGAAAAACCCCCTGGATATACCGGGGGGTTTTTTATATCCTTATATAAGTATTATTAAATATCATCTAAATCGTTAGGAAACTCCCTAGGATCGATAACCCAGGATTCAATACCATCCTCTTCGCACAAGCCCTCTATGATAGAAAATTTATCCCTACCGGTAAGCTCGGAAATATCATCGATCATTTCCCACACTTCAATACTAAAAACATTGAATACTAAGTTACCATTGCCATCAGGATGGAAAGTGACCACACTCTCAGCCTCTAAGTCATCATCATCAAGCAAGAAGACCTGTTCTTCTAACTCTTCCCCGTTTTCCCTATTATAGATTATAAGTTCAAACAATTTTTTGAAAAAGTCCATAAACATCATTCTACTAGATGATACTCTTATAGTAATCTGTTAAAAAATAAAAAAATAATTTTCGCCGCGAAATGCGCCGGGAAGGCAATGATCTAATCTTTAACTTCTTTTATGTAGTTCTCTTCCCACGAATCACCACAATCCCTACACTTGACAGAAAAGCGTTCTACACGTTTATCTTTAGAACCAAGTTTAGTAGCTGAGTGATTTGGTGGGAATGAACAATCGGAACAGGCGGTTGATTCAAACCCCTGGCTCATATGTTATTCTTTTCCTTAATTAACGCTACGAGCTTATCATCCAGTTTTAGCTTCTCTACAGCATTGTCTCTACCTTGAGCAAAGTTTTCGCCATCAAGATAAACCCAAGCACCTTTTTGAGTAAAGATACCTTGACCTAAGGCAAGATCGAACAAACATCCGAACTGATCTACCCCCTTACCATAAAGAATATCAAACTCCGTAATCTTTAGTGGAGGGGCCATCTTATTCTTGATAATCTTAGCCTTAACCTTAATACCTATAGCGTCACCAGACTTATCCTTAAGATCTTCCTTCTTACGCAAGTCAATACGAACCGAAGCAGCATACTTAAGAGCCATACCACCAGGAGTGGTCTCAGGGTTACCGAACATAACGCCAATTTTGTTACGCAACTGATTTATAAACAATAGGAGCGTTTTTGTCTCGGATGCGGCTGAAACTAGCTTTCGCATCGCTTTGGCCATTAGACGAGCTTGTAGGCCCATCTGAGCGGACTCCATCTCACCTTCTAGCTCTGCTTTTGGAATGAGTGAAGCAACAGAGTCAATTACGACAACTCCCACTTCACCTGAGCGTACAAG
>Ga0164292_10004268_pt1 | contig 11628 bp, 11 predicted proteins | sample GEODES117metaG_FD_111486 | JGI IMG/M metagenome (GOLD analysis project Ga0164292, IMG submission 111486) | Eutrophic lake water microbial communities from Lake Mendota, Wisconsin, USA - GEODES117 metaG | ecosystem: Environmental > Aquatic > Freshwater > Lake | place: USA: Lake Mendota... | reverse complement strand
GGTGGTGAAATTCCGAAATTGCCATTTAATTTGGCATTGCTGAAAGGTTGTTCGGTTGTGGGTGTTTTTTGGGGACAATTTTCCAAATTGCAGCCAAGAGAAAACTTCGAAAACATAAGCGAATTGGCCCAGTGGTTTAAAGATGGACAACTGAAACCGCACATTTTCAAAAAATACAGTTTGGCAGACTCAGCACAAGCTTTGGTGGATTTGCGAGAAAGAAAAGTGGTAGGGAAAGCCGTGGTTGTTTGTGATGAAGAGCTTGTAAATGAACCCATTGTAAATGCTGCCGAACCCGAAAAAACTAAGAAAATTTTCCAAAGTTTTGAAGAAATCAAAAACGCTGTTGGTGAAATAATTGGCGAAAGTTCTTGGCTAAAAATTACACAAGACATCATTGATAGTTTTGCAAAAGCCACTTTTGATGAGCAGTGGATACACGTAAATCCTGAAAAAGCCGCTCAGAGTCCATTTGGAAGCACTATTGCCCATGGTTTGTTGACTTTGTCGTTAAGCCCGAAGTTTATGTATGAAATTTACGAAGTAAAAAACTCAAAAATGGGCATCAACTACGGCTCAGACAAAGTTCGGTTTTTGCAACCCATAAAAGTAAACGCCAACATTAAAATGGTGGCCAAACTTCTGGAAGCAACTGAAGCCCCAAACGGTGGCCTAAAAATGAAAATAGAAGGTACTTATTTTGTAGAAAATAACCCAAGGCCTGTGTGTGTGGCGGAGCTTTTGAGTGTGATTTATTGAAAAATTATAGAATTTTCTTGTATTGTGTAATATTACATGTTACAATTGTGTTATGATTACATCCATTCGTCCTAAAGGTTTATTTCAATTTTATGAAACAGGTAATTCTTCAAAATTACTGAGTGAATATGTTCGAAAAATAAACCGTATTCTTGATCAATTAGACGCAGTGACTCTGAGAAAGATATCATTACCTTAGCTAGCGGAATTCATAGGTTGACTGGAGAATTATCAGATTTTTGGTCAATAAAAGTAAGTCCAAATTACCGAATCATATTTAGGTTTGAAGCTGGAGATATAGTGGATGTAGATTATTTAGATTATCATTAAAACTTAAAAATATGTTAAAAAGAAATTTGCCCCCAGTGCATCCTGGAGAAATATTACGAGAGGAATATATCAAAGAATTAGGCTTAACTATTACTGAAGTTGCAGCAGGTTTAGGTGTAGCAAGAGGAAATCTTTCGGCAATTTTAAACGAAAGAGCCGGAATAAGCCCAGAAATGGCTGTGAAACTTTCCGAAGCATTTGGTAACACAACTCTATTTTGGATTAACCTCCAAAAAAACTACGAGATTTGGCATGCCGAAAAAAAAGTTAACCGTCAGAATATTAAGCATTTTAGTTTAAGTTTGTCGCAGACCGCATAAAATAACTTTATGAGTTTTCGTTTTAGAATTCTCAGGGTAAAACTCAAAGCTAGATTGTCTGAGCTGTTTTTGACTATGATTTATTAAGGAGTTTTTTATTTTATCCCTTACTTTTGCCTAACATTTAATATTCAAGAATAAAACCTTTATGACTAAGATTTTATACAAATAGAGAAATGATTGTTTCTTAGCATCTTAGCCACTTTACGGTAAATTATAAGCACATGAAAAACATTGACGTTTGTCTGTCTCCTGACCTGCTACATTTGCACAAAATCAACAATTCTATCGTTGTTGTAACCGATATTTTTAGAGCGACTTCGTGTATGGTTACGGGTTTTGCTTATGGTGTAAAAAGCATCATACCGGTAGCTACAGTCGAAGAATGTAAAAACCTCCAGAACGCGGGTTACGTTGCTGCGGCAGAAAGAGATGCTCAAAAAGTAGAAGGTTTTGACTTGGATAATTCGCCTTTTAGCTACATGGACGAAAGACTGATTGGTGGGAAAATCGCTATGACGACCACAAACGGTACTTTGTCTATCTCAAAAGCCAAAACCGATGCCGTAAAGATAATTGTAGGTGCTTTTCTGAATTTGGCGGCAGTAGTGAACCACCTTAAAAACCAACCGTATGATGTTTTGGTACTATGTGCGGGCTGGAAAGGCCGCCCGAACATAGAGGATACACTCTTTGCTGGTGCTGTGGTAGAGGCTCTGAAAGACGAGTATTTTGTATCCGAAGACTCAGCCATATTGGCTATGCGAACTTACCAACAAGCCAAAGACGATATGTTGGGATATTTGGCCAATTCTTCTCATATCCGTAGATTGCAGGGCTTGGGAATCAACAAAGACATCAGCTATTGTTTGCAACATGATTTATACGATGTGCTCCCTGTTTTAAGAGGAAACGAATTGGTGGTGCATTGATGGGAGATTTTTAGAAAACTGATGAACAGAAATTGAGCCACACCTGCGGCCTAGGTCGATTTTTCAATATTTAAAATATTTTTCACGTAAAAACCAAAACTAATGGCATCTTCATTCAACATCAATTATCCAGGAACAGCATCAGACTTTGTCGTAAATGCCACCAAAGCCATCAAAACCAAAGGTGGGGTTTTCACTGGTGACCAAAATACGGGCACATTTGCTATCAAAACCCTCATTGGCTCCGTCAAAGGTGGCTACAAGGTGATTTCGGGCGTAGGTTCAGACACAAAAGTGGCCATCACTATCAATCAAAAACCTATGTTGGTGCCGATGTCCAAAATACAAGAAGTGATTGAAGGTTATTTTTAAGGCACCTGAAAATTATTGTTCCCCCCCCATATATATTACCAGCGGTTAAGTTGGAAAAACTTAACTTACAAAATGAAAAATACCAAAATAAAATCCACATCTGAATTCAAACTGAAAGTGAGTTTGGGTGTATTGAGTGAAATACAGACTTTGACCGAATGAAGTCAAAAATATGACCTTTATGTTAACCAAATTTCCCTATCGAAACATGCATTTAAAATATTTGCTTAATTTTAAAGTGCTAAATACAATGGTTTTAATAATTTTTAATTAAAACTAATTGTTGCTTATATTTTTTTGCAGTCCGTTGTAAAATTTCGCCTCCAAAGGATTTCTTTTAGCCCAAAACGTTTCTAGCTAAATTTACAGAGGGACGGCTAATCAGGATCATTTCGGACCGCCGTAGCGGCAAAAAAGTGTTTTTTTGTATGGGACCGACCTTTCAGTTTTTTTTCAAGTAGTTCGGCGATGGGACGACTCGCAAAAAGAAGCGGACACGCCTAGTGCCGCCTGGCAAGGCACTTAAAGTATATAATTTATGCAGTTTTTAACACCGAAACTTTAGTCACTTAAAAAAAGGCATCTTCGAAATGAAGAATTTCAAATTGGGGCTTTTCGATAATGGAAATAAAATCAAAACGAGCCTCGCCATGCCAAGGGAACTTCAACAAATAAGCCTCTGCACCTCTTTTAACAGCATTTTGCTTGCCTTTCCCCATTGTTCCTTCAGGAAATCCATAATCGGCGTTGACCTTTAGCCTTACCTCCACAAATACCAGCATATCGTCTTTTGAGCAAATAATATCAATTTCCGAATTCTGTGAGGTAAAATTTCGTTCTTTGATCAGATAGCCTTTGTCAACCAGATATTTTACAGCGTATTCTTCGCCTTCTTTTCCTTTGTCGAGTTTTTCACTCATATTTGTGTTTGATTTTGACCCAAAGGTATTTTTTATTGTCATAAAATCAAACGTCAGGTTGGACTTTACGTAAATTTTGGGAAAGAAACCATCCAAAGACTTGGCTCTTTTCATTACATATAGAAATGAAGAATAAAAAAGTAGAATATATTAATCTGGGTCTGATAGATTACAAAGAGGCCTGGGATTTTCAGGAAGAATTATTCAAGAAAATAGTTGATATAAAAGTCAACAACCGAAATAATCAAACCGAAGAAATTACGCCAAACTATCTGATTTTCTGTCAGCACCCACATGTTTATACGCTTGGCAAAAGCGGTAAAATAGAAAACCTTTTGATGGACCAACATGGATTGGAAGAAAAGGAAGCAAGTTTTTATAAAATCAACCGAGGCGGTGATATCACCTACCACGGCCCCGGACAGTTGGTAGTTTATCCCATTCTTGACCTCGACAATTTCTTTACTGACATACACAAATATATGCGTTTGCTAGAAGAAGCTGTTATATTAACTTGTGCAGACTTTGGAATAAATGCAGGAAGAATAGAAGGCCTAACAGGTGTTTGGATTAACGATGGTAACCCGAGAAAACTATGTGCGATGGGTGTAAAGTCTAGCCGTTGGGTAACGATGCACGGTTTAGCCTTAAATGTAAACACCGATTTATCATATTTTGGCAACATTGTGCCTTGCGGCATTGACGATAAAGCCGTAACTTCTTTCGAAAATGAACTTAAAATACCCTTAAATCAGCAAATCGTAACCGACAAACTAAAAACCCATTTGGCCAATCTTTTTGAAATGGAAATCATATAAACCAATGAAGATAAAAACACATATAATTTCTCTGAAAAGCAAATATCCTTTCAGAATCGCCCATGGCATTCGTTTTGAAACGCATACTTTTATTCTAGAACTCTCAGATGGAAAATTTACCGGATACGGCGAAGCCACTCCAGTGCCTTATTATGGCATTACACCAGAAGTTATGGACTCGGTCATAGCCGAAAACAAAGAAATGATAGAAAATATCATCTGGGAGCACCCAGCCAAATATTGGGAAGCCCTGAATCCATTCATTGGCCACAATCACTTCGTACAATGTGCCATCGACATTGCAGCTTATGATATCTGGGGACAACGAAATGGCAAACCAGTTTATAAAATGCTAGGTTTAGACAATTCAAAAGTTCCGTTTTCAAATTATACATTGGGCATTGATGAAATACCGAAGATGATTGAGAAAATGAAGGAATTTGATTTCCCCATCTATAAAATAAAACTAGGAACCCCCAATGATATAGAAATCGTGAAAGCCCTCAGAAAAGAAACGGAGGCTATTTTCAGAGTAGATGCAAACACGGGTTGGGGCGTGGAAGAAACTGTAAATAATTCCAAAGAACTGTTAAAACTCGGTGTGGAATTTATAGAACAACCGCTCAAAGCCGACGATTCTGAAGGCATGAGAGAAGTTATCAAACACACAAAATTACCAATAATTGCCGATGAAAGTTGTGTTGTAGAAGCTGATGTTGAGCGTTGCATCGGTTATTTTTCTGGGGTAAATATAAAACTTGCCAAGTGCGGTGGCATAACTCCCGCCCTCAGAATGATAAAAACCGCAAGAGCCGCCAAGATGAAAGTAATGATGGGCTGCATGACCGAATCTAGCATTGGCATTTCGGCCATCGCTCAGCTTCTACCCATGCTCGATTACGTGGACATGGACGGTGCCATGCTCATTGCCAACGACCCAGCCGATGGCGTTACAATCGAAAATGGAAAGGTTTTTTATCCTAAAAGAAACGGAATTGGGGCGTTTTTGAGGTGAAATATTAGCGGCTTTTGAAATAAGATTTTTGAAGCCAAACACCATAAATGGGATCTATGAATTCAAATTTGTTTGAATATTTTCTAATTATTTGTTTTTCCAAAAGAGCTTTTTGTGCTTTTGCTATATTTGCTGTAGAGTTTAGTCCGTATTTCTTAATATTTTCGTTAGAGTTAATCGGCAAGCTTCCGTTTAGCAATAATTCTAAAAACGAAATTTGTTGATTACTTAGATTTTCGGTTTCTCGAATAAAAAATGGTTCAAGTTGATTAATTAGGTCATCAAAAGCCTTCTCAATTATTTCTTTTGTACAAATATTCTCGGTATAAAACCATGAAATTTGAGATAGCTGCTGAACATAGTAAGGCAGTAAGTGTACTAGTTCAGTTATCAATCTGCTATCATCCTTTCCAATTGCTTTTCCTGTCTCATTAAACCTTCTTTGAATAAAACTTAACCATTTGTCAGCTTTTATCTTTTCTAGATTCAAGACATAGCCAAATCTATAAAATGGCTGAGCCTTGTCGTTGAAAATAATTTGCATCATGTTCTCTTTGCTGCCATAAAGACAATACCCCACTTTACTGTGATGTTGCCAATTTGCCCTTAGTTTTTTTTGAAATGCAAGGTTTTCATCAAAGGTATTCAGATTCTGAAATTCGTCAATACAAATTATTAACTTGAAATTTTCAGCATCAGCAATTTTTTGAGGCAAATTCAAAATTTCAGTCGGGTCTTTTTTTACTTCTTCCCAATCAAAACTCAGAGAAATTTCACTTTCTGGAATTGGGCTAAAACTCATCTTTGGAATTAACTTTTGAAAAAGTGTTTTAGATTTTACCAATAAATCTTCTACCTTAGAATAACCTACTTTTAAAGTCTTTGATGCAAATTCTTGATAAAATTCTTCCTCTGTTCTAATGTTGAACACATCAATATAAATCACTCTATATTCCGAATCAATTCCAAGTAATTGATTAGTGGCATGTTTAATCAATGAGGACTTTCCCCATCTACGTGGGGATATTACAATAACATTGTTTAGAGCTTTAAAAAGTTTCTGAAGTAATTCCGTTTCATCTTCTCTATTAGTGAAGTTTTCAAATTCAGCTATTTTTCCAAAAACAAAAGGTGTCATATTCAAACTTTTTTACAAACTTAGTAACCATTTAGTTACTAACCAAATGGTTACTAACTTTTTTGGCACTAACCAAATGGTTACCATGTGTTGCAGGATTTTTTGCCAATTACAACCTTTAAAGTACAATATTGGTCTTACTAAAAAACAAAATAATATGTACAAAGCACTTATAATTTTTCTTTTAATGCCTTTATTAAGAATCGATTCTTGTACCAAAATCGAAATCGCCGCTGATAATTCCGTAGACACAAACGTTGTTGGCAAATGGGTTTTAAAGTACAAATTCTTAGGAGATGCTATTGACACACCATGTGGATACGCAGTTACTGATGTAAGAGACATCACCTTAGAGCTAAGCGAAAATACCGAATCATCTGCTAAAAAATCACTAAGCATCAACGGCAATTCAGCAGTGAACAACTATTTCGGTAATTTTACGATTACAGGTTTCGACACAAAAACCGGCATCGGTACCATGAAAATCGGCCCATTAGGAAGCACAAAAATGGCTGGTCCGACAGAGCTCATGGATTGCGAAAACAATTATTTCAATATGCTCAATGAATTCTCTGAATTCAGAGTGCAAGAAGGCAAATTGCATATAGGAAGATTCAAAAAAGATACTACTCCATCACGTGATGGTGGCACTTATTTTATCTACGAAAAAGCCAAATAAAGCTCCTAGTTTATCAAAATTTCAAAATGAGGAAGTCAGAAATGGCTTCCTTTTTTGTTTCTCGGCAAAAATTTATAACTTTAGGTAATATTCGGATGATTATATTCAACCACTATGAAAAAAATAACCCTTAGTCTAACCTTAATGATTACAACGTACTTTTCTTCGGCACAAAAACCCAAAATCGGGAAAATTATTTCTAACGACCCTTCGCTTTCATCACTCATTGATGTCAATTCACAATTAGAAATTCTAGGAGAAGGATTTGAATGGTCAGAAGGGCCAATTTGGGTAAAAGACGGCAACTATTTGTTGTTTTCTGATGTTCCCAAAAACATCATTTATAAATGGAAAGAAGGTGAAAAAATCACGGAATTTCTCAATCCATCGGGTTATACAGGAATAATGCCCTACAGCAATGAACCGGGGAGTAACGGACTAACGCTTTCCAACGATGGGAAACATCTAATAGCTTGCGAACATGGCGACAGAAGAATCACGAAAATGCCATTAGCAGGAAAAGGAGGAAAATTTACCTTAGCCGATGCTTGGGAAGGAAAACGGTTCAATAGCCCAAATGATATCGTAGAATCTAAGGCCGGGAATATTTATTTTACAGATCCGCCTTATGGGCTACCAGACTTTGTAGATGACAAAAGCCGCGAAATAGAATATTTTGGAGTTTACAGAATATCTCCAGATAGAAAAGTCACACTTGAAATAAAAGATTTAGTTAGACCCAACGGAGTGGCACTTTCGCCCGATCAAAAAACCCTATATGTAGCTCAGTCTGATGTAAAAGCTTATATAATGAGCTATCCAATCCATGCTGATGGAAGCCTCGGAAAAGGAAAACTGCTTTTTGATGCATCTTATCTGAACCAACAGGACCTTAAAGGAGCACCCGATGGGCTAAAAGTGGACGAAAAAGGAAATATTTTTACTACCGGCCCAGGTGGAGTAATCATTTTAAGTCCCCAAGGCAAGCTGTTAGGCCGTATAGAAACAGGAGCCCCAACAGCAAATTTGGCTTGGGGAGAAGACGGAAGTACGCTTTTCATAACAGCAGATATGTACCTTTTGAAAATAAAAACAAAAACAAAAGGGGCAAACTTCTAAGTGGCATTAATTTTAAAAAAATAAAACAAATTAGAAAACTTTGATAATCAATGGGAATATTCCTATTTTTGCACCTCAAAAAATTTTCACAATAAAAAAGAATTGAAAATCAGTATTTTTTAAAAAATAAAATGGCAATAGTTAACAAAATCAGAGAAAGATCAGGAATAGCAGTAGCGGTTATAGCCGTGGCATTGTTGCTATTCATAGTAGGCGGCGATATTTTTTCTAACCAAGGTGGAGGGCTTTTCGGTTCATCTACTAATGAAGTAGGTGAAATAAACGGCACAAAAATAGATTACCAACAGTATATTGCTTTGGTTGAAGCTCAAAAACAACAACTTGAAGGTTCAACAGGAAGGTCTGCCAACGAACAAGAAATTGCTCAAATTAGAGAGCAAGTTTGGGAAAAATTGATTTTTGAAAACGTTTATGTAGAAGAATTCGAAAAATTAGGAATAACCGTTTCTGATGATGAGTTGAGAGAATTGATACAAGGTGCAAAAAACATGCACCCTTATGTAAAACAACAGTTTTCTGACCAACAAGGCAATTTCAATGCCGCTCAACATGCTGAATTCATCAGGTCATATACAAGCGGAAGTATGCCGGCTGCTCAAAAAGCCATGTGGGATAATTTCAAAAGAGAATTGAAAACTATAAGAATGAGAGAGAAATACTCAAATCTTTTGAATAAAGCCACTTTTGTAACTACAGCAGAGGCAAAAGCAGAATATGTAGCCAATACCGAAAAAGCAAGCGGTAAGTTTTTGTTTGTTCCTTTTTATTCTATACAAGACTCTACAATCAAAGTTGAAGACAGCGAGATTAAAGATTACTACAGCAAACATAAAGATGAGTTTACACCTTTTGACAGCAGAAGCATAACTTATGTAGCTTATCAGTTATCCCCAACAAAAGATGACAGTGCTGCTTTGAACATAGAAATAAGAACATTGGCCAAAGGCCTTGCAGCGGCACCAAACGCTCAAACTTACGCCAACTCCAACACAGACATCAGAACACCATACTTGAGGTCAGCTAACGAAATATCTCCTGAGCTTAAATCGGCTCTTTCAACAGCTATTGTTGGAGCAATGGTTGGCCCATTCAAAGAAGGAAATACTTATAGCATTCATAAATTTGAAGGAACTGATACAGACTCACTTTATACAGTTAGAGCCAGCCATATACTTATCAGATCAGACTCTACGATGTCTGACAGTGCAAAAACAGCTGCTAGAACAAAAGCCCAAGACATTTTGAACCAAGCAAAATCAGGTGCTGACTTTGCGATGTTGGCAAGCCAAAATGGCACAGACGGAACCGCACAAAATGGTGGAGACTTGGGTTCGTTCCAAAATAATGGAGCAATGGTTAAGCCTTTTGAGTCTGCGATATTTGGTTTTTCAGGTACAGGTGTTATTCCAAATCTTGTTACAACAGACTTTGGTTATCACATCGTGAAAGTTACTGAGCCTAAAACGAACACAAAATACAAATTGGCTTCTATTAATAAAGAACTTCAAGTAGGCGAATTAGCTGCCAACGAGATATTCCAAACAGCGGAAAACCTTAGAGCAAGTGCCAAAACTATCAAAGATTTGGAAGCTGCCGTTAAGAAAGATAACGCATTGACGCTTTTGAATGCTGAAAATCTATTGCCTAACAGTACCAATGTAAACACCATTCAGAACGCAAGAGAAATTGTGAATTGGGCTTACAGCAAAGATGCGGAGGAAGGTGACGTAGCTGACAGAGTTTTTGTTATAGGTGAAACTTATGTTATTGCTGCTCTTAAAGCTTCTGCCGATAAGGAAGACCCTGAGGCAATGGATTTCAAAGATGCCATTTCTATAAAAGTAAGGAACGAAAAGAAGACCGAAAAGATAATGGCTAAATTAGGTGATGGAAAAGGTGACCTAACGGCTCTATCTAAAAAATATGGTGCGGGTGCTTTGGTAGAAACCGTAACAGACGTGAATTTCTTTAGCGGAATGCTGAACAGTGCGGGTTTTGACCCAATTGCTCTAGGAAAATTATTTGGTTTAAAGGCAGGTCAAAGAAGTAAAGTATTTACAGGTGAATCAGGTGTATTTGTAATGGAAACTACGGAAAAAACCCCAGCTCCAGCTATTACTGACTATACAACCTTCAAACAACAAGTAGAACAAAGAACAGGTATGGGACGTATGGGTATGATAGGTGAGCAAATACTCCGAGAAAATGCTAAAATAGTAGATAATAGAGCCAAGTTGTTCTAAAAATCTTAATTCAATATTTATAAAAATACCTTCGATTCAAATCGAAGGTATTTTTTTTGCTACAGTTGACAACTTTCTAAAAGTTGTCAACTGTCTAATATTATTACCCTCTTTTTACCAACAGTTGACAACTTTCTAAAAGTTGTCAACTGTGTAATGTTGTTACCCACTTTTCGCCAACAGTTGACAACTTTCTAAAAGTTGTCAACTATCTAATATTATTACCCACTTTTTGCCAACAGTTGACAACTTTCCAAAAGTTGTCAACTGTCTAATATTATTACCCCCTTTTTGCCAACAGTTGACAACTTTCTAAAAGTTGTCAACTGTGTAATATTATTACCCACTTTTTACCAACAGTTGACAACTTTCTAAGAGTTGTCAACTGTGTATTTTGATTTCAATATTAAACACTAAACATTCTTATAATCAGGATGAACCCACGGATGGCGGTATTTCCTTGTCAACTTTGCGGTGGCTTCTTTGTCGCCAACCACAATCTTCTTTATGGGATCGTATACCACAGGACGACCAAGATCCATTGAAATATTTGCCAAAATACAACAAGCGGTAGAAATGTGACCTTCCTCGATATCTGCCACAGGTTTAGTTTTGTTTTCAATTGCGGCCAAAAAATCCAGCATGTGCAATCTCGTCGCAGGAGCTGCATTAAGCTCAATTCTTTCCTCGGTTAAATCCTCTGGATATTTTTCTTTTTCAAAAACCACATCTTTATGGATTTTTTCTCCATTGCTATTTCCATTCGGAATAAAATCATATCGCATCGTTGATGCCTTCAATGTCCCTTTTTCGCCATAAATAAACAATGCCCATGGATAATCAGGATCAGGGGGTGTTCCCCACGAGCGGTGGGTCCAAACACAATTTAACTCATCATGCTCAAAAACGGCAGTTTGGGTATCCGCAATGTTAGATTTGGCTTCTTTGTTCATATAAATTCC
>Ga0164292_10004267_pt1 | contig 11628 bp, 6 predicted proteins | sample GEODES117metaG_FD_111486 | JGI IMG/M metagenome (GOLD analysis project Ga0164292, IMG submission 111486) | Eutrophic lake water microbial communities from Lake Mendota, Wisconsin, USA - GEODES117 metaG | ecosystem: Environmental > Aquatic > Freshwater > Lake | place: USA: Lake Mendota, Wisconsin... | reverse complement strand
TTTGTATGATAGTTAGGCCAAACGAGTTAGATCCCGACATAGTGATGGTATAAGTACCACTAACATTATATGTGTGGTTAATACTATCAGATATCATTGGATCCGCAGGTGACCCATCACCCCAATCAATATTATATGTTGAGAAGTTTAAAAATGTTTTTGTAAACTTTTCAGATGTGTTATATAACTGTACTTGGTATAAATTAAATTGGTTGTATCCCGAATAAAGGAAATTGGTTATTACATCTTTTTGTTCCATTAATCCGTCAAACTCAGAATAAAATCCAACATCATTATAAGTTTGTGTAAGGAAGATTGGTATGGTCAGACCACTAAGTAGTGACGTACCACCTGTACCCCCACTTAAAACGTAAGACATACCACTATATAGACCAAAATTATTCAGTCCACTATCTCCTGAATAACTTTCAGAAAAAATATCATCCTTTAATACTTCAGGTGAGATTCTATAATATATTTTATTCTCTATCATAGTGGGTTAACATATTCATACCAGTTTATTGGTGTTGTTTGTCCTTCACCAACTCTAACATAAATAAAGTTTGATTGACCTGAAGGGACTTCCCTATAAACACTATATTCGTAATTAGTGTAATCTATAAAGACTTTATAGTAAAAATATTGACTTTTATTAAAATCGTACACATTTGGACCAACAAAATTACTTTGTGGTGTATTCATCATTCTAACAAACTGTCCTTTTTTTGCGTTGTAAAATTTACAACTCATATACATTTCGGTTTGTGATAAATACGTTTGGTTTTTTAACCAATAAAGAAAGAACCCCTCTTTATCTGCACCAATAGAATCTAAAACCATTAATGGTTTTTTAACTAACACTTGTAAGTTAGGGTTTGCAAATAATATTCCCGGTTCTTTTAACCCTTGTTGTGTTGGTAAAACAACAGAAAACAATATTTTTTGATTTTCGGTCGTGTTCCTATCATAAAAATCCAACTTAAAAAAACTTTTCTTAAATGAATTTGCAAAATAATATATTTCTTCATCTAAGAATCCAGCATTTTGGTAATCATCCAACCATTGGTTTATGTTTGGTGGGTTATTTAAAAAATCGGTTTGTCCTTGTGAGTTGTAAAAATTAAATTTATAATTTATTTCTGTTTTTGTGGTATCTACATCCCAAGTGGCATGACTAAATCTTGTTAGTTCAAAATCACTAATCGGGTTTAACACCTCTTCTTTGATCTGATTTTGTAAGATGTCGATAGCATCATCTCTACCCTCCATATCAAAATTGATTTGGATTGGTATATTAATACTTTTATCGTCCGCGTTAAATGAAAATCTATAATTACTCACAATCGTCAGTTTGTATTGTGTTTATTTGGTTTGTTTGAACAAACATATCTCGTTTTTGTGGGTATTGGTTAAATAGTATGTTTGAAAACGGGTAATGAGCCCCATTCAAAAACGGGTAGTTTACCCCCCTACCGTCACCATCAATAAACCCATATGTATATATATCACGCCAAAAGAATGTTTGTTCTATTTCTGAAAACCAAGAGTAACTTGGTACGTTATCCACTTCACCTTTTTTACCCGTTTCAATATCCCCACTAAAAACTCTTATTGTGATTTCATGGTGAGGTTTATAAAAATATCCACTTGGATATGTTACAGGTGAACTGTCCCACAATAAAGATGGGTTAAAAGAGTATTTGTGTGTTATGGGTGATAAAACATATTCTTGTTGTTCAAAATCGTTATACTCACAAAAATCACCCTTCAATGTAGATCCTAAAGGTAATAATTCGTTATAATAAAAATTTAACGAATTGTAGTTATAACTGGTAAGTGGTATGTTGTCTTTATTTACGGTGCCCGAATGATCCCACCAAGTATCAACACTATTCTTTAAAAAGTTAAATTCCCATCCAATATCTATCGCTGTCGGCGTACCATCTGCGGTTAGTGTTGGTGGGTTGAAGTATCCCATATACCCTCTTTGGACTGCAGTTAAATATAAACTTGTCAATGGTTTTCCATTGTTATCTAATAAACCATCAATCACCACATCTTTGGAAAAAGAAAAGGAATAGTTTTGATTGTCGTCTTTAAAAGACACTCTTTGAACGTTGTTTGGTGTAATTGCCGAATATTCAATTTTAGATTGTGTTCTGAACGCATTCCTATCGAATCCAGATTTAAATATATCCAAATCTTTAGTCTCAGTTAATGTCTTATGTAATCTTATGTAGTATCTTGATTTGGTTTCGGCACTATTCGTATTAGTTAAAATTCTTTTAAAATTACCGTAAGTACCGGTTTGTATTTGGTTTGAGTTAAACTTTTGATTGAATATTGTGAATACATATCTTTCAGATCCATAACTACCGTCACCAATCGAAAAGACTTGAAATACTTTTTTACCGTCAATACCTAAAGGTTGTTGTGGTAACTTTATCTCTAAAAAGTCACCGATATTTAAATTATGATTGGTTCCGCAATAAAAATAAATTAATTGTTTTCCATTGAGTGTCCCTGATTCCATAACAAAAGGGATCCCGTCGGATACCGAAAAGTTTGCATTAGTTATATTAAACTTTTCACTTGTCCACGACATTTTTTGTGTGGTATCACTACTAAACGGATAGGAAACATAAACCATCCAATTATATGAAGATGCACTTTTAGCAACAAACGGTACGTGACCAGGTATTCCTTGTTCTCTAAAAAACGTAAACTCATAAAATTGTGGATACCCTTCCCAAGGGGCATTAGGGTTTGACACATTAGAAATCGCATTACTAATACCGTTAGTATAATATAGGAAATTTTTATATGGTGCGTATTGTGTAGAACCACTTAACTGATTTTGAAATAAATTAACAAGTTTCCCTGATAATCTAAATTTACCACTACTTTGTCTTTCATCATTAAACTGAGTTGCTTGGTTAATAAAAACATTTCGTTCCCCCTCAACCATAGTTCTTCTTTCACCGGCAAGTGGTAATTGGATCCATACCGGTTTATCCGTACTAGACGCATATCTTTTAGATCCTAAAACTATTCTTTTTTCATCGTCTCTAGACATTTTAATTACCTATATAGTTTGTTATAAATTTATTAAGTGCAGTTTTACCTTTATTTAAACCAAAGTAAAAATGGAATGGTGCTCCAACCACAAAAGATTGTGGGGTATTAATAGTACCAGTCCAGTTAGGGTCGTTATTACCGTTGTTATCGGAATTAAAAATATACCCCTTTTGTCCTGTTGGTGTCACATTAAAGTAATCCGTTGTTGGTGCGTATTGAAAACTCATTGATTGGTATTTTTGTGAGTAGAATTTATTGTTAGTCACGTCAGTATCCCACTCATTATTATCCGTACCAAAGATTGTTTGTTGTCCGGTAGTTACACTATCCGATCTCCATTTATACATCGGTACTTCTTGTGTTTTTGAATAACCGAAATAATTTAATAATGGTGGTGTTAAAGAAAATGTTTGAACTCCGGGTGTTAGTATGTTTCTACTAACAGTGTCGGACGAGAAAAAGATACCAACCAAACTATTTAATCCTCCACCTTGAACATATAAATCCGTGTCGTCATATTCTTCATCACCAAAAGGTATAACACCAAATTCTGAATTTATACTAAACATTTGAGCAATGTCCCCATCTATTCTATCGCCGCTTCTTGAGAAGAATCTATTTACCGATTTATCGCCTAAACCGACCGCCTGTAACCAAAAGTTTTTATTCACGAATCTTGATATAATCGCCAATTGTAAGACATCTCCTTGATCGTTATATGATGTACTTTGTAATCCGTTCATAAGATATCCTTCAAAACTTGGATTAGCACAAATTTCTTTCGTGTAAAGATCTCTTGGCCCTAAATCCATAATTGTTGTGGGGAAAAATAAATTCCTTTCGTTTTTTGCGGAGAATGGTACCTCTTGTGCCGGCCCAAATATAAAAGGTTTATTTTGAGGTATCTGACCAACAAACGTCGAAGAACTACCATTGTACGGCGTCGACCTGTAAAATATGCCGTTGGATGTCCCTTCAGCGTAGAACATAGTCCCTTGGCCTTCCCTATAAAGACTATCGACCGTTCCACAGAATTTATATTTTTTTGGTTCACCAACAACATTATAGATGGTTTGTTTTTTAAACGAAAACATGTAAAGTGATCCGTTCAACCAATTATTTTGGAATACCTGTGAAAAGATACCTCGACATGCAGCATATGTTACTCTAAATCTAGATCTCCATTCTCTAAAGTACCTTATATCGTTAGGTATAGAAACTATTAGTGGTTTATCAACAAAAAAGTAACAACCACCAACAACACGACTACCAGTGTTTTGTAAGGAAATGGTATCAAGTGGGTCTGTACATGGTGTTTCAACTCCAAAATTATTACCACTACCTGAGTAACAAGTGATGGGTACCATACCTTCACAGGTTAATGTATTTAGTATTGCATCTGTATACGCATTACTAGTATCTCCCGTTAAATCTTGAGCGTTAAACGTGTTATCGGTTCCTTCAAAATCATTTGATGGTATTGCGGTTGCGGAACCACTATCATCAACCAAATACATTTCAAAATTATTATTAAAATGTAACGAATATGATGTATTACCCGAAACTTCCGTAACATCTGATGTAGGTAACCTATCAGACCTAAACACCAATCTATTATTATTAGTAATAGTTATATTCGGGTTAGTGTTGTTTGTGTGGTATGCAAATGAATAAACCCTTGAGTCAAACACTCCTGGTTGTTGATACGATTTAACACCTATTAAGGTACCCCCTTCTATACTTCCTTGATCTATGTTTTGTAATTGAGCGCTATTACCACTATTAATGTTATATGGATTACCTATAATTTGACCCGTAGTAAAGAAAATTGAAACAACATAAACGGTTGTGGACCCTATCAGTTGTACTCTAATTAAATCATTACCAACAGTAAACACATTTAAAAATGCTGGATCAGTATAGAATTTTGCTCCTTCAGGTAAAGATGGGTTAGGTCTATATAACGTTAATGGAACACCAGACGTACCATTTGTTTGATCAATAGCATCTTGTAAGTTGTTGTAAGACTCACCGTTAGTATACCAAACATATTGGTCAAGAGTTGATACTCCCTGACCCCATTGAAATCCCATATAATTCGTTGCTGCTAAGTTCGATAACTGAAATACTTGCGAATAAATAGACCCTTGTGTGTAATATGATAAATCGTGAAGGTCATTTGAGAACGCTTTTTGTGTTAACGTTGATTTATCTGTTGAGTTATAGTAATATGGTGAGTTATTAGTGAAACTTGAAAACTGAATAGGGTCAACATTAAAACCAAACGGTTGGTGGTATAGTGCCACGTTACTATTGTTAGTAACTAAGTGCGATTCGGGAGTTTTAAAATCATTCCACCATGAAGGTGCTCCGACCGGTGTTGTTACCGTATTTGGTTGGATTGGAATATTTAAGTAGTATTGACCTTCAATTACCGGTCCTAAACCAAAATTACTATAACCAAATAATTTTGATAAATCATATCTTATGTTTTGTTTATCGGTATAGGGATCAACACCTTTGACTAGTATCAGAACCTCCAAATCATTAAAACCGTCTACTTGGTCTTTTACAAATAAATAAGAAGTTTGTTGAGTTCCAAATGTTGGCCAGTCTTCTAATCTTTGAGTTTTATTAAAAATATACTTTCTAAGTAGTCCACTATTTGAAGACACGGTTAACCCAGACATTTGTGATACGGTTCCACCAGTTATTAGTTGAAAGTACTCTGTTCCTGATTTAAAATTATATTCTTTACCGTCAGATGTGATTAATAGTTTTAAGTTGACGGTGTCCACCGTCCCATCTTGTTTAATATAAGTAACGGGTTTATTCACCAAGTTATTAGCATTATATGGTGTGGATCCTGTAATCGCAGTTGTATTAAATTGATTTCCACTGGTTAATCCAGTTGTATTTAGATCGGCGATATTATCAAGACTATTAAATGTTAATAATTGTCCCGGATTTATGTTTGATATTGTTTGAGAATCACATAATAAAACCAATACATTATCAGTAAATGGTGTTGAGGGTTGTGGTACATTACTATTAGGTGGTGTGTTATATACTGTGGTTTGAATTATGTTTTCACCCTGAAAATATCTCTCTCTCATGTTTGCCATGTTTATCGATTGAGCTAACGACACATCGTAAGGTGCTTTACCCCAACCTGGTGTAAAATCGTGAGAAGCGAAAGGTACTTTATTTAATCGGTCGAATGCGTCTCCCTGTGGTTGATATCCAGAAAGGAACTGTCTAAATGCTATGTTTAAATTTTCATTATCAGGATCTATACTTGTATTTAATTTTGAGTAAGTGTCAACACTAGTTAAATTCGACAAAATACTGTAATTACCAACAGTTATTGTGTAAATATCATTTTCAGTATCACTAGCCGTATCAAGATCTTGTTCGGTACATGGGCAAGACTCACAATCAGGATAAGACATCATTGGTAATGAGATTCTTTTAAATGGGTTTGTTTTTGATAATGGTTTAATGTTTTGTTTTTTACAGTCATCTTTCCTTAATCGAGGGGATAGTATTGCAACCACAATACATATTGAATAAATAAACGTATTAATTAACCATATAAATAAATTAATAATCACTCTAAATATTGGATATAAAAGGGCTAATACGTGTAATATAGTTAAAATAGTCGGTACTAATAAAGAAACGATGGTTATTAAAAACATCATTAAGAAAAATATAGAATCAAAATTTCTTACCCCGTCATTAACTGGTAATTTATTTATCTGATTACAATCTTTACTATCAATCTCTTTTATCCCTAAATGTCTTGATCTATTATATCCCCACTTAAATCTATCGATAAAATTTGCTACAGTATAAACTTTATTAAAATTAAACTCATAAAAGTAATCTTCACAATTAATCGCTGCTTGTGGATCAGCATAGTCGTTCCAATCTAAACTAAACGCATAAGATTTTAGTTGTAATGATGTATCAACATCTTCATATTTACCGGTGTTAGTCCAACCATACTCTCTAATGTTTGGTACCAAATAATCACCTCTTTCTACAGTTGTATTTTCCGGATCTTCGTTTTGGTACTGTACTCTAAATCTGTATTTACCTTTTGTTGGTATTCCGACAGATGGGTCGTTAGATATTACTTGTTCACCAAACTCGTTAGTGGTTACGTAATCAAGGTTCATCGGCACTTCCACTAACCATGTACCGTCTTCATCTATAATTTTACCACCATTAGGTAAACTGTGTTGTTCTAATATTGGTTGTCCACTACTATCATAATCTATTGTCTGTCTTATTGATAATATTTTACCTGGTCCCGTTTCTAAATTACAAAGGTTACCAACATCTTTTTTTGGTTTACAATTACTTCTTAAAAAATCTTCGTTAGATGTTGAAAACAAAGATCCCATAAAAATTGCTTGTGGTTTAACTTCAACACCTAAATCTCTAAGATCAAAGTCGGTTCTTGTTATTCCAATATTACATAAATCTTCTTCACCCCAAAATGGTGTTACGTCTATGTTTCTTACAAAATTTACAATTTGTGGTAGTGAAGATAAATCCTCAGATGATTTAAATTTTTCACCGTTAAATTGTTCTTCAGCACCAAGACCCACCCGTATTAAGTCTTTCGGTCTTAACGAAAAACACCCCATATCGGATAAATCGAGATCCATAACTATTGTTTGTACACCTAAAGGTACACCAATAATCATAAAATCACCACTATCGTTAGTCTTTGTTGTGTACTTATAGTATTTTTCATACACCTCCAAAACCTCAGACCTAGTTAATACATCGTCTTTTTCGGGAAATGTCCCTGTCGGTGTGTGTCCTCCGAATGTTTGTTTGTATGGTAATAAATTATACCTATACCCGTCCTCGTTTTTATCTGCGGGTTTTTTATATGGATATAATGAGGAAATAACGGGATCGGTTTCGTCAATCTGATCTAATGGTATAAAAATAGAAACGCTAGCGTTTGGTACTCCGTAACCCCCATTAACGATTACTCTACCGGCAACTACACCGTAGTCTGCACAAAATCGAGTATAAACATCACCCTGTCTTAATTTTAAAGAAAGTATCTCTAAAAAATCAAAGTCTTGGTTTATATTTATTCTGATATTTTTATCGGTACCAATTTCAGTTCTTAACCTATAGCTTTTGGTCATCTTTTCTTTTAAAAATAAATAGTTATGTATGTATTTTTAAAGGTAGGTTAGATAAAAACAAAATAAACATTCTTATGAGAAGTCTACCGATTTAAGGTTTTTAACCCTTACTTTAATGTCTTTATTGTCGAATCTTATTTGGTATATTTGATCCGGCTCAGCAAATACTGTGTCGTCTATTAATTCAATTTGTTTGGTTGCCGTATCAATAAATCTTTGGGACGTTTGAGACGATGAGTATTGTCCCCCAACCTTGTTATAAACTTTAAGTTCGGATAGTGATATCACCCCCGCACTATTTTGGATTAATCGTCTAACGTCCGATACGTTCACATTTTGACCAAGTTCTCGATTTTTTGGATTCATATAGTTTGATACTTGATCAATTATTTGCGTAACTGTCTGTCCCTGATTCTGTGAGGAATCTAAAACAACAAATATCTCAAACTCCAAATCCACAACCTTAGCAACGTCAAGAGCAACGTAGTCGTTTATCATTCTATATTTTGATAGGTAGGTTGCTAAATTTGTTTTTAAGTTGTTTGAAACAACCTGTGTTAGTTTACCTATTGTGTCGTAAGATAGTATTTGTACGTTAATTTTATTATTCTTTTCTGTTATAGAAACTTTAGCTGGTGCACCAAACCTACCAGGCATTGTATCAATAATAGATTTATAATCGTTTATTGTTACCGCCCTTTTTTGTGACGAAAAATTAAATGAAACCATATTTCTAACTTCTTCGGTAGATGGTGGGTTTGCTCCTCCAATTGCTGCAGTAACATTATTACAAGTGAGTGACTGAACAACATTTCTATTTATTGAATCTGATGGTCCTGTAACCGACAATTCTACAGACCCAATTTGGTTTATAACACCAACCCCCACATTTGTCGCTAAACCTCCACCAACTCGATACTGTATAAATATTGTAGTGTTAGGTCTAACAGTTAACCCCAATCCAATGTTATTTTGATAGTTGTTTATATCTAATGGAACTCCAGTGTTAGTAAAGTTTTTTAATTGTTCGTTTGGTGTTGTCGTTCCTCCACCAAACTGTACCTTCATAAACCCTTCAGGTGTGTATTCAGTTATAAATCTTTGATCTGTTTTTAAATACCTACCTACCTTAACACCCGCATTATCCACCGGTTTTGTTTGATCTTCAATGAAGATAGTGTCCTCAGCCAAGGCATCAACCTCATACCACTTATTATCTGTCGCATTTAAAAAATCTTGAAACGTGGGGGTACCAGGATATGATGTTCCATCTTTTTGTATTACTGTAGCAACACCTAAAACATTCCTTTCAGGTAAAAATAAGTTAAAGAATGGAACCGCATCTACAGGGTTAATAACTTTTTTAAACACCTTAGTAAATCCATTAACAACCACTTCTCTTTTTGTGATAACATAATTTATGATTTTGTTATTGGCATCAAACGTTGGTATTTTAGTTCTGTTAACAAACCCTTCTTGGTTGTATTGTGTTGAGAAGTCAATATCATATACGGTTTCAAACGTCGTACCTCCCCCATTGATTTGTGCTCCTGCCCTTAAAATTCCTAAATATCTTGTATCTTCCGAATCCCCTAATGGTGGTACCGTGATTGACACGTCAACAAGAGCAACCGATGGTCTATATCCGGGGATTTTTAAACCATATGTTCTTGCTATATTATAAATCGATGATCTTTGTTGTGCATATTGTAATACAGTTTCTTGTATACTCCTATCTATGTGGAAATGTAAGTTGTCAGCAATTGCCGCATTTAAATCCATTAATACAGAATAAACTGATGCGTCATTAAAATTCTGTATCAGTTCCGGATAATACTGTTTTGTGTAATTAATAAGGTCTTGTCTTAACCCCTCAAAATCTCTCTCCGTATAGTTTATCCTATTATTTGCCATTTTATAAATTAATTATAACGAACTCTCGACTTCCAAAAGCCTTAGCTTCGTCAGTGTAGTCTATTTTAAGTTTAGCGGTGTATTCACCAGTGTTTTGTCCGGGTATTCTATATATACTAGCCTGACCTAAAAGTTCATAATTTAAATCACCGGGAGCCTCATCGCTTTCTAAATATGGTTCAATGGTGATATTATTTATAGTTAGGTTAGGTATGTATTTTGCAACCTGTTGCTCAATGTCGGATCTAATACTATCGAACGTCTCACCATCTAATGGTTCAAAAATAAATTCATAGATTCTTGTACCAAAATCAGGTAAATAATATCTAGTCCCTTTTTTTGTTAATATTAAATGTAATAGGTTACTTCTTATCTCTTCTGAAGATTCTTCAGAAATAGACAAATAAAAACCTTTTTCACTTTGTCTAAAGGGAAAATTTATACCATAAGTAATTCCGTCTGCCATATAAAATAAATATAGAGGAAGTCAATTTTGAATAAAGAGTTACATTGAACTAGAATATTTTTGAAAAAATATTTTTGGCATTTCTAAATGGTTATAATATGATGCTTCAATTCTTTTTGATAATCCGCTTTTTTCCATTTGTTTAAGATAAGCTCTATACGACGGACAACAACCCCAATTTTCCCATCTAGATATCATTTTAGCGTTGTTAGGTAAACTTTTATATAGTGTTGGTGTTGATGGGTCAATTAACCCCACAAAGTCATATCCACCTTTAAGTTCTCCCCACACATTGATTCCTCCTCTTGAGAATCCACTAACAGATTTAATTCTAAAATCTTTAACACCATTATTTTTAAGGATACCTTTTAATGTGCTAAGAGAATTTTCGTAATTACTATATATAACATTTTTATTAGTAAAAAGTCCCTTACCTTCTTTTTTCATAAATTTAGCTCCGTATTGTGAACTTGGCATCCCTCCCCATATTACTGTAATATCTTTTGAGTTGGGGTTATTCATGTCTAATATATATGATCCTCCACTTACTGTTTGTGGTTTTTTTGCTGTTATTGTAAACTCAGGTAAGTCTTTATTGATTACGTCAGTACTTTTATCGTATGTTGATTTACTGGTATTAATTGGACCGTCTTTTTTTTGTTGTACACTTTTAGTTAGTTGGTCAGCGATTTTCTTAGCGGCTTCAGACCCTAACCTCCCTATTTCTTCAAAAGGACCTTCTTTTAAGACTCTTTTAATAATTGTTGTTAAATCATCCTCTGTGAGTTTAATAATTTTTCTCATTATAATATTTTATATATAAATATACTGTAAAAAAAAATCCCAACTTAATGTCGGGATTCTTGTAAAACTTTATTTCCTTTTTCGTGTATGGGTTCGTACGGACATTTTAAACATCCGTTACCACAACAACTACCTCTACGTGTATGATATTCTTCAGTCATAACCATTCTACCTTCTTTATCGTAATAG
>Ga0164292_10004265_pt1 | contig 11629 bp, 9 predicted proteins | sample GEODES117metaG_FD_111486 | JGI IMG/M metagenome (GOLD analysis project Ga0164292, IMG submission 111486) | Eutrophic lake water microbial communities from Lake Mendota, Wisconsin, USA - GEODES117 metaG | ecosystem: Environmental > Aquatic > Freshwater > Lake | place: USA: Lake Mendota, Wisconsin... | reverse complement strand
CATGCGCTCGACGAGCGCAATTCGACTATTGAGTTCATTTTCAATGGCGCTATTTTGCCACCACATCACTACGACAAGCATGAAAGGGATGAGAAAAGTCGATATCAGCAAAACCCACTTAAAGAGTTTTTGGCTTTCATCTTCTAGACTGCCGTAAAAATCTAATATCTTGGCATGGCCAGGTGTCTTTCTGAACTCATCAAGCTGCGTAAAGATATAAGTATCAAGTCGTTTGATGAGTGGAATTTTTTCTTCCATTATTCAACCCCTGACAAGGTGAGCTCTTTCTTTTCGGTATTCACGTTGATCTGTAGATCACGCAGACTGAGACTATTGAGCTTTGTTTGCAAAAGAGTAAGGTTCTCGAGTTTCTCCGCGGAAAAACTGGCATTCACATCACCCGTATCTGAAACAGTGATGCTTTCTAGTGTGGCTTCAACTCCGGCAGCAGCAGCAGAAATCATCACCAGTGGTGAGAGCGCTTTGATATCAGCAGCCGCTTGGAGGGTCGATATCTGTTGGCTAACGGCACGGTGTTTACGAGTGAGCGATGCTTCAACAAGTTCAGGCTGAGTAGCGATTAAGCGCTTCTCACGAGCGGTAAGACCCAAGGCGGGATTTCTTGCTGTGTTTGTGACTTTGGCATTTACCGCTTGTAGATCCATCGTCATAAAGACACGTTTTGTGACCAAAGCAACTAACAAGACGATTGTCACCGCAGTCGCACGAACGGCCAGGAAGCTGAGCGTATGGAGAGGAAATTCTCCACGAGCGGCTTGGGCGTATTTACCGGTTAAAAGATTAATCAAGCGACCTTTCGCACGAAGCGAAAGCGCCATCATGTTAACGAGAGTAAAGCGACTGCGACTTTTAGCATTCAGATCTACTTTGTGGGTATCAACCCCCTCAAAGGATTCCAGCATGGTGCATTTCACGGCAAACTTTTCTGTGAGGAAGTTTGCCATATTTTTAATATTGCTGGTTCCACCACACAGGAAGACTTGAGAGATCTTGAGTCCGTGTGCAACGCGGAATCCTAGCTCCCAACGATGGAAGTCGTTCACAAGTGGTTTAAAGACTTGCTCCATTAAGCGGGCAAATTCTTTTTGATTATCATCCACTTCATTCATCTGACCAGAAGTCAAAACGAAAGCATTTTGATGTTTATAGATAACGGCTTCAGTGGGCTCGATTCCATAAGTGAGAGCAATCATTTCATCAATATGACGGCCACCGACGTAGCTAACATGAGTAGCAATCAATTTTGAATTGTAAAAGAAATAGGCCTTAGTCGCGCGATGTCCGACATCTAGTACACAGAATGGTCCGGCCATGCGATTGACGTAATAAAATGAATCCATCACGGAAGCTTCAGACGTAATCACTGAAGCTGGAGAAGACCAGTATTCCAGTTGAGCGTAGAAGGGAGCGAATTCATGATCACGCATCAAAGCCACGAGTGCGATTGATTGTGTGCGATTAACTTCGAGGCACCAAGCAAAGTGCGCTTCATTTAAACCAAAAGGGATATCTTCTTCCAATTGGAATGGAAGCATCATCTCGGCTTTCTTACGATTTTTTACTGGCAGTGTAAGGAAGCGAGTTGTGACTGATTCAGGTGGCACATGAATTACGATACGTGTATCAGGGCGAGCCGTGTCTTCAACAATACGCAAGATAATCTGGCGTGTGGTTTCTTCCACTGTTCCCCAGCTAGGATTTTCTTCCAGCATCTGGAGAATATTGTGCTCTCGCATCTCGACGTGAACAGCTTTACGCTTGTCCAAAATAGTGGAGATGTGTTTGATCGAGTAGGAACCGGCGTCAATGGCTAATACATGCATGGAATTATTGTAACAAAGCGACTGTACGTGTTGAAAGATATTTCCGCTTAATTCACTTGTAGTTCGATAATACGCGGATCAAGAAGTTGAGTAGATTGGTTGGCGCCTCCGGCCTGTCCGCCTTGCTGACCGCCTTGTTGGCCTGCTGTTTGACCGGCAGTTTGACCGCCTTGCTGTCCGGCTTGTTGTCCTGCTTGCTGACCGCCCTGCTGTCCACCTTGGGTATTAGTAGGTTGCACTGGCATTGAAACCGTCGCAACGAGAGTTGTTTTGGAGCGATTCAAGGTGCCTTCAGAGAGAATGCGAAAGAGTGTAGGGGCAGCACCAAATTGAATTCCTTGTGCTTTGTATTTATTAAACTGCTCATCAAACGCAGGTTCACTTAGAATATTGCCGATCTCAACGATGTAGCGTTTGAAGTCATCAAGAGTATTAAAAAATTGCGGCTCTTCCGGATTGTCACGCCAAGTAAAAAACTCTTTGACCTCATCAAGATTGATAGTGGGGATCAGAAGTCTCAGCATATTTTCAGTAATTTTGTTGAGATCAATCATGACCACCGGAAAAACATCGAATTCATTTTTCATCAAATCAACAATGGCATCATCCCAGCCGGGAATAAGATAAATTTCACTGAAAGAAGAAAGAGGGCCATGCTTTGGTGTGATCTTGGCCTCTTGAAAAAGCTGTTCTGAATTATCCATCAGCATATCAATTGCTGTCGAGTTCTGACGTCGTGGGTTTCTATCTGAAATATAGAATTTTAAATTGGCCACCAGCTGCTGAGGATCAACACTGCCGAAGCGATCTCTAAAACTTTCTTCCTCTTCACCTTTTTCACGTATGCGTAAAATAAGATGATTCACTAACTGTTGCTCCATGCTGAAGTTGGCGTCTTGGTCATTTCCGCCGCCGCCCGCACCACCATCTTCTCCGTCTTCGCCACCACCGCCGCCACCCTGGGCACCACCTAAGTTGCCACCTGTTGTTTGGTTTTTGAGACTCGAGAGACGAATCATATTGAGATTCAGTTTATTAGAAATATTTTGCACGCTGATCTTCATCTCACCTTCAAGCAGAGACTCTTTTTGAAACTCGTCAATAGCAGCTTTGACTTGAGCACCTACATTAGGCAATTGAGGAATAGGGTAAACGAAAGGAATTTCCCAGATTTGATTAATCATTTGAATCGATACGCTATTGCGGGCCGACTCGTTCTTACTCCAAATATTGTAGGCCTCTTTGTAGAGCTTTAAGCGAGTCATTGCCAATTCGATACCTGATTCGGCTAGTAAACGTGACTGACTCTTATCCAACATATTTGTGGTTTTAATACGCGAGAGTTTACTTTCAAAAGTAAATTCTCCCCATAACGCCATCAGCACTAAGAGGGCTGTCATGACCATAATGAGTGCGACACCCGATTCATTTTTATGAGGATATTTCATTGATCATCCTCATCTTCGCCACCTTGAGTTCCTCCAGGTGTACCACCATTTACCCCACCAAGGGTTCCACCTTGAGCTCCGCCTTGCGCACCTGCATTTACATTAGGGATTGGATCTTGCGGCACAACCGATGGCCAATAAGGACGCAACCAGCGAATCGTTTCTCTCTCATTTCCATTAGTATCTTTCCACTTAAGGGAGATCTGCACTCCGCGCAACAGTGATTCACCATCTACCACAGATAAAATATTATTTTCCCATTTACGAGTAGAGGGACTCCAGAAGGCAAATTCGAGAGATTCAACATTCTCTAAGAGAGTAGACGAGCGTGTGTTTTCAAAGGCAAGTTCTTCTTTCGCCCATGGATCATCGGAAAAAGTTTGTCTCAAAAGCGCTTTGGTCGTTCTTTCTTCGCCAGCACCATCTGCTTCAATGGTGATGTCGTCGAGATAGTAGCGCACCCACATAAAATGAGACTGTCGCTGGTCTTCGAGTTTGCGCCGATTAGATGTTGTCAGAAAAACTAAATCAGACTTTTCACGCAATAGGAAACGTGGGATGGGGAGACCTTCCTGACTAGGACCTCTGAAGCGTGGATGATTATCATAGAGATAACTTACTTCCTCAATGCCAGGATTATTTTGTGGATCGAGATTCCCTTGGAACTTACGAGTGTAGTAGAGCGGAGACCAGATTTAAGAGAAGTCCCATTCCATCCGTGCCATCGCCGTTTCAATTTGTAAATTGTCGCGATCGGATTGAACGGTACGGTCTTTAGTGTTTTGTGAATTATCTATAATGGCGACGACACCCAACATGACAAAGGACAACAGCACGATCGAAATCATGATCTCGAGAAGCGTGAGACCAGCTTCAGAGCGCAAGATTGAGTTGGATCGGTTCATCATGATTGGTCACCCAACGTGAGAGGGTGTAAGAGTAATTAGTTTCTTTGTTTGTGACGGTCAGGCGCAATTGCCAAATTACGCGTTCAATATTTTCCTTTAATTTATCAAAGACCATAGTTTCAAGGGACTGATTTCTTTGGGCATTATTATCTTCGTTGTAATACTTATTATCTTCACCGGCGGCACCTTCTTTGGCGTTAGCGGCAAAGATTTTTCCAAAGTCCGGAACCTTGAGTTTCTTCCACTCAATCGTCCAGCTGTAATTTGCATATTCTTTTTCTTCAAAGGTTTTAGTTTCTTTAAGATCAATCATGGCGTTCGTAAATTTGGGAGGATTGATCATGATCTCATTCACTTTCTGCTCACAAAGCATGTGGAGCTTAAGTTGTTCTTCGCTAATCGCTGAGTCTGAGATGTTGTAGCCTTGGGAAACTAGAAAGGCGCTGATAAACACCGCAAACATAGTAAGCGCAATCATGACTTCTAAGAGTGAGAAGCCCTGGTTTTTTTGCGGGCCTTGGGGAGACATCATTTATCCAGCCACGTTTTGACGATTTCCTCCATCTTAGTCTCTCGGAAATTGTCGGCTTTCGCAATCTCACCTTCTTGGGTGGGGGCAGGATAGTATGAGGCGCGCGTTTTATCCTGAAAGGGTTCAATTTCAAGCACCGCTAGCTCGTCTTGAGTGCCAAAAAAGAGCAAGGCCCCATCACGCTCGCCGGTAGGGTAAAAATAAATGGCAGCTCTTTGATCGCGAATAAGTTTTTTTTGAAACTGCGAGGCGACTCCCATTAACTCGACTTCTGGTGAGAACTCCCGAGTTATCTCTTCAAATTCTTCGACAGTGGTAAATTGACCATCTAACTGGCCCATCTTTTTTTTCTCTTTCTCAGCTTCTTCTAAATCCAGTTTTTCTGGATCCATAAGCGTTGGGAGCACCAGGTTTTCACTTGGACCATATTCGACCGTATACTCTACCGGACTTTTATCCATATCGACGCGCAAGCGCACCACTGTGTTACGAAGAATTGCTTCTTGGGATGAAAAGCGTACAGCGCGATCAAGATCGTCTACCGCTGATTGAAGGTCTTGATGACGGCGAGAATCTTCGGATGAGGGGATGGCCAAAAAAATAAGGGCCGCTAAAAATAGCGCGACCAAGATTTCTATCAAAGAGAAACCTTGGTCGTTTGAGTGTTTAGAGATCTTTTGAGTTGATATCTGCATCAAAATCTTCGCCGCCTTCAGCATTATCTGCACCTAGTGAGATAATGGTAAAAGCTTTGCCGTCAGACTCATAGATATATTCTGCATCCCATGGATCGGTTGGAATTTTACCGCCATCAATATAGCCAGATGGTGAATACTTCTTACATTCACGGCCGCCGCCTTCAGGTTTAGTGATGAGGGCATCAAAACCTTGATCAGTAGTAGGGAAGAAGCCGCAATCGCGACGGAATTCTTTCAAACGATCGCCTAAGCTTTTGATTTGGATTTTAGTGGTTTGAACTTTACCTTCTTGAAGGTTTTCAAAAACTTTACCGGCAACAAATGTACCAGCAAGGCCCAAGAGAGTTAGGGCAATCAAAATCTCTAGAATACTCATACCAGCTTGATTATTTCTCACAACATTCTCCTTATTCTGAGACTGAAAAATTAGCGGACGCTGTTGAGGCTCATCATCGGAACAACAACGGCAAATACGATGAACGCCACTCCTAAACCCAGCATAATCATCATGATGGGTTCTAGGACTGAGGTCAATCCACCGATTTTGGATTCTACCTGGTCCTCGTAGTTTTCTGAAACGATTTTAAGCATAGGTTCAAGTTCACCTGACTTTTCTCCTAGGCGAATCATGTGGGTTACGAGAGCTGGAAAATGACCGGATGCAATCAGTGGACCAGTCAGCGTAGCACCCTCTGAGACGGAGATACGGGCCTTTTCAATGGCGTCTTTCATATGAACGTTGGGGACAAGATTTTTAACAATCGTCATCGCTGTAAGGATTGGAACACCAGAGTTGAGCAGTGTGGCAAGGGTGCTGCAAAAGCGACTAACGTTGATCATTTTTATCAACAGTCCGACGATAGGAAGTTTGAGTTGCAGTGCATGCCATTGGGCTTCGCCTTTTGGCGTTGCAATATAACGCTTCACTAAGTACCAAGTTCCAATCATCGCCATAATCACTGCCCACCAGTAATTCTGCATAAAATCAGAAATCCAAATGGTGATTTTGGTTTGTAGCGGTAGTTCTTTTTTCATGGAAACGAAAATCTTGGCAATTTTCGGAATAACGAAAATAAAAATTACGTTCATCATCAGAAAACCAAAAAAGCCCATAATAACCGGATAGGTCATGGCACCTTTGATTTTGTTTCTTAACTTCATTTGGCCTTCAGTAAAATCCGCCAAACGCAGAAGAACGATCTCCAATGTTCCCGAAGCTTCACCGGCACTCACCATGTTGGCGTAGACGCTGGTAAAAATTTTAGGATGTCCTCCGAGTGCATCAGCGAGTGAAGCACCTTCATTTACCTTTTGGCGTACTTCCGACATCACAATTCGTAGCGTTTCATTATCAACTTGTTCAACCAGTGCGGAGAGGGCCTCAGCAACCGGAATCTTAGCTTTAATCAAAGTGGCAAACTGACGGGTCATGAGGGCCAGATCTTCTACCGTCACACGGCCTTGAAAACGCGCCATCATTGAGCCGCCACCACCAGCGGCTTGTGAGCGTTGCTCACGAATATCAACCAGCATCACACCTGAGGAGCGAATCTTTTGTTTAGCGGAGATGATCGAGTCAATGTTGAGAGTGCCTTTGACTTCCTTGCCGGTGCGATCGAGGCCCTTGTAATTATAAATGGGCATCTTACTCAGTCTCCTCTGAGTTAATCGCTCTTAAGATTTCTTCTACCGAAGTTGTGCCTTCGAAAACTTTATCTAGCGCATCTTGGCGCAAAGTTCGCATGCCAGATTTAACTGCGGCCCGTTTGATTGTTGCTGCATCAGTTTTTTGAATAATGAGCGCGCGGATTTCATCATTCACGAGTAACAATTCCGAAACGACGGTTCGTCCGGCATAACCTGAGCCATGACATTTCGGACAGCCTACCGCTTTGTAAATAGTGGCATCGCGCGGAGTTTTGTCTAATTCGAGAGCGACTTTTTCATATTCACCTAACACGGCTGGCTGCTTACAGCTCGAGCAAAGTGTACGAACCAGTCGTTGCGCCAGGATTCCCACCAAAGAAGAAGAGATCAAGAAGGGTTGAACACCCATATCAATCAAACGAGTAGGAGCAGACGAGGCATCGTTAGTGTGAAGGGTAGAAAGCACAAAGTGACCGGTCAAAGAGGCGTTAATCGCCATTTCAGCGGTTTCTTTATCACGCGTTTCACCCACCATCACCACGTCCGGGTTTTGACGAAGAATCGAGCGCAGAGCAATCGCAAAAGAGAGGTCAATCTTATGGTTTACCTGAATTTGCGAAATACCTGCCAACTCGTATTCGACCGGATCTTCCACGGTGATGATCATTTTATCAGGAGTATTGATGCGTTCGAGAACCGCAAAGAGAGTAGTCGTTTTACCGTGACCAGTTGGACCAGTTACATAAAGAACGCCATGCTTATGGCCCGAGAGTTCAATTAGCCCATCTAAAACTTTTCCACGGAAACCTAAGTTCTCCAAACGTAGAACAGTGTTGGTTTTTTCAAGAATACGCATAACGATACGTTCGCCCGCTTGAATCGGAATGGTCGAGAGACGAATATCAATATCTTTACCAGCAATTTTAATTTTAATACGTCCGTCTTGTGGAAGACGTTTCTCAGCGATATCCAGCTTTGCCATAACTTTGATACGGGAAGAAACCGCTGCGTGCGTGCGCTTGGGCTGACGAAGGATCTCTTGCATCACACCGTTTACGCGGAAGCGATAAACTGTTTCTTTGTCATAGGGCTCAATATGAATATCCGAGGCACGCTCTTTAACGGCACGAAAAATAATTGAGTTCACGAAACGAATAACTGGCGCTTCGTCTGCGGTGGCATCCAAAATATCGATTGGACCGTCGAGATCAAGATTTTCTTCAAACTCTTCATCACCGATATCGTTAACGAGGTTTCGGTTGGCCTTCTCGTAAACACGGTTGATAGCGTCCTGAATCCGTAGGGGGGTGGTTACGACAGTGCGGATTTCTTTTTTAAATGTCGCATGCAAATCATTGACCGCATTAAAGTTAAACGGATTTGAAATCGCCACTGTGACCGTATACTCAGTCTCAAGAATCGGTAGGATTTCGTGGTGTTTGGCATAGTTAATCGAGAGATCTTTAACGATGTTAGGGTCGATCTCATCAACCTTGATCTCAGTCAGATAAGGGATATCGATTTGATGACAAATCACTTTGATAATATCGTGAGGATGAATGTAGTTTTTGCGAAGAAGAATCTCGCCTAGAAGGCCTCCTTCAATACGCTGAACTTCCAATGCTTCTTCGAGTTGTTGACGAGTCAAAGAGGTGTGCTTAACTAAAAGCTCACCAATCTTTTCTTTTTGATTCTCAACTTTCTCTAACAGTTCTTCTGACAGGCCCATAGTGCCTCACTCAATACTTTTTTTAATACCCATGTAATCTGGCGTTTCTGACTCATCAATTTCTGGCATTTCAGTGGGGCGATTATTGGCCTCATTCAATTTGCGATATTGAGAAGCATCTTCTTCGTCATACAAAGGAGCTGCAATCTGCTTAGAGACTTTATCCTGCAGACCTTTGATACGTTTTTGATTCGGATCACGATCGTCGCCTTCAAAAATTCCCTTGTTACCTTTCTCGCGAGCTTTCATCACATCAAGAGTGTTCTGCGAAGCCGTTTTAGAATAAGGTGCCAAGATTTTTGGTGTCATAAAGAACAAGAGATTCACTTTCTCTAGCTTGCGCGCTTTGTTTTTAAACAACCAGCCCAGCACGGGGATATCTCCCAAAAGTGGAACTTTGTTGAATGAAACGGTTTCCTTATCACGCAAGAGTCCGCCCATGGCGATAGTATCGCGGTCACGAACCATCACTTCTGTAATGGCGCTACGAGTGTTGGTTGGTACACCGTTACCAGCTGCAGAAACAGATGGATCGGTGGCGCGGAAATCATCAATACGTTGATTGATTTTAAGTTTCACGAAACGAGTCACTTTGTTGATCTGAGGAGTGATCTTCAAAGAGAGCTTGGCTTCCTGCTGGCGAACGTTAAAGCCTACTGTGCCGCCGTTGTTGTTAACAGTTTGCTCACGTATTGGCACAGTTTCACCCACTTCAAAGGTGGCTTCTGTATTATCGAGCGCCAAGATTTGCGGAGTCGCGAGTACGTTTGAGTTCTCATGGCTAGCAACAGCTTTAATAAGCGCATTTACGCTATTAAGTTTCGTGGGAGTAGTTGAACCTGGAAGAGTCACTTCACGTGTTCCCCCAAAGCCAGCTCCTGCGAAGAAGCCGCCGATGCTCGTTGGGTTACCGCCAAGAAGATTAAATAGATCTGTTCCACCGAGACCGGCACGCTGAGCACTGCCTTGGCCGTAAGCTCCAACAAAGTTCACACCAAAGGCCTTATCTTTTGTGACATTGGCCTCAAGAATCATGCCTTCTACATAAACTTGGTCGCGTGGGATATCAAGGCGAGAAACCACATCTTTAAGAGTGAGCCAGTCAGTAGGTGAGGCGGTTACCACGAGAGCGTTGTTGTTTTTATCCGAAGTGATTTTAACTTCTGCAGAGAATATTGCGTTATCAGCGACACCACCCGAAGTTGAGAAGCGCGGAGGAGCCGCTCCGCCAGCAGCACCTTGAGTGACGTTACCAGAAACAATGCTAGATAGAGTTTTGGCCAGTTCTTCTGAGTCACCGTAGTTCAAGTAGTACACATGAACGCGGCCTGAGCCGCTTGATACCAGTTTCACGTCGAGTTTAAGAATCAATTCACGCAATTGCTTGGCGCCTTCGGCGTTTGCCATAGCAATAATACTGTTAGTACGTGGTTCTGCGATAATTCGGCTAATAACTGAAGAGTTTGAACCAGACTCACTAGCACCAGCGAAACGAGGAGATGCTGTGCCAGTAGGGCGACCTGCAGCACCAGCGCCGCCGCCTTTTAAGATACTATCGAGAAGCTTAGCAATTTCTTGGGCAGAAGAGTTTTTCACGCGCACAATTTGTAGTGTCTCTTCGTAGCCAGGAATATCCAAAAACTTCACCATCTTTACGAGACGGTTAATGTTTGTGCCAGTATCGGCCATGATGACAGTGTTGGTTTGTTTGATGTCGATAATTCGGCCGTAGCGGCTCATGAATGGGCGGAAGTTACGAGCAATCTCTGCGGCCGAAACGTTTTTCAGGGCAATGACACGCATGACGTAATTTTCTGTGTCAGGTGTGTAGTTACCGGTATAAATCTTAGTAGGTGTGTAGCGAATATCACGAGCGTTGATAACTTTGTAGAACGCGCCTGATTTAACCAGCGTATAGCCCGCCATATTCAAAGCAGTGAGATAAGCTTTCCAGGCATCACCGACAGTAATGGGGGTTGGTGCAATGATGCTGACTTTGCCTTTTACATCTTTATCCAAGATCAAGTTGATCCCGGTAAGCTTTTGCATCTGCTTAGTAAGTTCCATGATATCGGTATCAGGAAAATCAAAGCTCTCTACAACTTCAGGACCAAAGGCTGTTTCTGGGTTTAGGTTAACGTACTTGGCCTTCGCCTTCGCGTCCTTAGTCATCGTTCCACCAGAAACACGGCTACCAAAGGTGGTTACGTTGGCCTCATCCTCTTCGCCTGAATCTTCGTCATCAAACGGAGCGACTTCAATTTCGTCTTTGTCTGCTTTGTTAGCCGCTTCAATCATCGCCGCATCACTTGGATCCATCATCTCAAGTTCATCTTGACCTTGAAGATCAATCGGCTTTTGGGGCGAATTTTCTTCAGGTGGAGCGTTGTTGGCGGCATTGAGCTGATCGTTTGCCGCTGCATTATTATTCTCAGGCGCGGCAAAGCGCGAGCGAGAACGATACTTGTTAAACTGCGCTTCAGCATCCCCCACGAGTAAGAGTGCGACAAACGTCGTGATTAGAATACGTGGTGGTGCAATTAAACGCATGTTTCTCATCCTTGGAAACGCTATTTTTTCATTACATATTCCATTTGGGTTTCTTCGCCATCCCGGCGTACACCCAACTGGAGCTGGTCTAAGTTTTTAATTCTACCGAATAGGGCCATGACTTCATTCAAATCAGAAATGGGTTTTCCATTGATCGAAGTAATAATGTCTTCGTTTTGAATACCTAAATAAGAGAAAATTCCGCCTGCTTCGATTTCTGTGATTTTAAAGGCGAGAGTTCCATCTGGTTGCTGAATTTTAATGGCGCGAGCT
>Ga0164292_10004263_pt1 | contig 11639 bp, 19 predicted proteins | sample GEODES117metaG_FD_111486 | JGI IMG/M metagenome (GOLD analysis project Ga0164292, IMG submission 111486) | Eutrophic lake water microbial communities from Lake Mendota, Wisconsin, USA - GEODES117 metaG | ecosystem: Environmental > Aquatic > Freshwater > Lake | place: USA: Lake Mendota... | reverse complement strand
TACGAATCGTTGCCGCCGTTTCTCCAACAGCTTGCTTATCGACGCCTTCGATGACCAATTTGGTATTTTCATTCACCGTCACTTTTACACCAGGTAATGGTTTGACGATGACTGGATGAGAAAAGCCAATCGACATTTCTAAGATAGGACCTTTGATGACAGCCCGGAAACCAATCCCGACCAAATCAAGTTCTTCTTTAAATCCAACCGAAACCCCAATCACCGCATTGGCGAAAATCGAGCGGGTGGTTCCATGAATCTTTTTGACCTCTTCGGTATCATTGGGACGAGCAAGTTTAAGGCTCGTACCTTCTTGTTTTAAAGTGAAACCTTTTGGTAAAGGTAAGGATAACTTACCCTTGGGTCCTTCAAAGTTAACCATGCCACCTTGAATGGCAAACTTAACGTTGGCAGGTAAGGGAATTAATTTATTTCCAACACGTGACATATATTAATCTCCTACCAGACATAGGCAAGCACTTCGCCGCCTAAACCTTTTTCTCTAGCTTTAGCATCCGTCATGATGCCTTGAGGAGTAGAAATAATCGCCACGCCAAGACCACGAATAACGCGTGGTAATTTTTCAACGGTTGCCGTCACTCTTAACCCAGGTTTAGAGATACGACGAATCCCATTAATGACTCGAACAGAGCCGTTATTGGCATACTTTAATGAAAGAACGATTTGCTTTTTGCTATCGCCAATCACTTCAAAACTATTGATAAAACCTTCGTCCTTTAAGATCGCCGCTAAGCGAACTTTAATCCCACTACTAGGCATCGTGACGGCCACTTGTTTTAACAAGTTTGCGTTACGAATTCTGGTGAGCATGTCGGCAATTGGATCGGTAAATGACATACGTTTTTCCTCCTTACCAACTAGCCTTTTTCATCCCTGGAATTTCACCACGATGGGCGAGTTCCCGGAGACAAATTCGGCAAACTTTAAACTTTTGAATGACCGCACGAGGACGACCACAACGTTGACAGCGTGTATACGCACGAACTGCAAACTTGGGTTTCTTTAATTGACGTTGTACTGTCGAGGTTTTTGCCATAATGCTCCTTACCGGTTGAATGGCATGCCTAATGCTTGTAATAAAGCATAAGCCTGCTCATCGTTTTGCGCGGTGGTGACAATGACAATGTCCATGCCGCGAATCTTGTTGACGCGATCAAAGTTAATTTCTGGGAAAATCAGTTGTTCTTTAATCCCCAGGGTATAGTTACCACGACCATCAAAACTATTTCGAGAGACCCCACGGAAATCACGCACACGTGGTAGGGCAATCGACACGAGTTTATCTAAGAATTGATACATCTTCACGCCACGTAAAGTGACTTTGGTACCAATCGCTTGATTTTCTCTTAGCTTGAAGGTGGCAATGGATTTCTTTGATTTGGTAATCACTGGCTTTTGACCGGTAATATCAGTAAGTTCTTTCACTGATTCTTCCAATAACTTGGCGTTACCTGTGGCATCACCAACACCGACGTTGACCACAATCTTTTCAACCTTAGGCACTTGCATGATGGATTTAAACTTCAGTGTCTTAAAAAGTTCTGGGCGAATGTCTTTAAAGTATTTGGTTTGTAACCGTGAGGTTAATTTCACCGCAGGTTGAGATTTGCTGACTTTTGCAGCAACTTCTTTCGCAGGAGCGACTTCTTTTGCTTTTGGAGCAACTTCTTTGACTGGAGTTGAAACAGGTTTTGCCGCAACGGTGGTCGCTGGAGCGGCGTCAACTTTTGGTTTACGAGGTTTCGTCACTGCGTCAGTGTCAGTGGTAACCGCTGCCGGTTTCACTTTCTTTTCTTCTGCCATGATGATATCCCTCCTTATTCAATCGCCGCGCCGGATTTAACCGCGAGGCGAACTTTTTTGTCTTTAACAACACTGACTTTATATCGTGTTGCTTTTTTTGTTTTTGGATCAATGAGCGCAACATTGGAACGATGGACAGGGGCGTAAATATCTAGAATCGTCCCTTCAGGATTGTTTTGTTTTGGTTTTTGATGTTTCTTGCGAACATTAATCCCTTCAACCACGACCCGATCACTGACTCGATCAATACGTTGAATCGCGCCAGTTTTTCCTTTGTCACGTCCAGCAATGATAATGACTTTATCGCCTTTTTTTAATTGGGTTGCCATATCAGTACTCCTTATAAGACTTCCGGTGCTAAGGAAATAATTTTCATAAATCCTTCACCTAAGTCACGTAACTCACGGGCCACTGGACCAAAAACACGGGTGCCCTTTGGGGTACCGTCTTCATTGATTAACACAATCGCATTGTCATCAAAAGAAATCGATGATCCATCTTGACGGTGAATCGCTTTCTTTGTACGAACGATCACACCTTTGACGATGTCACCTTTTTTCACTTTGCCATCAACAATCGCAACTTTGACAGCGCACATGACGATGTCACCAATACTAGAACTACCACGGAAAGAACCACCATATAATTGGAAAATTCTTACTGATTTGGCGCCGGAATTATCGGCAACCACTAAGTTAGTTTCCTTTTGAACCATTGGTTTCTTCCTCCTTCAATTCAACTTTTTGAAAACCTTTTTTATCAATCGACACCAAACGGAAACGTTTGGTTCTTGATAAAGGTCTTGTTTCAACGATCGTGACGGTATCACCAATGTTTGCTTCATTGTTTTCATCATGAGCAAAGAACTTCTTTGAAATGGTGACGAGTTTCTTATATTTAGGATGGGGGTTTTTATTGACGATTAAAACCGCGATGGTTTTATCGTTTTTATTGCTGACCACAGTGCCTGTGAATGTACGACGTGTGCCACGTTCCATAAGTGGTTGCCTCCTTATTTAAGACCTAATTCGCGTTCGCGGATGATCGTATAAATACGAGCAATGTCCTTGCGAATGCTGGTTAAGTTTTTGCCATTCTTAAGTTGGCCAACCGCTTGTTGACGACGTAAGTTGAAGAGTTCTTCTTTGAGAACGTAAATCTTTGCATTGAGCTCGTCGGTTTTTAAATCACGGATGTCCTTGAGTTTTAACACAATTATTTACCTCCTTCGGTGGCGACTTTGGTTTCTTTGACTGGTTTGACTGCGTTGACAACACTGACGTCTTTGACTTCTCGTTTGATGATCTTGGTTTTCACGGGTAATTTAAAGCTAGCAAGACGTAAGGCTTCAATCGCGTCTTTGGCAGGAACCCCACCAATTTCAAACATGACTCGATTGACTTTGACAACAGCAACCCAGAATTCTGGCGCACCTTTACCGGAACCCATTCGAACTTCCGCTGGCTTTTTGGTTTTCGCCATGTGTGGGAAGATGCGAATCCAGACTTTACCCGAACGCTTCGTGAAGTTGTTTAAGACAACACGCGCGGCTTCGATTTGGCGGTCAGAAACATACTCACCTTCGGTGGCTTGTAAACCATAATCACCAAAGGCAACGGTGTTGCCCGCTTTAGAAAGACCTTCCCATTTCAGGGAGTGTGGTCGCCGATATTTGACACGTTTTGGTTGTAACATCGTTTATACTCCTTCTTTAGCATTGACCGCTTCTGGTTCATCAATCAATTCTTTTTCTTGATTGGCGTTGGCGGATGCAGTGGTGTCGTAGTCGCCACGGCAAATCCAAACTTTGATCCCTAAACGACCATAGGTCATATGGGCTTCAACCTTGGCAAAGTCAATGTCTGAACGTAAGGTATGTAATGGAATCGTGCCTTCGTGGTAACCTTCTCCACGAGCAATTTCTGCACCACCTAAACGACCAGTCACCATGGTTTTGACACCCTTGGCACCAGCTTTTTTCACGCGTTGAATGGCTTTCTTTTGCGCCGTTCTAAACGATGCACGTTGTTCGAGTTCTTTGGCAATGCTTAAGGCAACAAGGCGAGCATCTAAGTCCGGTGATTTGACTTCAAGAACATCCAATTTAAAGGTTCCCGATTTCACTAATTTTTGTAAGTACTTGGTTAAACGATTGACGTTGGCACCATCTTGACCAATGACCACACCTGGGCGGGCCACATGGCAAATGACATTCACATTGGTCCCTTTGTCCGTCTTTTGACGTTCAACATCAATATGAGAAACCATCGCTTCTTTTAATTCATTATCTAAGTAACGACGAATGGCAATGTCTTCTAATAAGAAGGTTGAGAAATCTTTCTTGTTGGCATACCAACGTGAATTCCATCCACGACCAATCCCGACGCGAAAACCAGTTGGATTAATTTTATGACCCATATCTTACATTCCCGCTCTTTCTTTGATGGTGATGAATAAATTGCTTTTACGTTTGATGATGCTTGAGGCTGACCCTTTCGCTCTTGGCATAAATCTCTTGTCACGTTTACCTTCGTTAGCAGCAATTTCCGCCACCATTAAATTGGCTTCAGTCATTTGGTGATTCTTCACCGCATTGGCAGCAGCAGATTTAATCAGTTTGATGACATCATTACTTGCTTTACGATTGACGTTGGATAAAATCGCTAAAGCTTCGATCACGGATTTACCGCGAACCAAATCCACCACGAGTTGAGCTTTACGTGGGGTGACCTTAATGTTATAGGCAATGGCTTTTGCAAAATCTTGTTTCATGCATTAACTCCTATTTACCAGCTGGCTTGGCTGCAGGTTTGGCTGCAGGTTTTGCAGCAGGTGCAGCGGCAGCAGCGGGAGCAGCGGCGGGTTTAGCACCGGCTGGTGCACCGGCAGCGGGAGCAGCGGCAGGTTTGGCAGCACCACTTGGTGCGCCACTTGGAGCGCCAGCAGCGCCAGGAGCGCCTCCACCAGTTGACGCCGCTTTATCTTCAGCGGTGTGACCGGTATGGCCTTTAAAGACTCGGGTTGGTGAAAATTCGCCTAATTTATGACCGACCATATCTTCTGTGATATAAACGGTGATATGTTCTTTGCCGTTATAAACTGCAAAAGTATGTTCAATAAATTCAGGCATGATCGTGGAACGACGTGACCAAGTCTTGATGATTTCTTTTTTCTTTGAAGTGTTCAATTTTTGAACTTTCTTCATTAAGAATTCATCGTAGAATGGTCCTTTTTTAATGCTTCGTGACATGATGTTTCCTCCCTTTATTTATCGTTGATTCTGCGGATAATCAATCTACCCGATGCTTTTTTACGACTGCGTGTCTTCACACCTTGTGAACGCTTACCCCAAGGAGTTCTTGGTGCATCGCGACCAATTGGCGTCTTACCACTACCCCCACCATGAGGGTGATCGGTTGGGTTCATGCGTGAACCAGCAACCGCAGGACGGATATTTAACCAACGTGATTTTCCAGCTTTACCGAAATTAATCAAGTTGTATTCTTCGTTACCAACGACACCAACGGTCGCTCGGCAAACGCCTAAGACTTTACGGACTTCACCACTGGTTAAACGCAAGGTAATATATTTGTCTTCTTTACCAAGAATTTGCACAGATGAACCGGCCGCGCGTGCCATTTGGCCGCCACGTCCTGGGGTCATTTCAACGTTATGAACGATCGTACCTTCAGGCATATTCGCTAACGGCATCGCGTTACCAGTTTTAATATCCACTTGTTCACCAGAGACAATTTTGCTGCCCACTGGTAAATCTTTTGGAGATAAAATATAACGTTTGTCGCCATCCGCATAAACAATCAATGAGATGTAAGCATTACGGAATGGATCGTATTCAATCGTAGAAACAGTGCCAACGACACCATCTTTGATCCGACGGAAATCGATTAAACGATAGCGACGTTTATTACCGCCACCGATATGACGTGTGGTGATTACACCTTGGTTGTTACGACCACCAGTGTTCATCTTCTTGGTGAGAAGACTCTTCAATGGGGTGCGGGTGGTGATTTCTTCAAACGTGGTATTTGTCATTTCCCGACGTGAAGGTGTATAAGGACGATATGAACGAATGGCCATGTGATGTTACCTCCTTATTCCTTGAATAAGTCAAGCGCTTGACCGCTGACCAGTGTGACGATGGCTTTCTTATAACTTGAGATCGTACCAGGATGTTGACCGCGACGTGTATATTTCGCACGAACGTTGAGAATGTTAACTTTTTTAACTTTCACTTTGTAGGTCGCTTCAAAGGCCAATTTAACTTGGGTTTTGTTGCTTCTCCCATCAACTTCAACGGTCACCTTTTGTTGCTTTTCAATAGCCTTCATCGACTTTTCAGTGACGAGTGGGCGAATGATGGCAGCAAAACTTGAAAGGGCAACTTTACCATTGGTAGGTTGTACTGTATTCACTTTTTCAGTTTTCACCACTGGAGTTTTTTCAACTTTTTCTACTTTGGTTGGTTTCACAGCTGCTGCTTTTTTTGCAGGTTTTGCTTTTTCAGCAACTGGAGCCTTGTCGACGACTTTGGTTGCGGTTGCTTCTTCAGCAACTTTCTTGGTACGTGCCATTATTGGAGCACCTCCTCAATCTTTGAAATCGTTGGTTGTGCCAACACGATAAAGTCTGCTTTAATCACATCGATAGCAGAGAGTTGATCGCGTGTCACATAACTCACTTTGGTTAAATTTCTCACAGCCAAGGCAACAAATTCATTGCTGGTTTCCCCAACCAATAAAATCTTGCCGGTTAACTTTAAGGCTTTGATGGCATCCAAAGCATTCTTGGTTTTCGCATTCTTAAAGGAAAGATTATCAACAATCATTAATTTCTTGTCTAAGAATTTTTCTGATAAAGCTGAGCGGAATGCTAAGCGATATTGTTTTTTATTTTGGGCAAGCGAATGATTTTCTTTTCCGGTTGGACCAAAGACAATCCCACCACCAACCCAAATTGGGGAACGTTTCATACCAGCACGAGCGCGACCTGTTCCTTTTTGCTTCCATGGTTTAATCCCAGAACCAGCAACTTCGGATTTGGTTTTTGTTTTTGCATTGCTTTGACGAGCATTGGCTTGAGCAACTTGAACTGCATCAAACATGGTTTGACGATGAGGAGCGATAGAAAAAATTTCACCATTCAATTGAATCGTGGAAACTTTGCTTCCTGCTAATGAAAGGACGTCGATGGATAAGTTTTCTGTTTTCTTTGCCATGTGATGATCCCTCCTTATTTAGCAGCCAATTGACGATTAATCAATGGCTTCGCGACAAGAGCTTGTCCTAATTGAGTTTTAATTGCAGAGCGAATCATGACATAACCTAAGTTAGGTCCTGGAATGCCTCCACGAACAAGTAAGGCGTTTTTCGCTTTGTCAACACCAACCACCAATAAGTTAATGATGGTTGCTTGTTTTTCACCATGATGACCGGCCATGTGTTTGCCAGGGTGAACGCGGTTGTTGGTACGACCAACAGTCGCCATTGAACCAGGACCACGGTGAGGATAAGACGCACCATGTGATTTTGGAGAAATCGTATTGTGATAACGTTTAATCGTTCCCGAGAAACCTTTACCCTTAGACGTTCCAATCACATCGACAACATCACCATTTTTAAATACGGTGACGTCTAAATTGTCACCAACTTTTAAATTGCTGACATCGGTAAAAGGCAATTCACCTAATTGTGTTTTTGCAGTCACATTGATTTTTTTATAAACACCAAGCGCTGGTTTATTCAAACGCTTTTCAGCAATATCTTTATATCCGATTTGAACACCAACATAACCATCTTTTTCTTTTGTTTTGATGGCGGTGATGGTGTTGGGTAAAACTTCAATAACCGTCACTGGATAAGTCGTGCCGTCTTCAGCAAAGACTTGCGTCATGCCCATTTTTCTTCCGATTAATGCTTTCATGATGGCCTCCTATCTTAAAGCTTAATGTCGATGTCGACGCCGTTTGGTAAGTCCAATTGGCGCAACGTATCGACCGTTGCTTTATTGTGATCAGTAATGTCGATCAACCGTTTGTGTGTACGAATTTCAAATTGTTCACGAGCGTCCTTATATTTGTGGACAGCACGTAACACCGTATAGACTTCTTTTTCCGTTGGAAGCGGAATAGGACCAACGACCGTTGCCCCTGTTTTGCGAACCGCTGCAACTAATTTTTGAACGCTAAGATCTAACATCTTATGTTCATAAGCTTTGAGACGGACGCGAATCTTCTTGGATTTGGCCATGAATTATTTCCTCCTTTGATGAATTTTCACAGAATGTTTCTTAAGCTCGATGCAAATTCCCTGACACCCATTCATGACAACGCCTGTGGGTGTGTCAGCAACCTCGCACGTCAACGCCAAGAGACAAAGAAGATTTTACCCTTGGTTATCGTCTATGTCAACTATTTTTAATGAATTGTTTTGCCTACAAAATCAACATCGCATCCCCAAAGCTAAAAAACCGGTACTTTTGATCAATCGCTTCCTGGTAAATCCTCAAAAGGTTTTCTCGTCCAACCAACGCAGAAACCATCATCACCAACGTCGATTTAGGTAAATGGAAGTTAGTGATCAACCCATCAATCGTTTGAAAAGTATATCCAGGGGTAATAAAGATATTAGTGGATGCTTTTTCCGCCTTAAATTGTTGATATTTCTGCCAATTGGCCTCTAAAGTTCTGGTGGCCGTCGTGCCAATGGCGATTAACCGTTTGCCTTTTGTTTTTGCAGCATTTAGTGCGTTTGCGCTATGTTCTTGAATTTCATAACGTTCTTCATGCATCACATGGGCTTCGGTGGTATCAACCTTCACCGGTTTAAAGGTTCCTAAGCCAATTTGCAAAGTGACATCCACCATCTCAATGCCTCGGATGGTCAATTGGCTTATTAAACTTTCCGTAAAATGAAATCCCGCCGTCGGGGCTGCAGCAGATCCTGGGACTTTGGCGTACACCGTTTGATAACGACTAGGATCTTGTAACTGGGCTTTGATATACGGAGGTAAAGGCACGGTGCCTAAATGGGCAAGCACTTCCAAAAAGATCCCTTGAAAATGAAATTGAAAAAGCCGATTACCCTCTTCTTCGATGCCTATGCATGTTGCTTTCAGTTCTCCATTGCCAAAAGTAATAATCGTGTTCATTTTCACAACTTTTGCATTACCGACCATGCATCGATATCGACCTTGGCCTAAATCATCCAACAATAATAATTCCACATGGGCATTGGTTTCTGTTTTTGTTCCAAATAAACGTGCGGGAATGACTTTGGTGTTGTTACGAATCAAGACATCCGTTGGTTGTAAATATTCGCCAATATCCTTGAATATTCGATGGGTGATCGTTTGAGTTTTTCGATGGTAGACAAGCAAGCGACTATGGTCACGTTGCTCACTTGGGGATTGGGCAATCAACTCGAGGGGTAGATGAAAATCAAATAAGCGAATGTCCATTAAAAACCCCGATCATCGCCATAAGCAGCAAGCACGTCTTTGGCATACGCTAAAAACCGATTCTCTTCAATGGCTTTTCTCGCGCCTTCAACAACCCGAATTAAAAACCGAAGATTATGGATGGACATTAAGCGTTTACCAAGGATTTCTTCACTGCGGTATAAATGACGTAGATACGCACGCGTGTAATGTTTGCAAGTTTTGCAATCGCATTGATCATCAACTGGAGTAAAGTCTTTTTCGTATTGAGCATCTTTAATATTCAAGCGACCATGCGTGGTCATTAAAGCCCCATGGCGCGCCAAGCGTGTGGGAAGCACGCAATCAAACATATCCACGCCTTGACCGATGGCTTCTAAAATATAATCTAACGAGCCAATGCCCATGACATAACGTGGTTTATCGACCGGTAAATGTGGGATTGCTGCTTGTAGCATCGTTGAGAAAACAGCTTTGGGTTCGCCAATCGAAGTCCCACCAATCGCAAATCCATCAAACGCTAACGCAGTCGTCGCTTTGGCAGAATACGCTCTTAAGTCATTGAATTCTCCACCTTGGACAATCCCAAACAAGGCTTGGTGTTCTCCTCGTGGCGTGGCTAAACATCGTGCCGCCCAACGCAGCGTTCGTTCTGTGCTTGCTTTGGCGTACTCATACTCTGCTGGAAAAGGAATGCATTCATCAAACGCCATGATGATGTCCGCGCCTATTTCTTTTTGTTTTTCAATCGCAGATTCAGGAGTTAAGGTCATTAAATCCCCATTTAAATGATTACGAAAGGTGACACCTTCTTCGGTGATTTGCCGATTTTTTGCTAAGGAAAAAACTTGAAAACCACCTGAATCCGTTAAGATTGGGCCGTGATATTGCATGAACTGATGAATGCCACCAGCAGCGGCAATCACGTCCGTGCCAGGACGTAAGGCCAAATGATAGGTGTTCGATAAAATAACGCCTGAACCAATTTCTTTAATTTCTTGAGGATCTAAAGTTTTTACTGTCGCTAATGTCCCTACCGGCATGAACATCGGGGTTTTCACTTCACCGTGGGTTGTTTTTATTATCCCAGTACGGGCCAAAGAATCCGTAGATTGATGACCCATTTGAAAAGCAAAAGGTTTTTTCATTTAATGAGTTCCGCCTTTCATCATTTGAAGTAAGCGAGGTTGTGATTCAATCAACAAAACCATCGGTAGTCCTAAGAGAACCAATACGGCAGCCTCACCCAGAGCAACACTGATCCCGCTGGTAAAAGCAAAACCGATGAATGCGGTTGGTTCGACGGATAACGCAAACGGTAGCAAGATAGCTAAATATAATGCATTCAAAACAATCGGCGCTAGTAAACCAACCCAGCGAGGTTTGGTTCTTATCATGATGTGTAATGCGAGAAAGGAAACCAATGATCCTAAGACAGCATCCAAAACTGAAAAAGCCCCACCAAGTGGACCAAAAAAGTTTGCAATAAACGTCCCAATCACAAGTCCAATCACATAATCTTTACGGAACCAAGCCAAGACAAGCAAAGCTTCCGATACCCGAAATTGAATCGCAAGGTAACTTAAGGTGTTTAAAGGTGGCACCAAGGTCAAAACGATATAAATGGTAGCAATCATCGCGTTTCTAGTCATGGCATGGATGTTCATCATCAAATCTTTTCAAAAAATATCATACCATGTCACCCTCCAAACCATGAGGTTAAAAAACCTCTTTTTATGATAAAATCCAATTAATAACCTTTTTCATTGTTCAAGGTTAAACATGGGAAAATTCCCTAGGAGGATGAAGTATGCCAAAGTTTGCTATTGTCGCTGACTCTTGTGTGGACTTACCACTCAAAGTCGCTCAGAAATTAGACCTCAATGTGGTCCCTATGATCGTCACCATCGACGATAAGACCTATCGTAATTTTTTAGACGAAAGAGAAATCACCACCGCCCAGTTCAATGAATTCTTAAGAAACAAAGCCAAGCCAAAGACCTCACAACCTGCCCCTCAAGAAGTCATGGATGTGGTCGAACCTTTATTAAAGGCTGGCCAAGATGTGCTCTTAATGAGTATTTCTAGCAACCTTTCGCAAACCTTCAATTCCATGAACGTTGCGAAAACAGAATTAAAAGCAAAGTATCCAAAGCGCCGTATCGAATTGTTTGACACCCTTAACGCTTCCTTAGGTGAAGGTTTATTGGTTCACAAAGCTTTATTACTAAAGAACGAAGAAAAGACCATGGATGAAACCTTGGCTTACTTAAACAGCATTCGTAATAAAGTGGTGGCAGTCGTTGCTTTTGATGACTTATCTCACTTATTACGTGGCGGTCGCATCAATGCTGCTAAGT
>Ga0164292_10004261_pt1 | contig 11642 bp, 4 predicted proteins | sample GEODES117metaG_FD_111486 | JGI IMG/M metagenome (GOLD analysis project Ga0164292, IMG submission 111486) | Eutrophic lake water microbial communities from Lake Mendota, Wisconsin, USA - GEODES117 metaG | ecosystem: Environmental > Aquatic > Freshwater > Lake | place: USA: Lake Mendota, Wisconsin... | reverse complement strand
TCATCGCGACCACGCCCATCATCGCGACCACGCCCATCATCGCGACCACGCGGTCCGCGTTCGCTTCGGGGGGCACGATCGCCCGAGTTAACTAGCTCTTCCCGGTCACCTGATTGCTTGCTGCCCGATGGTCCACGTGAAGAGGAACGTTCGCGTGGTGGATTGCGATCTCGCGTCTTTTCACCGCGATCGCGCGGGGCTTCACCGCGATCGCGCGGGGCTTCACCGCGGACCGGGCGTGGTTCTCGCACGGGTTGAGGAGAACGTGCCTCGGGAATGTCGGCTGGCTCGCTATCATCCTTGACCTCGTCGAAGTCGACTCGTTCGGAGCTGGAACGTTCTGGGGTCGTCATTTGTTCTTCGTTCCGACCACGGCCCCGGCGACCTCTCCGGCGCCGTTTGCCACTGCGCTCGGGAGCCTCACCCGCGTCGTCCGCGTCTTGGGCGACTGATTCGCGTTTCGGGCCGGCTTCGCGTCTGGGCTTCGTTTCACGGCGACTGGGAGCATCCTCTCGGCCAAATGAACCCGATTCGCGGGAGTCCGGGTCAAGTTCCTCGACTGCGAATTCAACAAAGTCATCGTCGTTTACGAGTTCATCGCTGTGGGGTTCGTCCGTGTACTCGATTTCGTCTTCAACGACTTCTTCAAAATAAGTAACGTCATCAATCAGCGTCTCTTCTCGCCGCCGCTCTTCCGGGGGAATGGTCGGCGTAAACAGCTCCGACAAAGGGGATTCTGACTCAGCCGAGGTTTTTTCACGCTGGCGGTTTTTGGTTGGAGCCTCTCGCTTGTTTTCATTTTCCGAGGTCCGATCGGACGAACCGGCGCTCTCAGCCGAAGTTGCTTCTTTTGATTCGCCGCTTTTCAAACCCAGCATTGCTGCGAGGCGTTCCCAGTGAGACATTGATTTCTTTTCTTTGGAAGGTGGTGGAGCAGATGCAGGGGGGCTGGATGCAGGGCCAGCCGCAACTGGCGAATTACTAGGCGACTCACTAGCGCGCTGCCCCTGCTGGGAGCGCGGAGAAGAACTGCGGCCAGGCTTTCCCCGCTCAGCAGTGCTTTCCCGAGAGACGGGCTCAATCTGTGGGGCTCGCGGGGGTTGATCGCCTCGTGCGGCCTTTTCTGGTTTGCGTTGTTGCTCGCCGGATCTCGGCTGACCGGCTCCAGTATTTCCGCTCCGAGGGTCTTTGGAAGCTCCCCGCTTTGCTTGGCCGGAAGATTGATTTCCCGGACCCGTGGCCGTGCGAGGGCCGGATTTGGGTGCCGTACCTGCGGTAGAGTCAGCGGTCGTATCTTCCGCTGGAATGACTAACCGGACTTCTTCCATGGGCGGCGGGGATTCAGCCTCGTCATCGTCATCGACAACCGGTTCAAAATCCAAGCCCCCGGAACCAAAGAGTTCCATGAAGTCATCACCGGCCGGAATCGGGCGGCGGGGATCATTGGGGAGATATTCAGAATCGTCAGGTTTGAAAGCCATACCGTCCCGGCTCGACCAGGCAACAAATGAAAGTTGTGCAGCGGCTTCGGCCGCTTCGCCACCTTAGAGTATAGCGGATGGCTTGGAGGGCGTAACCGAGTGCAGCAACGAAAAAGGGACCCGAAAAGGATTCGGGTCCCCTGTAGCTGGCAGGTCAGGAACCGGCTCACCCGCGCACTGCGGCGGGGCAGGTTCCTGCAGGCAGATTAGTAACCTCGGCGAAGAACCATTGAGCCATTGTCGGCAACCGGCAACAGTGGTTGGTCGTAATTTCGATACCAGTTGCGGCCCATTGGTCGCCAGGCCATACCGACAAACACATTCCAGGCATCGCTGGAGTTTCCGGCGAAGCTGGTCGCCTCAGGATTGTCTCGAGGGAAAAGATAGGTGAAACCGGAATTAATGGCCCAAGTCTCGGTCAACGGAATATCGTATTCCACACCGCCGACAACATGGCTTTCATCAGTCCAGCCCAGGAAAAAGTCAGCCCAACCGCCGTTGACGCAGCCATTTCGCCAATAAAACCGGCTCTGATTGTACGTCCCGGTCCGCAGGTCCGAGAACGACGTCCCATCGACCACGCCATCCGAGACCCAATCCTGAACATTCTTGGTAAATCGGAAGCCGAACGCAGAGCCAGTCGGGTAAACCCAAGCCAAATCACCACGCATCTGAATTACTTCGGTATCGGTAAACCAGTTTTCCCGAAGGTAATCCATCACCACGCCAAACTGCAGGCCGTAGTCGACCCGACGGTAAAAGCCGGTGGTCAGGAAGAGCTGGTCGCGGTTGTCAGATGAAAACAAATCGCCGTTATAGTCGCTTTGAACCGTGCGCACGCCGAACTGACCTGAAACCAAGCCGCACGTCAGCTGTCGCAGCGGCAAACCAAGATTCAAGCCGGTGTAAAAGCCGAAGCTGCAATCTCCGATTCGCTCGTTGGTTCCTGGAATCAGGAAGGAGGAAGTCTGAAATGCCTGGGCACCGCCGAAGTACTCGGCTTCACGCAAAATCCGACCCAAGCCAAACATCCAGCAGTCGGCAATGTATCCGGGCGGCACTCCCCCGACACGGCCGTATCCAATGCAATCCTGGCAACCCGTTTCGCAGTCTCCGCATGTCGCGCAGCTGCCGCCGTCATCGAAGTAGCTCTCGCCAACCATCATTTGACCAGGCTGTTCGTAGTCGAATTCAATTCGTTCGGAGTAGCCATCAAGTGCCATGCTCGGTGCTGGAAGGCCACCAGCAGACGCGGCGGGTGCCGGTGCTTGAACTGCTGGCGCTGCTTGGCGCGGCGCCGGAGCCTCAATCGCCTGGTCGGCTTGGGTGCCCCGGAATTTCTGTGGCAAGTAGCCGTTGGAGCCACGGGCAGCCGTTTGGGCCACGCGGCCTGGCGACGCCTGACTGGCGATCCGGCTCGCTTGGCGAGGCGCTTGATAAGTCTCCAGCGGTTGCTCGGTAACTCCCGGTTGGGAGTAACCCGAATTCATCCCGGCCGGACGCTGACGCGAGCCTGCGGGTGGAATCATGCTCAACCGCTGCTGTCGGTCTGCCTTCCAGGAATTCTGGCCGGAAGGCATGTTGTACTGGGCGAACGAGGGCTGAGTTCCCCAACCAGTCACCAACGCGGTGACCAGCAGCACCATTTTGACGAATCGCATCTGAAAATCCTTGTTTGCACCAAGTCCGAATGGCCAATCGGCCTCCCGCGAGGGAATGGGACCTTGTCGGAATAGTCATCGGAATCGGCAAACTGACTTCTTTCGTCAAAGTTTGAACGATCGGCAAAGTTCCCGCAGATTGACAGCTAGCAGGTCGATGAATGCCGAGGTGCACAAGGTCAGCATGCAGAAATGCAGCGGTCCGCTGCTCTGGCGAATACCAAGTCCCGGGAGCAAACTAAAAAGGCGGACCTGAAAATATCTTGGTGCCCGGCAAAGAAGCTGGGCAATTTAGCTAAACGCAAGCTGCGACCGCGTTCCGGAAAATGGCCAAGCCATCAGGAGTCTCGTCTCCCCGACGGCGAGTCCAACGCGGATGGTGCGTGCGATGGATATGCCGTTCCGGGTGGGGCATCAACCCAAACACCCGTCCAGACTCATCGCACAACCCAGCCACATCCAGCACCGAGCCATTTGGGTTGTCCGCTCCTGAGGCGTCGCCATACCGCAGGGAAAGCTGGCCAGTTGCCTCGAGCGAGTTGAGCGTGGCTTCGTCCCGGGCTACGAATTTCCCTTCGCCATGGGCAATCGGGAGGTACATCGACTCCACGCCGCGGAGGAACACACACCGTTCCCCGATGGGACTGAGCCGAACCCAACGGTCGGTGTAACGACCATTGTCATTCCAAGTCAGGGTTACTCGGTTACCCTCGCGATCGGGAGCAACCAGTAAGCCCGATTTGATGAGCGCCTGAAAACCGTTGCAAATACCCAGGATCAACTTCCCAGCCGCGCGAAACTGTTGGAGGTCTTCCAACAAGTGATGCTTGATTTGCAAGGCGAGCACCTGCCCGGCACCGATGTCATCGCCGTAGCTGAAGCCACCGGGAATACAGAAGATGTCATGCTCGTGCAGTTGCTTGGGCTCGGCCAACAACGCGTTGACGTGCACAACCCGGGTCGAAGCTCCAGCCAACTCGAAAGCATACGCCGTCTCGTCGTCGCAGTTTGTTCCAGGAGCGCGAATCAGAAGTACTTTGGGCATGAGGCTCAACTCCAATCAAGCGGTCCTTGCCAGACCCGCTTGAGATCCTGAATCTTCTCATCAATCACCAACTCACTCCCGCTCGTGACTACGAGGCGGTCGTGGGATTCGACTTGCCCAGCTCGGGCATAGCTGCCGGACGGCAGCAATTTTTCAAAGGCCGCAGCGTTTGCGGGAGCGACTTCGCAGACAAACCTGGAATTGGACTCGGCAAACAGCCGCGAGAACGTTCCGGATGGCTGGGCCTGATTATCCAGCGGCAGTGTTTGCAGATCGAACGTTCCCCCCCAGCCGCCGGCGAACGCCATTTCAGCCAGAGCAACCGCCAACCCGCCTTCGCTCAAGTCGTGGCAGCTACGAACGAGCCCTCCCTGAATCGCCTGATGAATCGCCCGGAAAATTTGCAACGACTCCTGCGGGTTGACTGTAGGCGGGGCTCCCCGGAGATGTTGTCCATGTACGAGCAACGCGTGCGAACCGCCCAGGTGCTCACCGGTTCGGCCAACCAGATAGAGCCAATTTCCCGGTTCCTTCCAGTCCATTGTCACGCAGCGATTGGCATCCGGCACGATCGCCAGTGCACTAATCAGCAGCGTCGAAGGGATTGAAATCGTCTGCCGAGTCCCGCGTGGATCGGTAAAGCTGAATTCATTGTTCAGGCTATCCTTGCCGCTGATGAACGGTGTCCCCAAGGCGAGCGAGAGGTCGCGGCAAGCCAGAGCAGCGCGAACCAGCGAACCCAATGTTTCTGGGCGGTCGGTGTAGCCCCAACAGAAGTTGTCCAGAATCCCGGTATGGTCCGGGTCACCGCCAACAGCAACTACGTTACGCAAGGCTTCGTCAATTGAGCTGGCCGCCATATGGTAGGGGTCGAGGTCGCCATACAGCGGGTTCATCCCACAGCCGACTGCGATCGCCCGATCACTGCGAATCAGGGGACGGACAACTGCTGCATCGGCGGGGCCATCGTTTTCGACGCCAACGAGCGGCTTGATCACGCTCCCTGCCTGCACTTCGTGGTCATATTGCCGAATGATCCAATGTTTGCTGGCGATGGAGGGAGCAGCCAGAATCTGCCGCAAGGTTTGGGCCGGATTCAATTGGCCCAGCTCGTTTGCGGTTACGTTCTCGGTCGGCCGGGGCTGGAATCGCGCTTGCCGGACCACGGGCGGCCGGCCATCGTGCAAAAACGACATTTCGAGTTCACCGACTAATTGCTGCTCGAACTTCAAAGTCAGCTTCCCGGTCGGAGTAAATTTTCCGAGCACCGTGGCCTCGACCGATTCCGCTTCGCATAGCTGGCGAAAGGCATCCCATTTTTCGGGAGGTACGGCAAAGACCATTCTTTCCTGAGCTTCCGAAATCCAAACTTCCGTGTAACTCAGGCCGGAGTATTTCAGTGGAGCTTTTTCCAGCCAGACTTCCGCTCCAATCTCTTCGCCCATTTCTCCCACGGCACTAGAGAAGCCACCTGCGCCGCAATCGGTCACCGCGTTGTACAGTCCGCGATCGCGCGCTGTAATCAAGACATCGGCCAGCATTTTTTCGGTGATGGCATTCCCGATTTGCACTGCACCGGAGCTGGTCCGTTCACTGGCATCCGTCAATTCAGCCGAACTGAACGTGGCACCGTGAATCCCGTCCCGTCCGGTTCTGCCGCCAATCGCAACAATCAAGTCATTCGGCTGGGCCTGCTTGAAACTTTGATTGTGAGGCAACAAGCCAACGTTTCCGCAGAACACCATCGGATTGCCGATGTAACGCGGGTCGAACCAGACCGCTCCGTTTACTGTCGGAATTCCCATCCGGTTGCCGTAGTCGCGAACTCCGGCAACAACCCCTTTCATCAATCGGCGGGGGTGAATGACACCTGGCGGCAAGTCGGCTTCCGCAGTCTCCGGGGGAGCGAAACAAAAGACATCGGTGCTGCAAACGGGCTTGGCACCCATTCCTGTTCCCAAGGTGTCGCGGATGACTCCACCCAGTCCGGTGTTGGCTCCGCCATAGGGTTCGATCGCCGAGGGACGGTTGTGCGTCTCGACCTTGAACGTGACGTTGTAGGTTTCGTCAAAACGAATCACGCCCGCGTTGTCCTGGAAAACGCTCACACACCAGTCGTTTTCTCCCAAGCGGGCCCGGATCTCCTGGGTCGCTCCGAAAATCGTTTCCTTCAGGAGGTTGGAAAACTCGCGTTGGCCTTGCTCATCCTCGTACAGGACTCGCCCTTTCAGCGTCTTGTGACTGCAGTGTTCGCTCCAGGTTTGGGCAATTGTTTCCAGCTCAATATCCGTCGGCTCCCGGTCCAAGCGTCGATAATGAGCCTGAATGGTCTCCATCTCGACGCGCGTAAGACTCAGTTGCCACTCGCGGCTGAGCTGTTCCAATTGTGGGCCATCCAAGTGCCGCACCGGAATGTGCAATAGTCGGAATTGATAACTTTGGCCAACATGCAATTCCTGCATCTCGAGTTCGCCCACAATCACTTGCTCGATCGACTCGTTGGCAAGAAGGCGGGTACGAGCGACTTGCAAGGCGGTCGCAGGAAAGCCACGAAACTCGAACTTGCGAAAGGTGCGAACGGCCGAAACCGGCTCCCCTTCCAAGCGAAGCGTTGCCAGCGCCGTCTCCGCTTCGGGATCGGTCACGCCCGGTTTGGGCAGCACGTAGACGACTGTCGTGTCCGGCGCCGGCAGGGAAGAGACATCAGCTGCCGAGCGAACTTGAACCTGCTCAACCACGCAATCGCTTAAGACTTTCGTCCCAAGTTGTTCCGCTTGAGAAAGTCCCAGTGGCCCTTGAACGAGAAAGCCTCGAGCCGTGCGAAGACTTTGAGGCGGCGCCAGGCCAAGTTCCAGTAATTGGGCGAGCAATCGTTCGGCAGGGCGATCCGGATAGCCCGCAGCCGGAGAGATTTCGATTTTCCAAAGTCGCTGGTCTGCAGAAGTTGCAGCTGGAGCAGTGGAGCGTGAAGCAGGCTCAGTCGGAGCAGTGGGGGAGTGTGGAGACATTTCGCTGAGGGCCGGGGAAAAAGTTCGAACGCAGGGCGGGCAGATTGCCGCCTGCGGAGCTTCCGGGCGGGCCATTCGAAATCATGCCCGGATGGAGAGGCCCAAGCAGTGCTCTGAGGAATTGGTAAGAGCCGTTTGGTTCCCTCGAGCCCGCATTCTATCGGCTCCAGCAGGAGCTTCACAGGTGCTGGAAAGCGATGCCGATTTTGCCGATTAGAGCCATTGGCCAGCCGGGCTTGCCTCCCGGGGGAAAGTCTAAGCGCCGGACTCTCACGTAACTGACCCGGGGGCGAATTGGCAGGCCCAAGCGACCACCCCATTGCGGCAGCTAATTGAGAAATAGCGGCAGTTAATTCAGTGACGGCGGCAAGTCGAGAACTGACTGCTCCGGCGTCAATCCGGCAAAAATCTGGTCCATGGCATGGCCACCATCCGCTGCAGACGAATGCGTGGAGGTGTTTTCCCGGTCTGAATCAGTCCAGTCGAGCGAGCCTTCTGGCCGCGCCGCCACCACTGCTGCCGTGATTGCGGAGGCCTCCAGCGATGATGGCTGTTCCATGAGCTCGCTGGTCGAGTTACTGAAGTTTGCGGCTGGGGCCTGCTCAAAGTTCGTCGTCGTGGAACCGAGGTGAGTTGCTTCATTCCCAGCTCCAGCCCGCAGGAAACTGATAGCCGACCACATGGGCGCAGCAGCAGTACTGCTGCCAAACGGATTGACGGTCACGAAAGCGGTGCAACTGCTGACCAGCTGGCTCCAAGTCAGAGCCGCTGGGTGAGAGGTGCCCCAAGGATTGTGCAACGTGAACTTGCCAGAGAGTGAATTATAGGAAGTGACTGTATAGGCATGTCCACCGACGAGCCCGGAGATGCCAGTGACCGAGCGGGTACCCAATGTCACGGCTTGTCCGCCATTGAGGGCATTAATCAAGGACTGCGAGGCACTGTTATGGAAGTAGTACATGGTGCTGTTGTAACCCAGTACTTGAGCATTGACGTCGCTCATCCACCCACCTTCGATGGCCGAAAAGTTGAGTGAGCCATCGCGGCCGGAAAGTCCAGTTTGATTCCACTGTGCATAGGCCTTTTCGGCCAAGGCGATCCAGAGTGGAACAGAACTGTTGCTGCTGGAGAGGCCGTAGTTTGAGTAGGCAAAGCTGCCATCAGCGAAAGTCGCCAATTGGCGGTTGACCGTGACGTAGTCGGTTGTTCCCCGGCCAGAGGTGAAGCCGCTGCTGATCAGGCCGCTGGAATCGTAGTAAGAACCATAAGTGCCGCCGTAAAATCGAACCGTGAAGGTTTCATCGCCATTGTCGATGAACATATTCTGGATCGCGGCGGAATTGCGGGCGGCAATCGAGCCAAGAGAGGCGATCAGGTAGCAGTCTCCCAAGGTCCCCTGACGCGCATCGCCCAAGCCCGGGGCGGAGTTAAAGAGGGTGCCGCTGGCGGGTCGGTATTGCAGCGAATTGCTGGTGAGGATTGGTAAATCAGTTCCCAGAAACCACTTGTCGACGAGTTGGTTAAGCTGGGTCTCGCTGCTGCCGGCAGAGAGGTTGCCCAAGCTTTGCCGCTGGTAAGTCGCATTGGCGGCATTGCTGTTGACGACGTCACCCGCCAGATTTCGAACATGGTCCGGCATGTTGAACAACGAACTCGGAGCAAGCAGGAACCGCAAGTCAGCCAACTCCGAGGCGGTTACAATTCCGCCATCCCCGGCACTGCGCAGAATCCCGATCATCTCACTCCGGCTGATAACTCCATCCGTATAGGCGGAGTTCACCAGGCCGCGGATATCCGAGTTGGAAAAGCCATCGACGGCAGTCGACGCGGTGACTGTAATGGTCGCTGAGCGACTCCAATTGCCGTTCCTGGCGGTCACCATAAAAGTGCCAGGAGTCGTGCCCGCAGTGTAACTGCCACTGGTGGAGATCGTTCCACCAGTAGCGGCCCAGCCAAAAAAAGGTTGCTTCTCCATCGGCCGGCCGAATTGATCGAGCAGCCGCGCGGTGAAGTTCAGGCTGCCTCCGGTATCAACGGTCGTCGTTCCGGGCAAAATCTCCATGGATAATTGGCGTTGGGCAATGTCGACGATGACCGCAGCATGAACATTGCCGGAGTTGGCAACCAAGGTATAGCGTCCCGCCCGTTCGTAACTGGCTGTGAGGGAATTGCCTATTGTCTGCAGGGTCGGTTGGGCACCCGCCGGAGTTTCAGCTGCAGTCCATGTAACCGCGGGTTGAACGGTCAAGGGCTGGCCGAATTGATCAATGGCATGCGCCGTGAAGCTTGTCGGTGTACCAAGCGACGTGATCCGGCTCCCAGTCGCAATCGGCTTGCCCGTATTGGAAGTCAACTGCAAGCTGGTGAAGACGCTCTGCACCTGAAAATTAAAGTTGAACAGCTCACTCGAACTATTGGCTCGAAGGCTGAAAGTGCCAGCGCGCGTGAATTTGAAGTTGGCCAGTTGACCGCTGAACGAAACAACGACTTTGCCTCCGGCCGGAGCGCTCGGTGTCGTCCACGTGAGATTGGGGAGCGTCGCGAGTGCCTGACCGAACTGGTCATAGCCCTGCAGCCGGGCTGTATAGGAGCTGCCGCTGACAGCAAGCCTCTCACCAGTCGCAATCGCGGTGCCATCAACCTGCGTTACGGCGAGTGTAGACAAGGTGGGAAGCACATTTAATTGAAACTGATTGGCTACAGTGCCGCTGCTGACGCGAAGCGAGTAAGAACCGACCTGAGTGAAGCTGACTTGGGCCTGATTGGCTTGGAAATTGGTGACCGGATTTGTACCGAGCGGCTTCCCGGTCAGCGTCCAGGCGAACTGAGGCTGGACACTCAGGGGAACGCCGAACTGATCGACGGCCTCCGCCGTAAAGTTCGCTTGACTCCCCACCCAGGCAGATGCAGTGCCATGGGAGAAGTTCCGCGTACCCGATAGAACTCGAATACTGGAGAGCAGCTGGGTGACATTGAATTGCAAGTCCATTGTGCCGGCTGTAGAGGTGCCGCGAACGGCATAAGTTCCCGCGCGAGTAAACGAGAAATTAATCAGGCCATTCCCGGGGACGACCGTCAAATTGCTGCCCAGGGGGCGGGACGTGACGCTCCAGGTTAAGCCCTCGACTTTGGACATTGGCTGGTTGAATTGATCAAATCCTTGAACCCGCAAGGACGCACTCGTATTGGCGACCGGTATCGAGGCGCCGGAAGTTACTCCGACGCCATCGAGTTGAGTCCACGCCAATCGGCTCATGGTCGGGGCGACGCGAATTGTGAACTGGTTCGAGACTCCGCCGCCAGTCGCCCGTAATTGGTAATCGCCGACGCGATTGAATTGGAGATTGGCACTGTTGGCGGACGGATTGACTCGGGGAGACGAGCCCGCGGGGCTGGCCACGATATTCCAGCTGAGTGCAGGCTGCGTTGCGAGTGGTCTGCCAAACTGATCGAGCACGATGGCAGAATAGGAAGAAGTCTGACCAATCAGTGAATTGATGCTTCCCGAGTTGACGAGATTATTGTTAGCGTTTCTGACAGCAATCGAGGAAGCTGCCTGATTGACTTGAATGGTCAATAAGCTCGTGGTGGTCAATCCCCAGCGGTCGACGGCTCGCACCGAGACTTGGTAAGTTCCGGCCCCTCCGAATGTCAGGGTCGTGTTCTTGGCAGCATTCGAACCGTTTGCGCTGAATTGGATCGAGCCATTGGTCGGTACGGTTTGAGCCTGCCAGAAATACTTCAACAGGCTCTCACCTCCATCGTCCGCCGCGAGCACTGAAAGCTTGGCCGATTTGGAAGTCACGACCGATGAGCCCACGATCGTTGGTGTTTGAACGAAAGAAGGCGGGCTGGAAAGCTGAGTGACCAGTTGGTTCGCCAGCGTTTGGACCCAGGGGTTATTCCAACTGAAATTCGCCAGCAGCGTCCGGGACTCCAACTGCACATATTCAGGGGCAGCAGGTTTCAGGCGGCTGTTTCGAGGCGAGGGGCGGCGAGCAGGCAGCAAGGCAATATCCGGAGAATAGGGCGTAATCCGCCGGAACTGAACCGGCGGAAAACCCTATCTCGCAAACCGGCGGTCGTCAAAAGGGACCCGGAAAAAAAAGCCGCTAAGCCGCTAAATCGCCCCCTTTGTTGCCGTTTTGCCACTCATTCTCCACGCTTCTGCTCACCATTGAACCCAACCGGCAGGGTCGCGGAGCCATTCAGGAAGCTCGGTTTGCTCCGCCTCGTCTGGCGCGCCCGTCAACCGTCTGGGCCCTGCAGCGGTGATGGCAACGGTATGCTCGAAGTGGGCCGCGTACTTTCCATCGGCTGCCACCATGGTCCATTGGTCTGCCAAACAACCCAGCTTGCGCGTGGTCGTGTTGACCATGGGTTCAATTGCCAAAACCAGCCCAGGACGGAGCTCGAAGTCCTCTTCGTTAGCCCACTTCCGACTGTA
>Ga0164292_10004259_pt1 | contig 11643 bp, 18 predicted proteins | sample GEODES117metaG_FD_111486 | JGI IMG/M metagenome (GOLD analysis project Ga0164292, IMG submission 111486) | Eutrophic lake water microbial communities from Lake Mendota, Wisconsin, USA - GEODES117 metaG | ecosystem: Environmental > Aquatic > Freshwater > Lake | place: USA: Lake Mendota... | reverse complement strand
ACCAAATAAATGATGTCAACTGGCTAAATGAAAAAAGCGCCCCGAAGAACGCTTTTAACCTAGATGAGTAATGACATCAAGCGGGCCGAAATTCACTAGGCAAATATTCAAACCATTTGTTCCCAAAAATGCTGGTCATTTCATATCTGCTTTTTGCGAACACTTGCAATTCGCGTATAGTTGCTTCTCCGCCTGGGACCAATTCAATACCATCATCCGCGAATTGATCACAAATCACTCTACCATCATTGTAACGTTCACCATTCTTAATGCGATCACTCCGATATGAGGCCATTTGATCGAACGTCGATCCATCGAGCCAGATTTTTTTTCCGCGTACGATCACACTCACGAACTTTGGTTCATTTTCATAGAACATTTTAGTATCTTTCTCTGTTTCTGTAAGATCAATCTAATCAATCCAACAGAGAATGTCAACTGGCTAAATGAAAAATTCAGTACTGATGAGCGTGGTTTGTGATGTGGTCAGCGCCAAAACTTGCAGTAGTTTTGTATGCTTTGTATACAACTATTTTCAAAATTTATAAATAAGTATCAGCAGCAAAGGAAACAGCAAATGCTTTATTTTACTATTTACAAAACAACTAATTTATTGAATGGAAAAACTTATATTGGTCAACATATTACAGAAGATCTTGAAAATGACCCATATATTGGTGGAGGTACTCATTTTAAACGAGCAGTTAGAAAATACGGGAAAGAAAACTTCTCAAGAGAATGGATTTTTATTTTTGACAATTTTGAAGAAATGGATAACAAAGAAGCAGAATTAGTAGACGAAGAATACATTTTAGAGGATGACAATTATAATCATAAAACTGGTGGTAAACAGGCTGGAAAATATCACGAAAACTCCAAGAAACAAATTTCTGAATCTCTTAAGAAATATTTTAAAGAAAATCCTGATGTACAGAGAGGCAAAAAGAAGAAACCATTAAGAGAAGAAGCAAAAGCTCGTATATCTAACACATTAAAGGAAAGATACGAAAATCAAGTTCATCATCTTAAAGGAACAATTGCTTGGAATAAAGGTGTAAAAACAGGAAAACCTTCATGGAACACTGGAATTTCAACTGGCCCTATGTCTGAAGAGCAGAAAATTCAAATATCAAAAACATTGAAAGAAAAATATGTTCATAAAGAACACCATCGAAAAGGAAAACCTTCATGGAATGCTGGTAAAAGGGGTCAACTTCCAGCATCTTGGAATAAAGGTATCACCATGCCAAAATCAAATTGTGAGCACTGTAACAAATCTGTAGATACTCTTAATTTAAGAAGATGGCATGGCGATAACTGTAAACTTAACCCAGTTAATTTACATAACTAGTGTTGCCGCCGCGTTTGTCATAACCACGGGCGATGCCATCACCACCATGTGAACTAGCCCACGCCCCTGGTTTAAACTTAAGTTTTTCAGGCTCAATCCCTGTCATTCCGAGAACCATACCTGCAGCTTCTTGTGCTGCACAGTTTGAACCGAATTTTGGATTGGTTGCGATATCCAAGTGGATCTCTACATCATATTCATCGATGAATGGCGCGAGCTGAGTGTAAAGTGAACAAACCTTTGACACTTCATTCATCATTCGCATCTTTGGACGGTTTTTCTTCAAATCGTAATCTGGTTCAATTGAAACGTTGCTGAAGATTCGGCAACCATTCTTTCCATTCATGTGCACAATCGCAACTGTCGCGTATCGTGCATACCAGCGATCATTTTTATGAAAACGCACAGAATCACAACCAAGATATACCTTAGTGGTGTTTTCGAGTGTATATAACAGATCTACGATGGCTTCTACTTGCTTTTCGCTAAACATTTTTGCCTCCTTAACTGACTTTAGTATATATCTAAAATTCCTTTATGTCAATAGATGTTTGTATAAATACTAAGTGATTTGAAATTCCATACTATGGCACACTATGAACATAAAAGAGGGGTGTCATCATGGCAAAGGGACATGATATGAACGGCGACGGGAATGTAACAAGTGATGATCTGGCTCTAAGAAAAAAAATCTTAGATTTAGAAAATAATGATAAACGCCAAGATCAACAAAGAAGAATGTCTTGGGTGGCGATGGCTGCGATGGTGATTTTTACATCGATGTTATTTACGCCATGGATATCACCAGAGAGAATTGAAGCGGTGTCTAATCTGCTTGGTATGTTTTATATAGCCCAAGCTGGAATAGTTGCGAGCTTCTTTGGCGCTCAAGCTTTCATGACTGTTAATAAACCAGAAGAGTAATACTATTGTTACACCATAACCTAGTGAGAAAATAATGCAACGATTTAAGACGTTTATAATGGAACAGGTCGATCCGGCTGCGGCCTTTCAAAAGGCCCGTGCCGTATCTATTTATTTAGATGGTCAGAGAAAGGTTCGTTTTGAAGAAGCAATTGACTTAATGATTAAAGCATCTAATGATAAGCAGATCTATAACTCTGCCTTCCAAGATGCATACTCATATGGCCTTAGTCGTGGATTAGAGTCTGCTTGGGAAAAGTGCAGAGATCTTGTTTGGAATAAAGTTCGTGAAACCGGAGATGACGCGATTAAGTGGGATCTGTACAGCTTCTCGAATCTTAACGGACTCAAGAAATTCGAAAAGGCTTGGTTGCCCTTCAAGGCAGAATATCCTATTCAATTTGCGTTCATCGAAGCTATTCGCGATCTACCTGATGCGGTGAAGATCCTCAAGACTTACATCCTCAAGGGTAAGCCTAAGAAAGAAGCTCCTCCTGGTACCTTCATGAAACCAATGGCCTCTCATGACGCCACCGTGAAAGCAGTTGAGTTTCTTCGTGAAGCGGTTGCCACATTTAAGACCGATTATCATAACTCTGTTCGCGAACAACTCATTGGAGATCTTGCAAAGGTGAAGGCTTTAACTACTCCTGATGAATTAAAGGCGTCGTCAACTGGTGTTAAGAACCTTGCCGGACTCATGCTGTCCATCAAGAAGAAAGACGGTAAATCGTACTTCGAGCTTCGGTCTGATGCAGACGAATACTTGACTAAGATCATCAACAACACCGTGACTGACGTCATCGATGGATTTGTTGCGAAGAACGCCTCTAAGCTTAGCTTAATCTTCCAAAAGAAGAGTGAGGTGAAGAGTCACAAGATCAACCGCACTTCCATCCGGAATGGCACTCTTGAGAACTCAATGTTCTTTGAGTTCTCTGATGGATCATCTTTCACTATCAATAGTCAGGTAGTTTATAAGTTGTCTGCAAACGGAAGAGCTTTCATGCAGTTCCCAACACGATTTACAAATGTAGTAATGGCTGATGGCACGACGATGAAAATGCCATCAGAAGAGAAGATGGTTACTCTGTTTTGAACTTACAGTTGTTAAAGTGGTATCTGTAAATATTTCCGCCAAATCCTTCTTTACCACAATGTGGGCATATTAGTGGTGTTGAACACCGTTCTTTCGCTTTTGCTGACATCTTCACTCTTGCCTCGGCAGAACGCGTCTGCCCACGATTGGATTCAGAACTTTTGCGCTTCGTTTCATCACTTCTTTTTTTACCGTAGTTAGGATGATTCTTGCCTTGCTTAGCGACTTTTAGTTTTGCCTTCCACTCCTCAGTGAATTCACGACCCTTGAGTGATCTTGAAATTTTCATCCTGACCCATTGAGGGTGTTTAGTGTTTCCATTGCCGCAAACACTTTCATTTAACCATCTGTTAGATGCGGTTACGTTTAGACGCTGTAACACCTTCTTTTCAAATCGTTGCGACTTGTTTCGTCTCTCGTCATCTGTGCCGGTTGAAAACGTCTTCCTGACCTGAACAACGTCTGGTTCCCCGAATTCTTCCCTATATACCTTAACCGTCTTCGATGATGTGTAATAAGAAGACCAAAGATTGTTTGGATTGGCAACTCGTTTGTACGAGTATTCGACACCATAGTACCATCTGTCAAGACTGCTCCAACCAATAAGATAAGTGTAAGGTAAATACTCCACGATCGATCCTTTCTATTCGCGTAGTATTTATACTTCTAACATGATTAAAGAGTTTTAAGTTACGCTTTATAGTATGATGAATGAGCACTATATTCATCTTCATTTATAAGTTCACCTTGCACATAGTATTCCCAAGAATGATCACCGTTGTCCTCGAAAGACTTCATTGGTGATCTTTGCGCATGAACTCCAGCCTCTTTCATCAGATCATAATATATCTGGACGAATCGTTTTGGATCTACTCTATCATCACATAATTGGATGCATGAAGAAGTAAATTCGGCTTCAGACATATCAAGATACGCTGGCGTAGAAGCTAGATACGCTACTGCTCTATACATAGATACTAAGGGTCGATATTTTACGGTTTGTGTTAATGTCATGATTGCGATTTGGACCTTCAAACGAAAATATGGTTAGAATCAACTAACCATATTTATTCACTATTAATATGTAAGTTTACTTATCCCGCAGATCGCGTAATGAAGTTAACACGAACCTTTGTCGGTTTGAAGTACTTCTCGATCATATCTTGAGCAATGCCAATATCTACTGGTTTACACGAGAAGATATCAATATATGCATCACCGTTTGAGTCTACAAGATGGCCGCTAATGTTGCTGGTTTCGATCATCTGACAGAAACTGATTCCAGCCTTATCCGGTGCATGAGTAGCAAAGTGCTCAATCATAGGTTCACCAAAAGCAACCATCTCAATTGCAGGAACAAGTTCCTTAATAAAATTGTAAACGTTTTCCTTGCTCATTACAAGTTCTTTATCACATGCGCCACAATCAAACATGGCGTGATATCCCCAATATGCCATAATATATCTCCTCAGTAATTATACTTCTGACTTACCACTAACACCAATCGGTGTAGTTGTAAGGAAACGCAACACTAGGTTAGCAATACCGACCGCAAGTAAAACGATTGGACCAGATCCTGGCACGATGATGTTGAATAAATCTGTCATCTCAGATAATGCCACAATAATCGTAGCAACGTTGAATATAACTGTTCTGTAACCCTTTAGAAAATTCATGATTTCTCCTTGATAATGATTTTGTAAATTCTGTAAAACATGATTTATACTCATAGGTTTATTGGCATTACTATGCATATAAATCATGTTCTCTATGTGCTAGTGGAGGGACTCGAACCCCCGATGTGGTATGCCTGCTTACAAAACAGGTGCTGTCGCCGCTGAGCCACACTAGCGTATTAATATGATCCTATACCCTTTCGAGCTTTTCTAAGGGGCTTAACATCATCGTAACTTTCAACAATTTTTGCTTCTGTATGAAATGCATCATTAATATCAAAGTGATTCATTGCGTATTGAACTATCATTTTCTCACTTACTCTACCAAACTCGGCTTTAAGTTTGGAATCATCAACATCAACGGAAAGTGCAACAGTGACGTGAACGGTATGTTTCATTTACATTCTCCTTATAATGATTAATCTACCATACGCCCTCGCCTCTGTCAATTAGTTTGAGCTGGCTACTGTCGATCTTAATGGGTATTGGCTTTCGCCTCAGGGTTTCAGAATTCCAGCCCCTACTACAAACCCTTTTTCGTTTTGGTGGCCCGAGCGGGATTTGAACCCGCGGCCGTGAGTTTTAGAAGCTCATGCTCTTACCATCTGAGCTATCTGGATATTATAAGTTGAACCTCACGTATTGGTTCAATCTAAGTCTAACATTTCGACCTTAGGCACAGCCACTAACTTAGCCATAGGTATTTAGATCTTAAAACGATCTGGGGTTATCGTGAACCCTCCAACAGTTATATACTGGATGGTCGTTGTTCTCGTCACGAATTACCGGATCTACCTGATAAAACATTATGCAGTACCCATCCAAACTTTACTACAGTAGAAATGCCATGAGTTAATTACTCTCACACCGGGCTAATGTTTGCAACCATCAGTTATCCAAACTTTCGATCGTAGGATTTGCACCTACACTGACTCCTCGTATGAAGGGGTGCTACTTACACCAGATCTACTTATCCATTTCCACAGTAATAAAATCTATGTAGTTTCAGAATGTGATCTACTTTCTTTTTAGAGTGGGAAAAACGAAAGCCACCGTGCGTGTTTATATTATGTTGCTGTACACATTCTAGATAGTTTCATTTAGACTAATCCATTTTACGTTTGGACAAACGCAGAGGCCTAAACCACCCTGACCAGCCCATTTAAAGTTTGGACAAACTAGGTTTAACCGATCCACAACTTACTTTTTATATAAAAGCAAGAAAACTCTTCAGGATAGCTTTTGTCCGCTAAGACGATACTTGAAGATTGTTTAGCGTTTTATTTGCTGAAACTATCCTTATTCATTTGCCAAAATAAATCTGGCTTTTATTAACATCTAGACCCGACCTTCTCACCCTTAGATCACCGTCGCATCCTGTAGATCTTCGGCCTATTTCTAAGTTAGCTCAACGGCTAGTTTCGTTCATGTTTTACCTATCAACGAAAATCCAGATGTATTGGTGGGCTCGGAGAGACTCGAACTCTCACCCCGAAGGACTAGTTTCTAAAACTAGCGTGGCTACCGATTACACCACAAGCCCGTATTCTATTTTTGGTCAAGGAGATATCACTTACACCTCGTTTGTTACTTCGATATTACTGATCGCGATATGGTACACAAGGGGGAGTGCAATCATACCAATCCAGCACAGAACAATCACAACCTTAGCCATTTCGTATTCCTTTTCTCTGTCAAGATTAGAATATCATAGTTGTTTGGTAATGTCAACTACTATGTTCGCACAGTCATCATATATTTGGTTAATGTTAATTTTTGGCAAAGGCGGAGAGATTCGAACTCTCGCTACATGGTTTTGGAGACCAGTCGACTTCCAGTATCTTACGCCCTCAGATTGTTTTGCTCGACCGGTAAGATTCGAACTTACGCCTTACGGGACTCCGGTTAACAGCCGGGCACATTACCACTCTGTCACAGTCGAGCAAAACAATCTGTTAGAACAGATTGTTTAAACAATCTGTTCTATTTATATTCTAGAAAAGATTCAGTATTTCATGGTTCAACTCCCACTCTATGTCTGTTGAAAAGACATCGACGCGTCGATGTCTTTTGTTTACTTAATCAATATAAACCTTTTCGAGAGAATGTCAACTAGTATTTTCAGTACCAATAAAAATATACACCCGGAAATCCTGGAGAACCATCTTGACCTACTACTGTGCCAGCTGGTTGGGTTTGAAATGCTGCTGAATTAGGTCCAGGTCCACCAATTCGTACACGCAGCGTACTATATGGTTCTGGTGATTTAGTTTCACCGCGGATAAATGTTTTAGATGCAAACCCACCGTTGCCACCTCTTGATCCGCTCCAAAATGATCCTATACCACCATTACCGCCAACACCTCCACCTCCAGACACGGCAGTAACTCCGGTTATTCCGCTTCCTCCAAACCCGTTTCCGTTGGAACCAGAGGAGGCACCTGCTGTACCAGAACCACCATTACCGCCTGTCGCGCTTAAAATAATTCCGGTACCGTTTATTCCACCGTTCCAATTTAATTCTGTACCGTAACTAGATGCGCCATTGCGCCTATTAGTTCCGTCGAACGCTACGTTACTACCATTTCCACCTCCTCCTCCACCACCTCGTATTTCTACGTATAAGCCTTTATAAAAGGGAACATTAAATATATATTCTTGTGTGTTTTGACCAAAAATTGTTGCAGCGCCAGTCCACGTATACGAAGCAGATCCTATTAAATTTTTACCATACCCATCTAATAGACTAATTAGTCCACTTGGTTTACCGAAAAGAGCTCTAACTTCAAACTCGTTTAAGTTAGTATTTCTTGTTGATGCGTAACCGAGTTCTAAATTTACATCTGATATCGAAATTTGGCCAGATGATTGTAGTGTCATATCTCTTCTCTTTATAGAATTGGATATGATTATTTATATACAATTAGATGTACAATCTTACTAGTGTTTGGCCAACTCGTTCTTTTCGAAAAAATTGTGTCGCCCAATTATACCAATCTTCACGACCATAGTAGTCGTGGATAAAAATTGCTGGATCATTTTTTTCTGCAAATAGCATTACAAGCAAAGATATTGTAGCTCTACCAATGCCATCAATAAAGAAAATATCTGCTTTTGGTATTCGTTCATCGGGAAAGAAGTAATCATCAAGACCGATTGGATGTTCTTCTGATGCGGAAGCATAACCATGCTTCAGTCCATATAATTCTGGGCGATGATAGTATGTAAACCGATCTTTGACGTCATCACGAATAGAGATGTAGTCGTTAACTTTATCGTACCACTCTTTTGTATGCTCGATAGATATAAGCCGCTGGTTATCTTTCATCGACTCAAGCCACTTCACAGTAGATCCTCCCGATCCCCACTCTACCATGAGACCATCAGCATTTAACTGTTCTATAGTTTTGACCATATAGTCGACTTCATCCTGTTGCATTTGGATCTCAGTCATTGGGCCATAATCAACATTCAATGTCATTTCACTTCCTTATTATATGGCGGAAAGCTGAGAGCACGATTCCCATCCTTTTTAGGAGGACCAACTGTTTAGCAAACAGCGCTACTAACCTTAGTAGTTAACTTTCCAAATTGTTTAGGTTTATAACCATACGTCGATCTTACAATAACATAATCTAATATATCACACATTGCATGAATGTCAATATTTTTTAGAAAAAAATGTAAAAAATCTGTTAATTTAATGTTTTAGATATATCAATGTATATAAATATGTTTGTGGTTCACGATACGGCAATATCCAACCACTCTACGCTGGAAAGAATGGAGAAGCGCAGCTATGGTAATAGCTAATTATGCTAATGTTACATATTAAATATAACACTATTTAGCAATATTTATACAACAACTCCCCAAACATTCTAGTAATTTGTAAATAAACACTGGTGTGATTATATCATTTACCATAACGGTGTGTTAACACTAGTGATATAAAGTGAAATTAATTTCTGGCATCTTCATGATATCATGAGGAATGGAGGATGACGTGCATATGCTAGATCATAAACTAATAGAATTAAATCATGCGCTGCTAGAATTAGCAGACAATCAAGACCATCAAACACTTAATAATATAAAGACAAATTATAAAGAGCGCTTTATCAAATTAGAAATATTGAGATTAACACGTGAAATAGTGCTTGATGAATTCGCCGAAGCAAAACTGATGGTACATACAAAATGGTTGTCAGACTCTGAAAAACTTTGGAATAATCATAGGCAAATACTCCCATATCCGACAAATCCACTTTATCCAAATGAAGATGTAATTATAGAGCGCAGTAAAACTATACTTAACTTTATCGATGGAGATAAAAACAATGAATAGCGAATTTAATATAGCTTTTAGTATTACGATATCTGATGATTATAAAAACTCTATTATTGGGTTTGCTGACGAAATGGCGGCCGCTGCTTCGGAAAGAACCGCACATTCATATGATAATCTAATTAGAGCAAGAAAGATGTTAGAATCTAAACTAGATGTTGCACTTATAGCAACATACGACACTTAACAATAAACAAGGGGCGAAGGCAATGTATAAAAAGGTCACAAAAATTAAAAGAGTTACAAAGAAATTTTCTTCACCATTTGAAGAAAATGATAATAAAGATGATCTTGATTCAAAGGCTTATGATAATAATATAACAATGGATATTCCATTTTTTATAAAGCTCATAGAACATGTTCATACTAAAATTACTACACCAATTGAGCTTCAGACTTTAGCTGAAAATGTAGTTAATTTATCAAAAACTGTTTCATACTTATCAAGCGAAGAATTTGAAAAGCTATTATAAAATATCACGCTCTAGAGCGTGCAAAAAGAATTTGGGTATACCCAAATCGGTGGCGGTGACGGATTACCGCTGGTCTCAGCAATGAGCAATCAATAGGAGCGATGAATGCTTATAGATGATACGTTATCGTCTCTTGTAAATCAAGAGACAAGTACTAATACTAGCATTCCAAGCTTATTTTCTTCTACAATAACAACAAAAACAAATGAGGAAACTAAAATGGCAGAAGTAATTAATCCAAGTGGTATGTTAATGTCCGGAGGTGGAGACGGACTTTTTGGCGGAGGCGGATCAGGAGGTCTTATTGGAGGACTTATTCTAGGATCAATTCTCCGCAACAACGGAGGTGGTCTTTTAGGTAATGATGGTAACGCCACGATTGGCGGAGCACGAATTCCATCTGAACAATCAACTGCAAACATGTCTTTAATGCAAGCGATAGGCGCGGTTGATAAGGCAGTTGCAGTGGGTACTGCAGCAATGGAAGCAAGCCAAGCAGCGCAATCTGCAGGCATTGTTGCACAGTTGAACAATGTGGCATCTTCTTTAGCTACTCGCATTGATGGTACAAAAGACACTGTGAATGCAATGGCAATGGTTATTGCGCAACAACTTAATGGTCTTGAAAAAACAACGATGGAAAATCGTTATCTTATTTCTCAAGATATTAATAATGATGGCGATAAGACTCGTGCTTTGATAACATCTCAGTATGAAGCTACACTCAATCGTCAGCTTTCTGATGCAAATGCAGCAATTATTGAGTTACGCAATGATAACCGTTACGCAGAACGAAGCCGCGGTATTGAGGTTACCACAACCAACAATATTAACCAGATGCAACAACAGCAACAACAACAGCAACAATTTGGACAACTGGCTAACCTTATCTACGGTCTAAGTCAGTCAATCCGTTCAAATAATGAAGCTATTAATGTGGGTTCTGGTACGCTAACAGCAAATCCAAGCAATACGAATACAAATATTCGTTAATAACAAATAATGGCGCTAGTATACTAGCGCCATTTTAGGAGAAGTTATGTATCAAATGATATCACCGTTATTAATGATGTATAACCCTATTGGTTATCCATATGTCGATGATCGCGATTTATTCATTAATAGCGTAATTAATATACCGGGACCCCCTGGACCAATGGGGCCGTGTGGATCTACTGGTACGTTTGGATTGGTTCCCGTAACAATAGTAAAGTCAACACCATATAATGTTGATCTATCTAACTATTTTATTGGTGTGAATGTAGATTCAACTAGTAGTATAGTATTACCAAGCAGCCCAGTTGGAACTATTTTTGTCATTAAAGATATACGCGGCAATACATCAAAAAACAAAATAACTATTACAGCAAAAGATGAAGCGCGCATAGATGGCAAACCAAATATAGTCATCAGCACTGCATTCGGTTCACTTACATTAATATTTAACGGTTTATCTTGGAATAGTATTTAAGGATTAACTGGTTATTGATTCGGATTTACGAATGAAAACTGGTCCCATCCCTTGAATGATATACGCCTAATATCATTTAGGTTATCAATTCTTTCTATTACAAAAAGGTTGCTTTGAATAGATTTGATTCGCCATTGATGCTGGCCGCACGTTTTAATTTTGACTATATCGATCAATTTGATTAAATCTCATTTCTTGCAGAGTATCTTTATTCCAATGTTTTCTGGGATTACCACACATATAACAAGAACACATATGAAGATGATTGGCGCTCTTTGCCTTATCATCGTGAGGATAGATT
>Ga0164292_10004257_pt1 | contig 11646 bp, 11 predicted proteins | sample GEODES117metaG_FD_111486 | JGI IMG/M metagenome (GOLD analysis project Ga0164292, IMG submission 111486) | Eutrophic lake water microbial communities from Lake Mendota, Wisconsin, USA - GEODES117 metaG | ecosystem: Environmental > Aquatic > Freshwater > Lake | place: USA: Lake Mendota... | reverse complement strand
CGGGGCGCCGGGCAGTTGATAGCCCAGCAGGATGTCCCACACCGTCGGTTTCGTGGCCAGCAGCAGTGGAGCGGTCTGCACGGCCATCAACGCCAGTGCCGCCAGGGTTCCCATCGCCGCCAGAACGCCGACGGGACCGGGTGTGCGGTGGGTCCGCAACGCGTTCGCATCGACGGCGAGGGTGGCCAGCAGCAGGGCAGCGGCCATCAATGCCAGCCGGCCGTACCCCGAAGCCAGATCGGCCGTGCCGACCCGCAACACGATCAGCAGTGCCCCGTAGGCCGCGGCGACGGCCGCTGCGGTCAGCGTGACGATCGCTACCCGGCGCCGCAGCGCGGCATCGGGCGGTGCCACCGCCGCCACGATCTTGATCCCGGCCCACACCGAGACGGCGAGGGCGAACACGATCATCGCACCGGTGGTGTAATCGTGATCGGGTCCCTGACCGGCGTCGCCGGTGACCGGCGCCGCCACAACACCCACGATCGCCGGAATCATGAGCGGCACATGCCATTCCCAACGCAAAACCAGCCGGGAGGCGCCGCTGAGCACCGCGGCGCAGAGCGCCGTCGCAACCCATCCGCGTGCACTTTCCGATGCGCCCAACGCAGAGGGGAACATGCCGCTGCTGAGCACCCGTGTCGTCGACACTCCGGCGTCGGCGGCCGCCTGAACCACCACCATGACCGCCGCGGCGATCATCCAGATCACCGAGAGCCGTTCGACCATACGGTGGGCCCGGAATGCGGCGGCGTCGATGACTCCCCGCTCGTCGGGCCGCGCGGTGATTAGCACGAGAACCAGCCCACCCAGGCAGGCGGCGCCGGCGACCGCGGCGGTGAAATAGCCGACAGTCCGGGCAAGGGTCGTCGGCGCGGTCGGGGTCAGCACCGCCAGCGCATAGACCGCGACGGCGCCCACGGCGACGGCGAAACCGGCCAGCAGCAGCTGGCCTGAGCGTGAACGGGTCGGTTCGGGATGCGTGGACGTGGTGGGCTCCAATCCGGTTTCCATCGCTGAGTCTAGAACCGCCTAAGCTGCTGCCGCGGCGCCCGGAACTTTCCCCGCGCCGCAGTCGACCTATTGTCTGTGACGATTACAGCGGGAGCAGCACGATGATCCAGGATGTCGGGCTTCGGTGGGTGGTCACGCTGCTGTTCGCTTTCAGCGCCGCGGTCTGTGTGCGGGACATGGTGGCCGCCCGGCACTTACCGGCCAGCCTGATCAGCCATTCGTTGCACGCCCTGATGGCGATTGCGATGGCGGTGATGGCCTGGCCGCGCGGCGCCGATCTGCCCACGCGCGCCCCGATGATCTTGTTCGCCGTCGCCGCGGTGTGGTTCGTGGCCATCACGATCACCGGCCGTGTGCACCGGGGAGCCAACGGCTACCACGCGCTGATGATGATGGCGATGGCCTGGATGTATGCCGCCATGGGCGGTCTGCCGCTGCCGAAGGGGTCGGCGGAACCGGGGCACGGCATGGACATGGACATGCCGGCGACGTCCGGACACGCCGGCCATGGCGGCCATGCCGGGCACGGATCGCAGGCCGCCGCCGGCCACACCGGGACCGACGCCGCACCGTGGATCGGCGGCCTCAACTGGGTGTGCGCAGTCGGCTTCGGGGTGGCTGCGGCGTTCTGGTTCTACCGTTTCGTCACCAGTCGTCTGCAGTCGGCATCAGGCACGGCGGGGCAGAGCCTGGGCATTCTGTGCCAGTTCGCGATGGCGGCCGGAATGGCGATCATGTTCGCGGTGATGCTCTGAAAATCAGGCCGCCGAGTCGTCGGTCGGCCGTAGATGGCTGCGTCGACGGCCCCGGGAAGCGTTCTGCGGCAGCACGATCTCATCGGGGACCGCAGTCCGCTCCGGTGAGTGCAGGTCAGGGCGATCGGTGCGCCACACCAACCACGCCAGCGCGGCCCCGACCAGCACCGGCACATGGGTCAGGGCGCGATCGACGGTGACCCGCCCGGCGGCGGCGTCGACGCCGACGTACACGGCCAGTACCGCAGCGAAGGCGGCCAGCACCCACGCCAACCCGCCCGCGATCGTGGGCCGTATCGCCGCGACCACCATCACCACACCCAGAGCCGCCGACCACGCCGTGGACTCGTTGAGGACGTGTCCGCCCATCGCCGCGTGCTCGACTCCGAGGTGGAACCCGAGGCCCTGGGTGATCGCCACCAACAACTGGACGACTCCCACCCCGCCCAACGCCCAGCGTCGCCACGACGCCGAGACCGAGACCGAATCCAGGCGCCGGGCCGGCTGCTGGGGCAGCGACCGGACCGCGGCGACCTGCGAGCGACCGGCGAGCCGCCGGAGTAGCTGGGTCTGTTCCACGGCCGCGGCCTGCCAGTCTCGGCAGGAGGCGCAGGCCACCAGATGCTCGTCCACCCGCGCGGCGGGGATGGGTTCGCGCTCACCGTCGATCCGAGCCGACAGCGCCTCCCGCGCGGTATCGCAGTCCATGCACCAATAGTCGCGCACCGCGGCGAGTTTGTTCCAGACATACGCGACCAAGACCGCCCAAGACCGCACGGCGAATCCGACTCAAAACGGTGTCTGTCAGGGATCTGTCTGTCGGCGAATTAGGGGCAGGGTGCCCTGCAGCGCCGGGGGGGTGGCGCGCTAGGCACCCTGCCGATCGCAGACAGTAAAGCAGTTTCTTTGCAAGTGCAATAAACGTCGTCGCATCAATTCCGCTGTTGAGGGCCTAGCCAGTTTTCAGCAACTCGTTCGGCAGCGACAGCCGGATGATTTGCTTCCACGCGGAGGCGACCTGCGTCGGCAGCGGCCCCGTGGTGTAGGTCAGGCCGTAGCGTTGGAAAATATCTTGGACTTTGGGGGCGATCTCCTGGTACCGATTGCTGGGCAGGTCGGGAAACAGGTGGTGTTCGATCTGGTAGGACAGGTTTCCGGTCATGAAGTGCAGCGCCGGACCCCCGGAGATGTTGGCCGATCCGAGCATCTGACGCAGGTACCACTGGCCTCGCGTTTCCCCCTCGATGGAGGTCTTTTCGAAACTCTGAACGCCTTCGGGGAAGTGTCCGCACATGATCACCGAGTGAGTCCAGAGATTGCGGACCAGATTGGCGGTCAGGTTGGCGGTCAGCGTGGTCAGCGCCGAGGGGCCGGACAGCAACGGATGCAACACATAGTCGCGGCTGGCTTGGCGGCGGATCTTGGCGAGAACCCTTTTGCCGCGGCTGACGAAATCGTCCTTGTCGACCCGGCCCTTGAGATACTTGCCGATCTCCAGGTCGTAGAAGGCGATTCCATATTGAAAGAAGCAGGCGCTGAGAGCGTTTGAGATCGGCTGCACCAGATAGACCGGCTTCCAGCGCTGGTCTTCACTGACCCGCATGATGCCGTAGCCCAGGTCGTTGTCCTTGCCGCGGACGTTGGTGTAGGTGTGGTGCAACTCGTTGTGGGAGTGCTTCCACATGTCCGAGGGTGAGGCGTGGTCCCACTCCCAGGTGGTCGAGTGGATCGTCGGGTCGCGCATCCAGTCCCACTGGCCGTGCATGACGTTGTGACCGATCTCCATGTTCTCGATGATCTTCGACAGCGACAGCCCGACGGTGCCGGCGATCCAGGCCGGCGGGAACAGGGAGAGCAGCAGAACCGCGCGGCTGCCGAGTTCGAGTTTGCGTTGAGCGTCGATGACGGTGCGGATGTAGGTCGCGTCGCGCTCCCCGCGGCTGGCGATGACTTGTTCGCGGATGGCGTCGAGTTCAGCGCCGAGGTTTTCTATCTGTGCCGCGGTGAGGTGGGTGGTCGGATCATCGATGTCGATGTCGATGTCGATGTCCACGTCGGCGGGTGCCTCGTGCAGGGTGGTCATGGCAGTGCCTCTCAAAGGGGTTGTCAGAGTTCGATGTCGCAGAGCCCGGCGGCGGCTGATATGCAGGTTTGGATGACCACGCCGTCGCCTTCGCCGGCGGTGGTGAGGTCGCCGGTGCGCAGATCGCGCACCGCGCCGCGCCGCAGGGGCGCGACGCAGCCGAAGCAGATGCCCATCCGGCAGCCCGAGGGCATCAGCACCCCGGCGGCCTCGCCGACCTCCAGCAGACTCCGATCACCCCGGCCCTCGACGGTGGTGCCGGAGGCCGAGAATGTCACCGTGCCGCCGTCGCCGGTGGCGGTGATGGTGGTCGGCTGGAACCGCTCGGTGATGAGCTGCTCGGAGATACCGGTTGCAGCCCAATGGGTTTCGAGGCTGTCCAGCAAGTCTGCCGGCCCGCACGCCCAGGTGCGCCGCTCGGCGAGGTCGTCGACCAGTGTCCCGAGTGATCCGATGTCGAGCCTGCCACCGGTGCCGGTGTGTATCTCCACCAGTCGGATGTGTCCGCGGGCGGCAAGCATGCGCAGTTCCCCGCCGAAGATGACCTCCTGCGCCGTGCGAGCGGAATGCACGACGACGGGGACCTCGGCTCCCCGGGCCGACGGCATGTTGCGCAACATCCCCATCACCGGGGTGATGCCGCTGCCGGCGGTCACGAACAGTAGCTTGGCCGGCGCGGGCGTGCCGAGGGTGAACTGCCCGGCGGCCTGGTCGAGTTGGATCACCGTGCCGATGGTGGCGCGGCGCACCAGATAGTTGCTCACGATCCCGTCGGGGATGGCTTTGACGGTGATGCTGATGTAGCCATCGCCGCGGGAGGTGCTCGAGGTCAGCGAGTAGGCGCGCCACTGGCGGACCCCGTCGACGTCGACGCCGACGCGCACGTACTGGCCCGGGGTATGAGGCCGCCATCGGCGGCCGGGCTTGATCACCACGGTGACGGCGTCGCGGGTTTCCGGGTGCAGTTCCACGATGCGCCCCCGCAGCGCCTCAGAACGCAGGGGGTCGATGACATTGAGGTAATCGGCGGGGGCCAGGGGAGTGGTGACGCGCGCGGCCAGGTGCACCAGGTGCCGGCGCAGTGCTCCGCCGAGGTCGAGCCGAGGTGCAGTTGTCGTCATCTATCCACCGTGCATGGCGTGACGGGATAAAATCTTGACCAAACCTGTTAAAAAAGCTCCACTAATTTATCCCTAAGGAATAGTTGATGGATTCGGCTCGATTCACCGGGCTGGCGCTGGATCCAGCCGTGGTCGATTCGCTGGAGCGCATCCTGCCCCGGATGGCCGAGCGGACGGTCGCCGCGATTACCGCCGAGGTTCCCGCCTATACCGATGCGTTCAGCGGCCGCATGGGCCAGAACATCGAGAATGCCGTGCAGACCTCGCTGGGAGCATTTCTACGGTTGGCGACCCGCGCGGAGGATTCCGACCCCGGACCCCCACTGTCCCCGGCCCGGGACGGCGCCTATGACCTGGGCCGCGGTGAGGCGCGTAACGGCCGGTCGATCGACGCTCTGCTGTCGGCCTACCGGGTCGGTGCGCGGGTGGCGTGGCGGGAGTTGTCGACGACCGCGGTGGCCGCCGGGTTGCCGGCAGCGACGGTCGCGTGGTTCGCGGAGTTGGTGTTCGCGTTCATCGACGAACTGTCGGCTTCCAGCGCATCCGGACACGCCGATGAATTGGCCAGCGCCGGCCGGGTACGGCAACGCTACCTCGACTATCTGACCCGCCAGTTACTCACCGGGGAACCTGCCGAGGCGCTGTCGGCAAGCGCCGAGCGGGCGACATGGACTGCTCCGGAGGTGCTCACGGCTGTGCTGCTGCCGCAGTCTCATTTGCGCGGTGTGGCAACGATTCTGAGCCCGGCGACCCTCATCGCCACCCACGACCTACCCGGTTTGGAGCCGGCGGAATCGTGGGCGGTCGCCCTGATACCGGACGCCGGCGGGAGCCGTCGTGCCGCCCTTCTCGCCGCGTTGGCCGGTCGGCACGCTGTCGTCGGCCCCTCGCGCCCGTGGCTTTTGGCTCAGAGTTCTTACTTGCGGGCCATCCGCGCCAGACATTTGCCGGCCGATGATCGCGCCCTCGTCGACACCGATGAACACCTCGTCGAACTCGTTCTCACCGCTGATCAGGACGCCGCGGCGGACTTGCGGCGCCGCGCTCTGGCGCCATTGGCGGCACTGGGTCCCAGCGCCGAGGAGCGGCTGACCGAGACGTTGCGGTCATGGCTGCTCAATCAGGGCCGGCGTGATGCGATGGCAGCCGAGTTGTTCGTTCATCCGCAGACCGTGCGCTACCGCATGAATCAGATCCGGGAAGCCTACGGCGACGAGCTCTCCAACCCGGCAACGATTCTCGAACTCACGGTGGCGTTGGGAACGCCAAGTCAGGCCGCCGCGCGGGGCGACCACCCCGCCAGCTGAATTCCTCGGGAACCGATCGGCCGTCGCCGACGACTAGTGGTTGCAAGCACTAGTGGTGGAGGGCCGCATGGTCACAGTTGAGCGTGAACCTGTCGATCGTGAGGAACGCCGCGGCCAGTCCGCGATACTGCGCCGGATTTGGCGGCTGCACTTCTGGGTGGGACTGTTCGCGGCGCCGACGCTGGTGTTGCTGGCCTGCACCGGCTTGATCATCTTGTACACCCAGCCCCTGGATCTGCTGTTGCACCGCGATCTGAAGGTCGTCAGTCCGGCGAGTTCGACGGTGTCGCTCGACGCCCAGGTCGCCACCGCCCAACAGCAGGCCGGGCCCTCGATGGTCCTAGACGCCGTCACCCCCGGGGAATCTCCGGACCGCTCCACCCAGATCGACTTCCTGCCCGCCGAGGGACCCGAAGTGGGTGAGCGCAACGTCACGCAGGTGTTCGTCGATCCCTACAGCGGCGACTATTTAGGCCAACGCCACGAACTGGACGGACTGGTGGGCTGGGCCAATCAACTGCACCGGCTGTTCGGCAACGACGGCCCGACACTGACCCTGCCCTCTCTGGGGCATTTCATCGCGCCGTCGGCCTACCCCGAATCGTCCATACGGGTCGGCATCGGCGGTCTCATCATCGAGATGACCGCGGTGTGGGTCCTTGTGCTCGCCGCCAGCGGCATCTACCTGTGGTGGCCGCGGGCCGTCGAGCGGGGCAAGCCGCGCCTTGGCATCCGATGGAACAGAGGTGGCCGCATCCGCTGGCGAGATCTGCACGCCACCACCGGCATTCTGTTCTCGGTAGTACTGATCTGCTACATCCTCTCCGGGCTGACTTGGTCTCGCTATTGGGGAGAGAACTGGCGTGCGGTGACTTCCACCGTCACCCACGGCACGGAGATCGACGCCCCGTCCACCCCCGCCGAAGTCGGCGACTTCGACCGGCTCGGCCGCCGCATCGCCTGGGCCGACAAGGAGGACCCGGTTTACGCCTCGGGCGCCGCCGGCGCCCTGTCGAAGCCGTTGGGTTTCAACGACATCGACCAGATCGCCAAGACGGAGAGCATGGTGCCGGGGTATTCGATCATGCCTCCGTCGGACACCACTGTCGACGGGGAGACGACCTATGGCAGCTACACCGTCGTCAACCACTGGCCGCAGAAACTGTCCGAACAGCGAACGCTCTATCTCGACCAGTTCACCGGCGCGACCGTCGCCAACGCCACCGCCGATCAGGACGGGGCGCTGTCGCGGATCACCAGTTGGAGCGTGAACATGCATATGGGCACCCAGTACGGCCTGCTCACCCGTGTCCTCGCCACCGCCTTCTGTCTGGGGCTGCTGACCAGCATCGTCTCCGCGACCATGATGTGGTGGAAACGCCGGCCCACCGGGACCGCCGGTCTGCCCGGGCGCACCAGCGACACGATGAAATCCCAGACCCCGCGCGGCGCCGTCGTCGCGATCGGAGTCACCGCCACCGCCTTGGCGGTGCTGTACCCGTCTTTCGGCGTGAGCCTGCTTCTAGTGCTCGTCGCTGAGTCGATCATCGCGACGCGCCGGGCACGACACCAACCCCCCTCGCTCGTCGAACGCCAATGAATTTCATGACACCGAGGACCCGCACCTGGTTGCCAACGAGGCCGGACAGGACGGCCAGGTGGTCGTCACTTACACGCTCTCAATGTTCTGCGACGTAGTCCAGTCGGGTGGTCGGCTGCCCGGTGAGCGCGGCGATCGTGTCGAAATCTCTGTCGACATGCAGGACGTGCAACCCACAAAGCTCGGCGCTCGCCGCGATGATGAGGTCGGGGATCGATGGGCCTCGCTGCTGGCCCCGGTCAGCCAACAGCATCTGGACTTCCAGGGCACGGTCCTCGATCTTGGGAGTGAGGTATTCGACGGGCATTGCCGCCAAAGGGGACTCCCGGAACTCGCGCCTCGCTGCGTCGCCTGACTGGGCCGAGTACCCGATCTCCAGTCGAGTGACGTTGCTGATACGAACCAGCCCGCGCTGGATCCTGTTGCTCCATAGGTCGGGATCGGTGCATAGCGCGAGTCGGGCCAGCGCCGACTTGTCGATGATCCACGTCGGCTCGATCACCGCCACGCCTCCCGCATGAGGTCCTCATCGGCCAGTCCGGTCACCGCCGCCCCGAAGCGCTGCAGATCGTCACGGCACACAGGAACACGCGCGGTGCGCGCGTCCTGAGCAAGCCGCCGGCGGATGTACTCAACGCGTGACAAACCCAGTTGCTCGGCGTGCGCGTCGATCCCGGCGAGCACGTCGTCAGGAATGTCACGGATCAGTACGTCGCTCACGACCTGATGATATCAGACGATATCTACAGCATGCCATCGGGACCGTAACCGCGGACCGCGGCCACCACGACGAGTTGCGGCGGATCGGCGCGCGGACTGTCCATGGTTCCGGGGCGCCGCTGTGCACAGCGTTGCGCCTCCTCGGACATCCCGTTGAGATGCTCGGTGATCGGAAGTTCGACAATCGGGCAGGATGCCTTGGCCATCAACAGCATCCGCCAGTCCCGGCAATCGACGGCACTCTGCACCGCTGGGTGCCACATCGCGGCATGGGAGTCGCCGATCAGGGCGATCGTCGTCGACGACGCGCGGTTACCGGTGATGCACTCGGGTTGGCTGTATGGCCGTGATCCCCAGCGCGGCGATGACTGCCGAATTCACCTGCCCGAAAACGTCTTCCACCGCAGCGTCGAACACCTCAATGGGCTGGCCGCCAGGGGTGGGCGCGGCGTTGATGACCAAGGGTGGCGCCCGCCGGGCCGGGGCCGATCGGGGCAGGTGTTCCCACCCACGCCACCACCCCGACGGCGACCGCCACTGCGGTCGCGACGCCGCCGAGAGCAAGGCTGTTGCGTGGAGACTGGCGTTGTAATCGAGCCCGGTGCAAGTGCGCGAGTGCAGCCGGCTGACGGGCACGGCACGGTTTAATGAGAGGGCTAATGCGAATTGAGGGAGGTCAGCGGAGATGATTCGAGCTGTGTGGAACGGTGCGGTGCTGGCTGAAGCAGCAACAACTGTGCAATTGGAAGGTAATGACTACTTTCCGGCGGAGAGTCTCCGGCACGAGTTCGTCAAAGAAAGTGCAACCACCACGGTCTGCCCCTGGAAGGGGACCGCGAACTACTACACGGTGACCGTCGACGGTGAGGTCAACCCCGACGCAGTGTGGTACTACCCGAATCCGAGTGCGCGGGCCCAGCAGATCGCCAACCACGTCGCATTCTGGAAAGGGGTTCGCATCGAGAGGGATAACGACTCCGCTACTTAGAGGGAGTTGATCTCACTGCGGGGGTGTAGCGTGAGAAGAGTTGGGAACCCAGTCAGTCCGGGATGATGTCGCGGTCCGCCGCGAGTCACGCCGAGCATACGCTCATGCCGGATATGCCGGTGACAACCCCTAGATGGGATCACCTTGAACGCGCCAAATCCGTCGGCTTATTTTGATGTGGGCCAAAGCCTTTCGCGGGCAACAAATTTCGGGATTCTGAGTACCTACCCGCCGACGGCATGCGGACTGGCGACGTTCAGCGCAGCCCTGGCTGACGGCTTGTCCGCGAACGGTGCAAGCGTGGGGGTCGTACGGATATCCGACGGCTCGCCGAGCTGTGATAGCAGGGTGATCGGCGAACTGAGAAACAGTTCGGCGAGATCGGTGGCTGCGACCTCGGAACTGCTGAACCGCAGCGACATTGCCGTCATTCAGCATGAGTACGGAATCTACGGCGGAGTCGACGGAGACGAAGTCGTCGAGATCATCAGCAGGCTGGAAGTTCCGTGCATCGTGGTCGCGCACACGGTTCTCACCCACCCCTCCCCACACCAACGTTCGGTGCTCGAGGCCGTCGCGGCAATGGCGGCTCAGGTGATCGTGATGTCCGAGGCAGCCAACGAACGACTCTGCAGCCGCTACGACGTCGACCGTGAGAAAGTCAGCACGATCGCGCATGGCGCGACCATCCCGCGCCATGCCCCGGTGCGAGGTGCGGGCCGGCCCACACTGTTGACATGGGGCCTGCTGGGACCGGGAAAGGGCGTCGAGCGGGTCATCGACGCGATGGTGTCGCTGCGCGATCTGCCACATCGTCCCCGGTATCTGGTCGCCGGCCAGACGCATCCGAAGGTGCTTGCCGCCGACGGTGAGGCCTATCGCGTCGCCCGGATGGACCAGGCCATCGACAACGGCGTCGCTGATTCAGTGTGCTTTGACCCCGACTACCGGACCGTCGCGTCGCTGAATGCGCTGGCTCAGTCCGCAGCCGCCGTCGTGCTGCCCTACGACTCCACCGATCAAGTCACCTCCGGTGTCCTGGTCGACGCCATCGCGACTGGCCGCCCGGTTGTCGCCACCGCGTTCCCGCACGCCGTCGAACTGCTGGCCAGTGGCGCGGGAATCGTCGTCGAACATGACGATCCCGGCGCGCTGGAAGTCGCCCTGCGCCGAGTTGTGACAGAGGAACGTCTCGCCGGCTCGATGGCCGCCGAGGCCCGCCGACTGGCGCCGGGCATGGCCTGGTCGGTGGTGGCCACGCAGTACCTGAATCTGGCACAACGGCTGATCACCGAGCGGTCGGCGCTGGTATGACGGCCGGTATCAGCGCCCCGATCTTCGACCACCTGCTACAGCTGACAGATCATCGGGGCACCTTCGAGCACGCCTGTCTGACTGAGCCCCGGCTCGATGACGGCTACTGCACCGACGACATGGCGCGGGTACTCGTCGTCGCAACCCGCCAACCGGATGCCTGCGGCGAGGTCAATCGCCTCGCCCGGGTCGCGGTCCAATTCCTTAACGAAGCACAGTCTTTCGCCGGAAAGTGCCGAAACCGGATGGACCGCAACGGGCGGTGGACCGACGAGCCGGCAGCGGAAGATGCCTGGGGGCGCTGTCTGTGGGGCCTGGGGACTGCCGCGGCTCACAGCGAGGTCTCCCTTATTCGCCGACTGGCGGTCATCCAGTTCGAGCGGGCCGCCACGATCCGCTCGCCCTGGCCGCGGGCGATGGCGTTCGCGGCGTTGGGGGCCGCCGAACTACTTCACGTGGATCCCGGGCATCGTTCGGCCCGGGCGCTGATCTCCGACTACGCCGCCGGTATCGCCGGATCCAACGGCGACCCCTCCTGGCCATGGCCGGAGTCACGGCTCACCTACGCCAACGCCCTACTGCCTGAGGCGATGATCGCCGCCGGGACAGCACTGGAGGACCATACGCTGCAGCAGCGCGGCCTGGATCTGTTGGCCTGGCTGGTCGATCATGAGACAGCCGACGGCCACCTCTCGCCCACCCCCGCCACGGGCAGGAGTCCGGGCGATGCCCGGCCCGGATTCG
>Ga0164292_10004256_pt1 | contig 11646 bp, 9 predicted proteins | sample GEODES117metaG_FD_111486 | JGI IMG/M metagenome (GOLD analysis project Ga0164292, IMG submission 111486) | Eutrophic lake water microbial communities from Lake Mendota, Wisconsin, USA - GEODES117 metaG | ecosystem: Environmental > Aquatic > Freshwater > Lake | place: USA: Lake Mendota, Wisconsin... | reverse complement strand
GAAGCGATGTCTGTGATTATCCAAGTCGCCAGCTTCAAAACAACAGGCCGCCGTATTTTCAAGATGTCTCCCATTCACCACCACTTCGAACTCAGCGGGTGGAAGGAAAACACCGTTATCGTCCGTTTTTGGATTCTCTCGGTGCTCTTTGCCCTCCTCGGTCTGGCTACTTTGAAACTACGCTAAAATGATCTATAGCGGCAAAAAATCGGTTGTACTTGGTCTAGGACACAGTGGCGAGGCAGCCGCCGCCTTGCTGCGCGAAGAGGGGGCCGATGTGACCATTTGCGAATCCTTGGATAATCCGACCCTTCGTGAAAAAGCCGCTAAAATGGAGAAACAGGGAATCCGAGTTCTCCTCGGAAGTGCGGCTGATGAAGATCCATCGATCTACGATCTCGCAGTGCTGAGCCCTGGAATTGATCCCGCCGTCCCTCTTGTGCGGAATGTGATTAAAAAGAACATACTGCTGATCGGCGAACTGGAACTCGCATTTCAGGAATGCAGCTGCCCGGTTGTGGCTATTACGGGAACAAATGGAAAGACGACCACGACCGAACTCACCGAAAAGATTATCCGCGGTTGTGGCGTCCGGACCATGGCCAGCGGCAATATTGGCCTGCCTTTTGCGAGAGCTGTCCGACAGAGTCACCAACTGGATGTGATGATCCTGGAGGTGAGTTCCTTTCAACTTGAAACGATCCGCACCTTCCGTCCAAAAGTCGCCGCTTGGCTAAACCTTAGTCCAAACCACCTAGACCGTTATCCCCGCATTGAGGAATACCGCGCGGCGAAGCTCAGGATTTTTGAAAACCAAACGGCGGACGATGTGATTGTGGTGAACGCACTGGCCGACCTCCCGACACTTCCGGCGAAGAGAATCTCGTTCAGCGCGACAGATCCGAATGCGGATTTCACGCTCCGAGGAAGCGAGATTTTCTTTCAAGGCAAGCGCCTGCTTGACCAATCCGATACGCGCCTGCCCGGTGTTCACAATGCAGAAAACATCATGGCCGCACTCGGGATGGGTCTCGGTATGAATCTCGATCTGGAAGATCTTGTTCAGGCAATCGCCAACCACACGCCTCCAGTGCACCGCTGCGAATTTGTACGGGATCTCGATGGGGTGCGCTGGATTAACGACTCCAAGGCCACCAACCTCGATGCCATGGAGAAGGCAATCCTCTCGCAAGATCGTCCGATTATCCTTATCGCTGGAGGAAAGGACAAAGGCGTGGAATTCGATGACAATGCAGACCTCGTCCGCGAAAAAGTCCGCGCCGCTGTGCTCATCGGTGAGATGAAGGAGCGCATTGCCTCATCCTGGAAAGATACGGAGTGCCACACGACGGCGAGCATAGAGGAGGCCGTTAACAAGGCCCACTCTCTCGCACAGGCTGGTGATGTCGTTCTTTTTTCCCCGGGGACTTCATCATACGACATGTTCCGCAACTACGGGGAGCGTGGAAATATTTTTAAAACTCTCGTTCAAAATCTCAAAATCCATCCATCCAACACACCATGATGTTCAAAAAAAACACCACTGCTCCGCGCCGTCCCACACGGCGATTGGTTCCAAGAAAAACAATCCACGCCAGAGCGGCTACGAGCCGTGAAGAGGTTGAGGAATATGAAAGCGAGTCGGAGCCAAGCATGAAGCTATCACAGGCTTTCATTGTGGTTCTTGTTCTCCATGTCGTTGCCGTCGGGGGCATCTATGGGTTCAATCAATTAAAGGAGAAACCGGCACGCCCAGCCGCTGCGAAAGCAGAAACCCCCGAAGCCGCAGCCCCCGCCGCTGTGACTGAAAAAAAAGCCGACTCCGTCGCGAAGGCAGAATCAGCGAAGACTGCAAAATCCCAAGAGACACAGACCACCTACACAGTGGTGGCCGGTGACACACTGCGCCGCATCGCCTCAAAATTTAACACAAGCATCGAGTCACTCGAAAAGGCGAACAACTTCACCAGCACATCCATTCTCAAAGTTGGACAAACGCTGGTCATCGGGTCGCCCGCCAAATCTGCCACCGCTACGCCGCACTCAGCGGAATCCATAGCCAAAGCTCCACCCGCACCGGCAGTCGTCGCAAAAGCCCCACCAGTAAAAGCTCCTGCCGGGCAGGAAAAAGCCGAGGCTAAACCGCTTGCCCCCCTCCAAACCAGCGAAGAGAAATCCTATGTCGTCGCCAAAGGAGACAATCCCTACTCGCTGGCTAAGAAATTCAACATCAGCCAGGCGGCCTTGATGAAGGCAAACAACATCGACGACCCAAAAAAGCTCAAAATCGGTCAGAAGCTCATCATTCCTTAAGCCCAAGAACGCAACACACGATCTCAAAGTTATAGCGATGCACAGAAACGCAATCTATGTCCTGACCTTGTCCGTGGCAGGCCTTATAGCCTTGGGGTTGGTGATGTTGTTCAGCACGAGCGCGTTTGCAGAGGAAAGCCACTCGGACATATATTTCTTCGTAAAACGCCAAGGCATGTGGCTATGTGTTGGGCTTGTTGTGGCAATCGTAGCGTCGTTCGTGAACTACCATTTCTGGGTCAAATACTGGTGGGCATTCTTTGCTGCCGCCGCACTTCTTCTAGTTCTCTGCTTCATCCCGCCAATAGGCCTTCGAATCAATGGATCCTCACGCTGGATCAATCTCGGCTTTGGTGTCGTGCAGCCCAGTGAGCTTGCCAAGATAGCCTCTATTTTTTTTCTAGCCTGGTGGTTCTCCCGAACCGATATCAGCTTCTCCGCCTTCACTACAGGGCTCGTTTTTCCAATTGGAATCTTAAGCATTCTCATGGGACTAATCGTCCTTGAAGTGGATATAGGAAACACAGCGCTCATCGGAGGAACTGCAGTAGCCGTCCTCTTCATCGCCGGAGCCGCCCTGCGCTGGCTTGGAACACTCATATGCTGCGGACTTGGCGGAATTTTTATCGTCGCGATGAACGTGTCGGAACGACAAGGACGCCTGCTGGCATTCCTACATCCTGAAAAATACAGCCTCGGCGAGGGACTCCAACAATGGCAGGCGCTCATCGCCTTCGGATCTGGTGGAGTGGATGGCCTGGGACTCGGTGAGGGACGCCAGAAAATGCTTTACCTGCCCTACGCTCACACCGATTTCATTTTTCCGATGATTGGTGAGGAACTGGGCCTCTATGCAACGCTCCTCACCGTGTTCGCCTACCTTCTCATTTGCCTCTGCGGATCCTTAGTCGCTTCTAATGCCAAAGACGATGTCGGCCGCCTGCTTGGTATCGGAGCAGTGATCATGATCACTCTTCAGGCATGCGTGAATATCGGCGTAACCACATCGCTTCTTCCGAACAAAGGCATGCCACTGCCATTCATAAGTTATGGCGGGTCCAACATGGTGGTCTGCCTATTTCTCATCGGCCTTCTGGTAAACATACACCGACAGGGACGACCACTCGTCTCCCATTTAGCTCCCGCGCTTACACGTCCGCATTTCGAGCCTCGCATATGACAGACCAAAAACCATTCCAAGCAATTATTGCCTGCGGCGGCACAGGCGGGCACCTTTTCCCAGGCCTTGCCGTCGCGGAGTCGCTCCACGAGCGCGGTCATGAAGTTTTACTGCTTGTATCGGAAAAAGAAATAGATGCCATCGCACTCAAAGCACACCCCCAATTCCGTGCTGAAAAGCTCCCATCAGTCGGGATGCCAGCCATGCTTCTCTCACCGGCATTCGTGGGATTCCTTCGCCGCTGCTGGGACAGCTACCGCCAATGCCGTGAAATTTATCGAAGATACCGCCCCTCCGTGGTTCTCGGAATGGGCGGATTTACATCCACCGCACCAATTCTCGCGGCGCGGATGCAGGGCCTGCCTTGCTTCATTCATGAATCCAATGCCATTCCAGGCCGGGCAAATCGCTTGGCCGCCAAGTTTGCATCCTGCGTTCTTCTTGGCTTCGAAGATTGTCGACACAAATTTCCCGGAGCGGACTGTATCTTCACAGGCACACCAGTGCGAAAAAACTTAGGCCAACCGATGGCTCGAGGCGAAGCAATGAGGGTTTTTGGCCTTGATTCCACACGACCCACGGTCCTCGTCACCGGAGGCAGCCAGGGCGCGAGCGGAATCAACCAAATTCTCTTCCGCACAGCCCCGCTTCTTGCACAATCTGGCGTCCAGATCATTCATTTAACTGGTAAAAACGACGACCGTCTGGCTGCTGCGAACTACCAACGCGATGAAATACCCCATTATGTCGCGCCATTCCACCACCGCATGGAAGAGGCCTACTCAGCAGCTGATTTGGTGATTTCACGAGCAGGTGCATCAAGCCTCAGCGAATTGTCTCAATTCGGCCTGCCCTCCATCCTGATCCCCTACCCCCATGCAACGGATGATCACCAAAAAGCAAACGGGGAGATTTATGTGCGAACCGGGGCATCCGTGATGACCGAGGAAAAAGACATGGTTCCCGAGATCTTTGCTGCGACGGTTTCAAATCTTTTGAACGATCCAATGCGCCGTACGTCGATGGCAGCCGCCGCAAAAAAGCTGATACCGGAGTCGGCAGCAAAGAACGTCGCCGATGTTATGGAAAGAGCGGTGAGGGAAGGCGTCAAATGACAGCATCCGAATTGCACGAAGCCCTGAGATCAGCAACGCCGAAGCACATTCACCTGATCGGGGTGGCGGGATCTGGAATGAGCGGCATCGCCGCCTTGTTGCTTGGACTCGGACACAAAGTGAGCGGATCTGACAAGGTTCATACCACCGAGGTCGGACGCCTCATCAAAAAGGGTCTTCATTTCCACTGCCCCCATTCGTCGGAATGCGTACACGACGCCGATGTTGTTATCTACTCGTCCGCAATCAAATCCGGAAATCCCGCCTACGATGAAGCCGTGCGACTCGAACTGCCTCTGGCGCGCCGGGCTGACGCTCTGGCCGCGATCATGGACTCCAAAAAAGGAATCGTGGTCTGTGGCATGCACGGCAAAACAACCACCTCCGCCATGACGGCCCATGTCCTGCGGGCTGGAGGATTCAAGCCCTGCCACTATGTGGGAGCTGAAATTCCGATTTTGGGAACAAATGCGCGATGGGACTCCGAAGGCGAATGGTTCGTGGCCGAGGGCGATGAGAGCGACGGCACACTCATCAATTACCATCCCGAGCATGCCATCGTACTCAACATCGAGCCGGAACACTTGGATTTTTACAAAGATCTCGCTGCTATCGACGCCGTTTACAACCGCCTCATCAAACAGACATCGAGCCAAGTTTTCTTCTGCGCTGATGATGAGGGGGCACGGCGCGTCTGCGCATCGCATGCCCATGCAGTTTCCTACGGTCTTGGGGCTGAAGCAAATTACCGAATTACAAACCTCGCCACGGAAAATTTCAAATCCCGCTTCACAGTCAACAAAGATGGAAAAATGCTCGGCAAAGTCGTGCTGAACATTCCCGGCGCCCACAATGCGGTAAATGCACTGGCCACAATTGCTTTAGCTTACGAAATCGGACAGTCTTTCGAATCCATCGCCGCCGCGCTCGAGAGCTTCCGTGGTGCCAAGCGTCGCTTCGAAATCATGTATGAATCGCCGCGTCAGACCATTGTTGACGACTATGGGCACCATCCCACGGAGATTGCCGCCACACTCGCCACTGCGCGAACCGGCGGCCACGCACGGGTGATTGCGATGTTCCAACCCCACCGCTACACGCGTACAAAAGCGCTGAAGAACGAATTTGCAAAAGCCTTCGCGCTAGCGAATCATGTTTTTGTCTCCGATATCTACCCCGCGAGTGAAAAACCGATTCCCGGCATTTCGGGCCAGACGATTGTAGATGCCATGCTCGCCGCCGGACATGCATCCGCTATCCACGTGCCAGAGATTTCGCGCATCCACGAAGTCGCCGCCTCTGTGGTCGAGGATGGCGACCTGATCCTGAGCCTCGGAGCTGGGAATATCCACGAGGCTGGACAGCGACTCGTTCAAGATCTCAAAATGCGCGATACCCTTCAGCAAGTGATTGGGGCCGGACGCATAAAACTTTACGAACCTCTCTCCAAACACACGACCATGAAAATTGGTGGCCCCGCACAGTTCTGGATTGAGCCGGAAAGTGAGGAGGGCTTCGCCGACCTTGTGCGGTATTGCTTTGATGAGAATATCCCCCTCATGGTCATGGGCCGCGGCTCAAATCTTCTTGTTCGCGATGGCGGCATCCCCGGAGTAGTTGCACACCTTTCGCGCGGTGACTTTCAGCGGCATGAAGTAAATGGAACAGAGATTACGGCGGGTGTGGGTGTGAAATTCAAACAACTCAGTGCACTGGCACGATCGGCAAATATCGCTGGGTTTGAATGGATGGAAGGAATTCCGGGAAACCTTGGTGGAGGCTTGCGGATGAATGCCGGTGCCATGGGCATTCAAACATTTGATCAGGTCGTCAAGCTTCGCTTCTGCGACCAAGATGGTAACATATTCACCCGCACCCCTTCCGAAATAGACATACACTACCGCAGCGTTCCCATTCTCCGCACAAACTATGCGCTCTCAGCGGTTATTGCCGGCAAACCCGGCACACAAGCCGAGATCGATGCAGCGATAGCGGAGTCTCTCACTAAGCGCCGTTCAAGCCAACCTGTAGCAGCGAGCGCGGGGTGCATTTTCAAAAACCCATCAACAATTCCTGCAGGCAAACTCATAGAGGAACTCGGCCTTAAAAACTTTTCCGTTGGTGGAGCCCGCGTTTCCGAAATTCACGGGAATTTCATCGTTAACGATGGCGGAGCAACCTCTACGGATGTTATGACCTTGATAAAAGAAATCCAGACTGCTGCTGAGCGAACACGCGGCATCCATCTTGAAACCGAGGTTCAAATTGTGGGTATAGATTTATGAAGCAAAAGCATTGTGGCATTCTGAGAGACAAAACCGTTGGCCTTCTCATGGGAGGGCCAGGCAAAGAGCGCGATGTTTCACTCCGCTCAGGAGCCGCTGTTGCGAAAGCACTCCGAGCCGCAGGAGCGCGGGTCGAAGAGATTGATATCAGAACGCCCGATATCACCCTACCCGATTCTATAGACCTCGCATTCAACATCATTCACGGCACTTTTGGTGAGGATGGCCAACTACAGTCGCTCCTCCATGATCGCGGCATATCATACACAGGCGAAGGAATCGAAGGCAGCCGTTTGGCATTCGACAAAATCCTATCAAAAAAAGCCTTTGACCGCGCGCGAGTGCCAACTTCCAAATGGGAAAAAATCCGCCGAGGCGAGGCCCCAAGCCTCTCATTGCCTTATGTCGTGAAAGCTCCACGCCAGGGCTCCAGCGTGGGGGTGCACATCATCTCTGATTCCACTGCGCTCCCAGCCGCGCTGGAGGATTGCTTCCAATATGGCGAGGAAGTGCTCATCGAAAGTTTCTTCTCAGGCAGGGAACTGACCGTCGGAATCCTTGGCGGAGAGGCGCTGCCGGTTGTCGAAATCATTCCCCGCGATGGCTTCTACGATTACGACCACAAATACACCAGCGGGGCGTCCGAATACTTCGTTCCGGCTCCTCTGACAGAGGCCCAAGCAGCCAGTGTGCAGTCCACCGCCTGCGCAGCGCACCGCGCTCTCGGACTCGAGGTTTACTCCCGTGTGGACATCCTGCTCGCGCCGGACGGCTCGATGAGTGTTTTGGAAATCAATACAATCCCCGGCATGACCGAGTTGAGCCTGCTGCCCAAGGCGGCAGCCGTGGCGGGACTCGACTTCCCATCCCTCTGCGAGGAAATCGCCGGACTATCACTTGCGAAGAAGAAGCCGTGATGAAATCAGCCTCCGCCACAAAGAAACGAACGCCGAACGGGGTGCACTACCTGAATGTGAAGATGCGTGCCCGCACAGCGCAGAGGAAACGCCAGCGCCTGATTGGGCAACTCTGCGCGCTGACGCTCATCGTGGCCGTGGCTTGTGGGCTCATCTGGTTCGGACTCAACAAGGCCCTGGATAAATTCTTTTTCTCCAATCCCGCCTACAACCTCTGCGAACTCACACTCGAACTCGACGGCGTCATGACGCAAGAGGACCTGCTTGCGGAGACCGGAATCCAAACCGGCGACAACATCTTTCGCATCGATATTGCAGGCATCGACCACAAACTTCGCGAAATCCCGATGGTTGCGGATGTTTCCATTGAACGCATTATGCCCGGCCGCATTGAAATCGCGCTCACCCGCCGGATTCCTGTTGCTTGGGTTTCGAAGTCCTCTGATTCCTCGGTTGATTACGATCCAAGCTCCATGCTGCTTGTGGACGAATCCGGATTCCTCATGAAGCCGCGGCTTCTTCAACAAGAATACCACCAACTTCCGATCATCTACGGTGTGAAGGTAGAAAAAATCCAAGAAGGCAGCCTTCTCGAAGGGGATGATTTGAAAAATGCCCTGACACTCCTGCGGGAGGCCCGGGACCAAGAGAAATCCCTGCTTGTTATACGCTCGTTGAACATCACCAAAGGCTACTGCATCGATGCCCTGACCGACCAAAATGCACGGGTAAAATTTGCTTCCGGCGACTTCCCCACCCAGTTGATGAAACTCCAGCGCTTGCTTGAGCACTGCCGCGACACCGGACGCGAGATCGAATCCGTGAACCTCATGGTAGCCAAAAACACCCCCGTCAAATTTGTCATGGCTGCACCACCGGAACCCGTTTCAGAGAAGCAAAAGTCGATCCCTCAAAAATCCAAACCCAAGAAAAACTGATGGCCCGCGAAAAAATTCATGTTGGACTGGAAATCGGAACCACCAAGGTATGTGCTGTCGTGGCGGAGTGCCATCGCGACGGGGAAATGCGGATTTTGGGCGTGGGAGAAAGTCCATCGCGTGGGGTGCGAAAAGGTGAGATTGTTGATTTCAAAAACGCCACCCAGTGCGTTCACGACGCCTTGGCTGATGCCGAAGACCGCAGCGACCATGAGATCAAAGGCGTCTGGCTGGCCATTTCGGGCAGCCATATCAAGAGCTTCAACAACCGCAGTTCCGTGACCCTGCCGGAGGAATCCACCATCACGGCCAAGGAAATAGAAAGCGTGGAATTTAAAGCCAAGGAGGCCGGCATTCCGAAGGAGGATGTGATTATCCACTCCGTCATCCAACGCTACTATGTCGATGGACAGGAAGGCGTCATCGATCCTCACGGTATGATGGGAACCAAGCTGGATGCCGATTTTCACATCATCCACGGTGTGACGAACCGCATTCAGAACGCGATCCGCTGCGTCCGTGAATTTGATATCGATGTCGAGGACATCGTGGTGAACTCGGTCGCCTCCGCACAGGTGGTCTTGGACGAGCAACAGAAACAGGCCGGAGCCGTGCTCATCGACATCGGCGGCGGCGTGACCGACTACATCGTTTACAAAGACGGGGCGGTTTGCCACAGCGGAGTCATCGCCATCGGCGGCGATCACATCACCAATGATCTCTGCATCGGCCTACGCATCCCGATCGCCCGCGCCGAGAAACTCAAAATCGAGGAAGGGTCGGCCATCACTGAAAACATTTCCGCGAGTGACAGAATCACGCTCAAGAACGACACGGGCTTTTCCGGCAGGGACATCGACCGTCTCATGCTGAACATGATCATCAAATCACGCCTTGAGGAACTCTTCGGCATTCTGCGCAAGCGCATTCAAGAGATCGTTCCGGAACACCTCCTCGGAGCAGGCATCCTTCTCACAGGCGGCTGCAGCCTCCTTCGCGGAATCCGCGAGGCGGCGGAATCCGTGTTTCCAGGAACGCCGGTGTATCTGGCGCATGCGCAATCGGTGTCGGGTCCGATGTCGGCTTTTGAGAACCCTCAACTCTCCACATGCATCGGCGCAGCGAAATATGCCCAGGCGGTGCACGCCGAGATGCCTGACGAGTCGATCCTGGACCGCGTGAAGGGCTTTTTCAGAGGCAGATTCTGATTTTTCTATGATTACCTATCCCCGTTGGCTTGATCGTGGCACCGGCAAGGAACCGGTTCTCAGACTCCTCGGCATTGGCAATGCCGGGGTTAACATCGCAGACCGCATTGCCATTCGAGCGTCCCTGCCTCTCGAAACAGTAGCGCTAAACTCGGACCAGCAATCTCTGAATGCTTCAGTGGCATCCCGAAAAACGGCGCTTGGCCCGATGACAACCCACGGCCTGGGAGCCGGGGGCGATCCCGAAATGGCACTTGAGGCTGCTCGCGAATCCATGAGCGAACTTCGCCAGTCGGTCGAGGGTGCCGATGTCGTTTTTCTTTGCGCGGGTCTAGGTGGAGGAACAGGTAGCGCAACGACCCCTCAACTCGCCGAATTGGCGCGTGCCAACGGGTCGCTTGTGATCGCCGTGGTAACGACTCCGTTTCAGTTCGAAGGACGCCGCCGTTCTCAGCAGGCGCAGGAGGCCATGCAAGGCATCGCCCGCCATGCAGATGCTATCGTGCATTTTGAAAACGATCGCATGGCGGAGATCACCGCTCCACGCACCGAGGCGGAAGAGACATTCGCTGCGTGCGACAATATTCTCTTCCAATCGGTGGCATCGCTCACTCGCCTCATTTCCTGTCCCGGCCCGATGGCGGTGGCTGTGCCCGACCTGCTTGGCGTTCTCCGCAGCGGAGGCGGCGCCTTTTTGTTCGGCAGCGGAGAAGCAGATGGCGGAAACCGTGCCCACGAGGCTCTCGAGCAGGCGCTCCGAAGCCCTCTTCTCGACCGGGGACGCCTCCTCCACGATGCCAAGAAGGTGCTTGTCCACCTTTCAGGCCCACGCTCGCTCACTTTCGCGGAAGTGGCCGCCATCATGCAGCAGATTTCGAAAAATACCGCTCCCTCATCCCTTCTCCACCTCGGAGTGAGTGTGGCGCGTGATGATTCCGCGCCGCTCATTGTCACGCTCATCGGGCACTGCGGCACGGCAGCACAGGTCGAGGCAGCAGCACCGATTCCGGCAGCGGAGCCAGTGAGAGCCACCCCACCCACCTTGTTTGCGGAGGAAGCCATTCAATCCACCCCGCCCCCTTCGACACACGCCGAGCCGAAAACGGCGGCACCAAAGGTGAAGCAAGAAAATCTTCCGCTCGAACCAATCGCTCGTGGACGGTTTGAGAAAGTCGAGCCGACCATCGTGGAAGGTGAGGACTTGGATGTTCCCACCTTCCTGCGCCGGAAGCTGAAAAAATAAAGCCCAGCAGCCTTATTCCACCGTCACGCTCTTGGCGAGATTGCGGGGCTTGTCCACATCGCACCCAAGCTCCACCGCAATGTAGTAGGCAAGCAATTGCAATGGAATGACGCTCAGAATCGGAGACAGATAGTGCGGGGCATCAGGTATCAGGATCACATCGTCGCAGATTTTTTTCAGCGCGGTGTCGCCCTCTGTCCCAATCGCGATGACCGGACCTTTGCGGGCTTTGACCTCCTCGATGTTGCTTATGTTTTTTTCAAAAACCGCATCTTGGGGAGCGATGAAGAGCGAGGGCGTCTCCTCTGTGATGAGTGCGATCACGCCGTGTTTGAGTTCGGCGCTTGGATAGCCCGAAGCCGAGATGTAGCTGATCTCTTTCAGCTTGAGCGCGCCTTCCAGAGCGATCGGGTAGTGCGCTTGGCGCCCCATGAAGAGGAAATTTTT
>Ga0164292_10004254_pt1 | contig 11648 bp, 10 predicted proteins | sample GEODES117metaG_FD_111486 | JGI IMG/M metagenome (GOLD analysis project Ga0164292, IMG submission 111486) | Eutrophic lake water microbial communities from Lake Mendota, Wisconsin, USA - GEODES117 metaG | ecosystem: Environmental > Aquatic > Freshwater > Lake | place: USA: Lake Mendota... | reverse complement strand
GCATCATCATCATCATCATCATCATCATCATCATCATCATCATCATCATCATCATCATCATCATCATCATCGTCGTCGTCATCATCATCATCATCATCATCATCATCATCATCATCCTCATCATCATCATCCTCATCATCATCATCATCATCCTCATCATCATCCTCATCTTCATCCTCATCTTCATCTTCATCATCATCTTCATCTTCATCCTCATCTTCATCCTCATCTTCATCCTCATCTTCATCTTCATCTTCATCCTCATCTTCATCATCATCCTCATCATGAGATTCACTAATTAACTCTTTGCCAGACTTTGAACTGGAACCAGTACCTCCAATAGTTTCATTTTCATTAGATTTGTCAAAAAATAGTACATCTACTATAGAAGGACATAAGGGAGGTCTTCCACCAGTAATAGATTCAATCCATATTTTTTGTTGCAGTCTTGCCTCATTTAAAAAGTCAGATTCATATTCAATCTTTTTATGTCTTCCATCAAACACATAAAGGTTTTTTGTTGGAGTGTCACTTATAACTGCGACTTTGAAAACATAATCTGTTACAGGAATTCCAAATGTTCCATCTTGCACATCCATATATTCGCTGTCTTCTTCATTTATATTCAATTGAAAAATGATTCCAGAGAGAGAACTATTACTAAGTAATGTAACTTTTCCTTTAATCAACATATTTATAATAGGTTCTATTCCAGTTTTTTCTGGATATCTTTTTTTTACTCCTCCATTAAGTTTCCACATATATTATTTTATTATTTAATTCTAGTTAATGCTGCTTATAAGTATTTAAACATACTAATAAGGTGCTCCTCCAAATACTGTATATAATATTACAGAAGTTTCATTTGATTTATTTATGAGAATTTATTAGATAAATCAAACTTATTTATAAAAATTGAAATTAATTTATTCCACTAGTCAAATTACAAAATACGAATTGCTAGCTTACCAAGAAATGTCTCTCGCAAACTTGTCTTACTTTAATGAATGCTCTGCCAACCAATTGGTTGATATAATCACTCGCAACACTACCATGAAACCAGAAGTTGCCATCTTCTTCAGTCTTACATTAGCAGTTGTTATGGTTTATATTGCCTGTATGAACGCCACATACCTCATCACGATGGAACTTAATAAGAATGAAAGGACCACCAAAATAAACATTCTTGTGATGGAGAACCTTCTCAAACGCCAGAATGATCTGGAAAAACGCAACAAGGAACTTGAAGAATGGGTTATGCACCTTTCCAAGAGCATCACACTCAATGTAGATATCCTCAATGAGCATACAGAAATCCTTGCTAATCATGATTTTACACATGCCAACATCATCAATCATTCACATGAACTAACCATGAAAACTCTTTCCCATGAAGAAAAACTCAAAGAACTTGACAATAAGTTCTTGAAAAAAGAACTATAAATTCAGAACAATACACCCATAACATCTTATATATCAACTCATAAACATAGCCAAATTATAATCTGGAATAAATACCACATAAATCAGGTAATATTATATTCAATCTCTTATTAATTACTAATATTTGCTTATAGGTATAAAAAGTGGGGGAACCACTTTTTTTATCATTTGATGACTTGAGACCTCTAAAGTTCAGGTAGCCATTACATTGCTAGATAAATTATTTATTTAGATTTCTTATTCTTTTTTGTCTTTGATTTTGACTTTGACTTTGATTTTGACTTTGATTTTGACTTTGACTTTGACTTTGATTTTGATTTTGATTTTGACTTTGACTTTGACTTTGACTTTGACTTTGAACTTTTTCTTCTTCCTTTTCCTTCAGAAATAGAACCACCAGTAATAAGTGGGTTTGTTGGTAGGTATTCATATATTTGCATAAGGTCATGATCATACATGGATAGTGCTCGCAGGTATGACTCTAACAGTGAAGTATTGATTATATTATTTAATTCAGGATAGCGTTTTATTATTTCGTTTAATCTGTAAATCTCATCTTCATCTTCATCTTCTTCTTCATCTTCTTCTTCATCTTCATCTTCTTCGTCTTCTTCGTCTTCTTTTTGTTTTTTTTTATTCTTAAGGTTTAAAATATAGTCACGTACATTTAAGCCATCTAGTAATCGTTCAATTTCAAACCCAGCAATTAATATTTGTATTTCTATTTGTACCTTAGTATCATTATCTGGATTTTGTTGTAGATCATTTTTAAGATGAAAAAGATCTTCTATTTTTTGAATCCCGTTCATAAATTCTTCCATTGTTCTTCTAAATTTACTAAAACGAACTGAACTTCCATAAGACCGATAAATATCTACAAAATCTAGATCTGGACTTACAACAACTGTTATAAAATGATATTCACCAAATGGAGACACTATACGATACATTTGATAAACCGCACCTCCTCTTGGAATTGATGTTTTTAGTCTACTTATATCAATTATTCTAGGTTCCATAAAATTTCCGGTATCTTTCATAACGTGCTGAATCAAACTATATGATGATAGACATTCAGCATCTTGCATAAAATCAGGATTATTCTGTAATTGCAATGAATTAAACATATTTTCAAAATAAGTAATAACATTTTGATTATAATGTTGTGGATCTATCATTAGGTTGTATGCGGTATTCAAATTTATTTGAATTCTTTCATTACTACAATGTTTATTAATTACTTTAAAATTTGAATCCATATATAATAATTAAATATAATAATTTATTTATCCACTCTATATCTAATTCACATTAGATTATGTTTCTTCTTTCATTTTGTTAGAAATATAATTTAGAGATACATAACATCCATGATAACTTATTAAGCTATACCTGTAAATAGTTTCTTATCAATAAAAGTTCTAGAATATTCTACAGATTACCATTATGGGTATCATAAATAGATAAATTCAAACACATCCATTTGCATCTTCTCTCCAAATACATTATACCACAAAATATAAACTATATTTTATGATATTATTATTTATACTTATATTATGTTTAACTTAATCACAAAGAAAAGAAGCAAAAAATATAATAAGTATATTTTTGTTTTAGTCACACTTATTATAATTTATTTTATTTTTAAAAGAAGGATTGATATAAATTTAATGTTTATGGGATATGATTTATATGCGTTGTATGGTTATTACTGGAGATGGATACCCCAATATTGTTCTCCGATGACAGTAGGTTTTACTCCAGCAATGCCTTTGGAATTCTATGCTGATTTTAATAAAGCTATATTTGAGAGAATACCTACTGGAGACAATTCTCTCAATAAACAAACAGTTATTCAAATCTGTGATAGAAATTTAAAATGGTTAAAAGAAAATAGACAAGAATTTAAAACCCCTATTCAGTTAGAAGTTATCAATGTTAGTTCTCCTGATTTTAAAAATAAAGTAATGACATATTTGAAGTCTAATTATCCTTTTGTAATAAGAGGTGCCCAGTTAAAGTGTTTTGAAAACATGAAGTTTGACCGTCTAATGGAAAAAGTTGGCAACAACAAAGTATATATGAGCCCCAGCTCTGAAAAAACATGCCCCGATAATATTTTTACAGAATTCAAAAATATAATGGAAAATAAATGTTATGTATCCAATTCAACAAATTTATTTTATTATTATCAAGACCTCTTACCCGACTCTGATATGGATACAATAAAAAGTTTAATTGATGGATATATGTCAAATGACAGTAAGCAGTTATTCGTAGGAGTAAAAAAAGGTTCTGGAACAGGTATTCATGCCGCATACACTAATAATTTTTTTATTATGATTGATGGAGGGAAGAAATGGACTTTTTTTAATCCAAACCAACTTGCTCTATTATACCCTCATTTTAGTAAGAAAGGAATATATATGACAAGTGAAACAAGACTAATAAATATGGACCAAGACTATGTAAATATATCCCAACAATTTCCACTAATGACATATGCCGAGAGATATGAAATTACATTACAAGAAGGAGACATTTTATACAATCCAAAGTCTTGGTATCATGCCGTTTATAACACAACAGATATATCTGTAGCTTGTTCCACAAGATGGTCTAATAGCAGTGAAATGATTCCGGATAGATATATGCTTCGTTATGGTCATATGATTAATCCAGAATAGAGAAGTTATGTAAAAGATGTATATATTAACACTGGAGTGTTGGGTATTTCTCAAATAGATGAACACAAACATATTATTGGAGAACAGGACCCAGATGTTATTCCATATTGGGATAAATATACAAATGATTCTCACAATTTATGTAAAGATGAAGATTGTTCTTTAAATTGGCATACACCATCAAACAATTAAACATATTTATCTAAATTGTAGAGAATGATATTGAACACTATAAAGTATAACGCATAGGTTCCTATGATATGACTAATCCAATCTTCTGTGGTATAATTATAAATATTTAAAAATTTTACAGTAACTAATACAATTGTTGGAGTAATTATACTCGCATATAATAATCTATTTCTATTTGATATCCTAAATTTTTCTGCAATAATTAAAGAGAATAAATTCACAAACCCCAATACAAATGGTGCTAAGAAACTGTACCACTTATATTTAAAATTAAATTGTGTTGATTTAAATGTTGATACCACATACATGAATGGAAAACATATAAGAAAAGAAGAACCTATTACAAATGCTCTCAAATACTTATTAATCATAATATTATAATTTATAGATTATTAAAAATTGAAACCATCTTTTGTTGAATATAATTCAAAAACAAATTGAACTACACTAAAATGAACGCGTTTAAACTTGAATTGCCTTACCGTCTTGCCTATAAAAAAGCAGAAAAAGAATGGTCTCAGGAATGGTTTCAATATATTCTGGAGAATTGCAACAAACAATGGAGTTGGTACTACATTAGCTCAAACTCAAATGTTACTTGGGACATCATCCAAGATCATCCAGAACTTCCTTGGGATTGGAATGGAATTAGCAAAAACCCAAATATTACCTTGGAGATAATTCAAACAAATCCAAACAATCCTTGGAATTGGTACCATTTTAGCTCAAATCCAAACATTACTTGGGAATTTATTGAATCAAATCCGGATAAAAATTGGTGCTGGCATTTTATTTGCAGCAATCCAGTCATCACTTGGGAAATCATTATACAAAATCCTACTCTACATTATCCTTGGAATTGGTATGCTATTAGCTCAAATCCAAATATCACGTGGGATATTATTCAAGCAAATCTAGATAAAGGATGGAATTGGAGTGTTCTTGGTTCACATCCAAATATAACTTGGGATATTATTCAAGCAAATCCAGATAAATATTGGAACTCGTATCATGTTAGTGCAAATCCAAACATCACGTGGGATATTGTTCAGAATAATCTCTGGTATAATTGGAATTGGGAAAATCTTAGCAAAAATCCTAATATTACTTGGGACATTATTCAAGCAAATCCTGACAACCCTTGGAATTTAATGTGTTTTAGTTATAATCCAAATATTACATGGGATATTATTCAATCTCTTCCAGATGACACTTGGGAATGGATGTATATTAGTATGAATAATATGAATCATAACAAAAAGATTGGAAAAGATGAATACATACGAAAGGAGCTACAAGGATGGTTTTCGCAAAGCAGTATAAAATCAGAACTCATGGCTTCCATTTGGCATCCAAGAAACATTCACAAGTTTAAATATCTGGATCCAGACACATTTGGAGTATTTGGAGAGAATGAAGAAGGAGAAGAAGAAGCGAAATGGTAGATTATACAACTCTCTCTGTTATAAATTGATAACAAATATATAAATTATTTTTTTACACATAATTAAAGAAAAATGAAATGATTCTAATACTTACGTTAATCATACCAAAATGAACTTGCCTTACAAACTTGCGTTAAAGAAAGCGGAAGGAGAAGCCCAACAAAGTGTTTCAAGAGAATGGTTTGAATTTATTAAACAAAATATAGACAAGGATTTATATTGGATTTATATTAGCCGTAATGAAAATATAACATGGGATATGGTTCAGGAAAATCTATACTTTCCTTGGAGTTGGAATAATCTCAGTAGTCATAAAAATATCACTTGGGATATTATTCAAGCAAACCTTGATAAACCTTGGGATTGGTATTGTATTAGTCGTAATCCAAATATCACTTGGGAAATCATTCAATCAAACCCGTGCAAACCTTGGAATTGGTCTGGAATTAGTTCTAATCCAAATATCACTTGGGAAATCATTGAAGCAAATCCGGATGATATGTGGGTCTGGAATGACCTTAGTATAAATCCAATTATCACCTGGGATATCGTCAAATCAAACCTTGACAAGCCATGGAATTGGGTTTGGCTTAGTTCAAGGTTAGTTATAACTTTTGATATTATTCAATCAAATCCTGACAAGCCGTGGAATTGGTTTTGGCTTAGTTGCAATAAAACTATCACTTGGGAAATGATTGAAGCAAACCTTGACAAGAATTGGAATTGGGATGAAATTAGTGGAAATCCAATTATCACTTGGGATATTGTTCAATCAAACCCTGACACCCCATGGAATTGGGATGAACTTAGCAAAAATCCGAATATCACTTGGGAAATCATTCAATCAAATCTGGATAAACCTTGGGACTGGTATGGAATTAGCGGCAACCCAAACATCACATGGAATATTATTGAGTCAAACTTGTATGAACCTTGGGAATGGTATGAAGTTAGTCGTAATCCAAATATCACTTGGGAAATCATTCAAGCAAATCAGGACAAACCTTGGGACTGGGTTGCAATTAGTTACAATGAAAATATTACTTGGGACATCGTTAAAGAAAATTTGAACAATCCTTGGGACTGGTATAGACTTGGCTGCAATCAAAATATAAATATTGATGTGATTAAAGAAAATCCCGAACACCCCTGGGAATGGCATGTTATTTCATTGGCTGTGAGTAATAAGGATTTAAAAACGTCTACCTTCATTCGCAAAGAATTGCAAACATGGTTCTCTAAGAGCGACCTCAAAGAAGAACTTATTGCTTCTGTATGGCATCCGAGAAATATTCACAGGTTCAAATATTTGGATCCAGAGACATTTGGAGAAATGAGAGAAGAAGAAGATTTTTAAATAACTTTATAAATAACTCTGCATTGCCTTATTTATAAACAAATATACTGTTTCTGATTAATTTATTTATAAACCAATATATTTTTTTATTGATTTATTTATTAAAAATTTATTTATTAAAAATGTATTTATTAAAAATTGAAATGACTTTTTTCATTTCAGCAAATTACAACACACAATTGATATACGCAAAGAATGAACTCTCTTGAACTTACCGCTGAACTTGTTATGCCTTATAACCTCGTATTTAAACAAGCTGAACAAGAAGGAACAAAAATAATGAACCAAGCGTGGTTTACATTTATTTGTAATCATGCTGATACAGCAGAGAAATGGAGAAATCTCAGTATGCATCCCAATATTACTTGGGATATTATTACAACAAATCCGGATAAGCCTTGGAATTGGTTTAGCATTAGCAAAAACCCAAACATTACTTGGGATATTATTCAAGCAAATCCGGACATGCGTTGGAATTGGATCGCGATTAGCCAAAACCCAAACATCACGTGGGATATTGTTCAAGCAAATCCAAACAAGCCTTGGGAATGGGGTTATATTAGCGAACATATAAACATTACTGAAGCCATTATTTCTGCAAATCCGGACACACCTTGGGATTGGCGTGCTATGAGCAAAAACCCAAATCTCAGTTTGGACATTATTACAGCAAACCCTAACAAGCCTTGGGTTTGGTGTTATATTAGCCAAAATTCAAACCTCACTTGGGATTTTGTTCAAGCAAATCAGTCTAAACCCTGGGATTGGAATGTCCTAAGCACTCATCCAAACATTACTTGGGATATTATTCAAGAAAATCAGTACAAACCTTGGAATTGGCGTTTCCTTAGCCGCCATCAGAACATCACTTGGGATATTATTCAAGCAAATCTGGATAAACCTTGGGATTGGTATTACATTAGCCATAATCCGAACATTACAGAAGATATTATTCAATATATTATTCAATCAAACCATAACGTGGAATGGATTTGGTATGGTATTAGCAAAAATCCAAATCTTACATGGAATATAATTTCTGCGAATTTACACAAGCCTTGGGATTGGCGAAGTCTTAGCCAACATCCAAACATCACGTGGGATATTATTCAATCAAATCCAACCCAGCCTTGGGAATGGCCTATTATTGCCATGAATCCAAACATTACTTGGAATATTATCAACGCAAATCCGGACAAACCTTGGTATTATAAGAATCTCTTGTTAATGCCCCCAATAAACTGTAAACCAATACATGAAGAAATGAAGGAGACCATTATCAGGTCTGCTCTGCAGAATTGGTTCAAGACCAGTGCGATTAAAAGACAATTAATAGAGAGTGTATGGCACCCCCGCAATCTTTGGAAATTTCCTTATCTTGACCCAGAAACCTTTGGCGGATTGGCAGATGAACTTCAGGAGGATTAAATATACACCACTGTACTATATACCACCCCACTGTACTATATACCCAACACAAAGATATAAACTATCTTTTTTTGAAAGGTTAAATTAAAAAAATGAAATATTTCTATTTCAACTAATATAACAACAAATTAACTACGCATTAAAATGAATGATTTTGAAATTGAACTTCCTTACAAACTTATATTTAAACAAGCCAAAAAAGAATGGTCTCAAGAATGGTTCCAGTTTATTTACAACAATCAAAGTTTACCTTGGGATTGGTGCCAGATTAGTTCAAACCCAAATGTTACATATGATATAATTCAAGCCCATCCAGACTGTCCATGGGATTGGGATGGGATTAGCTTAAATCCAAATATCAATATGTCTATTATAGAAATAAATATGGACAAAAAATGGGCTTGGTATTATCTTAGCAGTCATCCAAAAGTAACTTGGGATTTCATACTCGCAAATCCTGATAAGCCTTGGGACTGGCGTGGTGTCAGCAAAAATCCTAATGTCACTTGGGATATTATTCAATCAAATCCAGACAAGCCTTGGTACTGGCGTGGTGTCAGCCAAAATCCAAACATCACTTTGGATATTATTAAATCCAATCCAGACAAGACTTGGTATTGGTGGGGAATTAGCGGAAATCCAAACATCACTTGGGATATTATTGCAGAAAATCCAAACAAGCCTTGGGTGTGGTATACTATTAGTTCACTTCCAAATATTACTATGGAGATTATTCAATCCAATCCGGATAAGCCTTGGGACTGGCGTGCTGTCAGCAAAAATCCAAACCTCACTTTGGATATTATTCAATCCAATCCAGACAAGCCTTGGGAATGGTATGACATTAGCAAAAATCCATCCATTACGTGGGATATCATTAAATCAAATCCAGATAACCCTTGGCATTGGTGGGGAATTAGCGGAAATCCAAACATCACTTGGGATATTATTCAATCAAATCCAGACAAGCCTTGGTGTTTATATTGGTTTAGTCAGAACATAAATATTAACTGGGATATCGTCCAATCTATTCCAAGAGAAAATTTTAATTGGTATATGTTAAGTAAGAATAATATGACAAACAATAAAGACCAATACATCCGCAGGTCACTTCAAAAATGGTTTTCCAGAAGCAGTCACAAGGCAGAACTCATGGCGAAGGTATGGCATCCTCGCAACAGTCACAAATTTGCGTATTTAGATCCAGACACATTTGGAGAACTTGTAGAGAAAGAGGATGACACGACATTTTAAATTTATAAAAGTTATTGGTAGAAATAATATAAAATATTATATCTTTTTTTATGTGGGTGCTCGCCCTTCGGGCTCGCGGGTTGGGAGAAATGTCTGGAATGGGAGGGTCCCAATAGGCTTCCTGTAAATTCTCTCCGTAGGACATTATTACAGAAATTTTATTTGATTTGTGAAGATATTTTATTACACAAATCAAAATATGTATACATGTATCATTATAATTCTCATAGTTGTAAATTAATTTATTTTCTAGTCTTTCTAGCGTTTCTAGATTTGACTTTTCTGACTTTTCGCGACTTTTTGAATTTTCTGATTTTTCTTGTTTTCTTGAACTTTTTATTTTTCTTTGTTCGTTTCTTTCCACCACCTATGGGGCCTTCCTCCTTTTCTTCTTCTTCTTCTCTTTCTCTTCTTCTTGGATTTTTCTTGAGGTTAATAATTTCATTTATGTTTTCTATAATTTGATCTTTATTTTCAGAAATAAATATATTAATGCCATCAGCACCTTCTTGACCAAAAAAATCTAACAAACAAGTCTTGATTCTTTCCTTTGCAACATCCCAACTTGGCATCTCAGTTAGTTCTCTTCCATAATTCTCCATGCATTCGTTCATACGTGTTGGCAAGTTGTATTTCAAATAGGCTTCGTAAACTAAATCGTTCACGAGTTCTTTGTCCATTGTTCTCACAAATTCATTAATGGAATCTGTATGTGAGGGTCTTGGATAAGCTATCTCTAAGCAACGTTTCAACCAGCTGTCTATCTCTTTCGGTGAAGGCATTTTTCGCAGGTCTGGATCGTATTGGTCCAAATAAAAATCATGTTTTCCATTGAATCTTTTTGAAAAGTTTTTCAGGCAATCATTTAACCTTTCTGACAAGTTCAAATTTGTTGGAATATCAAACACCTCTACCACCTCTTCTAATCGTGGGTCGTTCCTGACCAGTTCTGGAGAAATTTTTATCAGATGAATAAAAAATAAAAAGATGCGTTCATACATTCCTCCAAGACATGAGTCACGTCCGTCATTATATGCCAGAGCACTATCCAATATAGCCCCCTGTAAATATACTTGAAGCTGCTCTGGTGGAATTTTCATTCCATGTGCGATTAAGTATTGGAGAATGTGATAAATAAAACATAATTTATAACGAGGTAACACACAATCTTCTGAGGTAAGTCTTTCTTTTAGTGTATTAAGACCTTGCTCCAAATCTGTTTTAAATTTTTTCATCTTTGTGTTTTCATCATTTTCCTCTTTAGAGTCTTTAGAGCCTTTAGAGCCTTTAGAGTTTTTTTGTTCTTTTATAACTGGAAGAAATAAACTGATTCTTCGTAAGGAATTAATTACAAATTCGTGGAAATCATCCCTGGATATATCACAGCTATCTCTTGGATTCTTTATTAATTCTGTGGCTTCTATCATCATTTCCTCTTTTATATCTTTTGCAGCGTTATGAACCTCCATAGATTCGTCTATTTCTTCTTCAATGTTTGGATTCATATCAGCAAGTCTAGTCATTTCTTGTAACCTTTCTCTCTCCAATCTTACCAATCTATCTCTAGCTGGTTCTCTTTCTATTTGTATTAACTCAATCCCTATTGGTAAATACCGTGGATTGTTTATCATTGGAGTTTCAGAAAAAGCATCCTCATTTTCAGTCCCAGTCACATTCCAATTATGTAAATTTTGATTGAATCTTGTACAACCGTAAAACATATCTCTTATATTTTCTAAATCACTATGATCTCTACTTGTATTCAAATTCCAACTTGCTATATTCTGGTTAAACTCTCTACAATTTTGAAATAGGCTTGACAACGACATAAGATTCCTG
>Ga0164292_10004253_pt1 | contig 11648 bp, 11 predicted proteins | sample GEODES117metaG_FD_111486 | JGI IMG/M metagenome (GOLD analysis project Ga0164292, IMG submission 111486) | Eutrophic lake water microbial communities from Lake Mendota, Wisconsin, USA - GEODES117 metaG | ecosystem: Environmental > Aquatic > Freshwater > Lake | place: USA: Lake Mendota... | reverse complement strand
TCGAGGGTCTTCAGCACCACGTTGCCCGTGAAGCCGTCGGTGACCACCACGTCGACGTCGGGAGTCATGATGTCGCGGCCCTCGACGTTGCCGATGAAGTTGATGCCACGGGCGGAGCTGAGAAGCTCGTACGACTCCTTGCGCAGGGTGTCGCCCTTGCCCGGCTCTTCACCGATCGACAAGAGACCCACGCGCGGCTCGGCAATGCCGAAACGACGCTGCGCATAGACGCTGCCCATGATGCCGAACTGCACCAGCCAGTCGGCCTGTACTTCGGCGTTGGCACCGGCATCGAGGAGGACCGTCGGGGTGCTGCCGGGAACCGGAATCGGCGTGGCGATGGCGGGGCGGTTGACGCCCTTCACACGGCCCATACGCAGGAGCGCAGACGCCATGGTGGCTCCGGTGTTGCCGGCCGAGATCATGGCCGATGCCTTCCCGTCGCGCACCGCCTCGGCGGCGCGAACGAGCGTGGAGTCCTTCTTGCGACGCACGCCGCCGGCCGGATCCTCGTCCATGGCGATCACTTCGCTGGCCGGAATCAACGGCAGCGCCGATATGTCGAGAGACGTGAGTGTGGTGAGATTCTCCGGGCCGACGACGGCACAGGGAATGCCCGCGGAAACGGCGTCGAGGACGCCTTGCAGGATCTCGTCAGGGGCCCGGTCTCCGCCGAGCGCGTCGACTGCGATGGGCAGGGTCATGTACGGCGTCGCGGTCAGGCGACTTCGACAGCCGTGCGACCCTTGTACCAGCCGCAGCCACCGCACACGACGTGCGGCTTCTTTGCGGCACCACAACGGGGGCACACGCTGCGAGCAGGAAGGTCCATGCGCATGTTGGCCGACTTGCGGTGGTTGGTCTTCGCTTTCGACTTCTTTTTCTTGGGAACAGCCACGATGGTCTCCGTCAGCTCTGGCGCATTACTGGCTCCGTGAGGCTATACCCACAAACCCCAACTCCAACAGGGCGGACGGGGACGACGACGAAGCGGTCAGGGCTCGGGAAACTGGTCGGCCAGACCTTCGAGGGCCGCCCAGCGAGGGTCCGTGGGGGTGGTGGAGCAGCCGCACTCGGCCTCTGCCGGATTCGACTTGTCGGCTCCGCACACCGGGCACAGACCCGGACAGTCCTCGCGACACAGGGGTGCATCGGGCAAAGCCAACAAAAGGTGCTCGCGGACGAGATCGGCGAGGTTCAGCTGCTCGCCCTCCAGCAGGTAGGCGTCGGGGTCGGTGACGACCCGTTGGAACAGCTCCCCGATCGGGGCCACGGCGACACCCTCGACGTCGCGCAGACAACGCCGACACGTGTCGTGCCAGCGCACACTCGCCTGGCCGACGACGACGATGCCGTTGTTGTTCGACTCGAGATGGAAGACAAGGTGCACGTCCTGCGGCGCGACACGTGCGTCGCCGAGATCGAGCAACGTGGAGTCGACCTCGGTGTCGATGTCCTTCGTGTTCCCCACACGACGGAGAATCTCCGCCGCGTTGACGACGAGACCCGACAACGGTGATGCCATCGAACTGCCTTCTCTGCGGGGCCGCTCTAGAAACGGTCCTGATCGAAGAAGCCCTGCATCTCGCCGGTGGGTTCACGCGGCACTTCAGGTTCTTCCGCGTGACCGATGGCCAAGCGCTGACGACCGGTGTTGACGGTCTTCGCCAGACGGTCGAGGAGAATCTCGAAACTGCCGAGACGCTGGTCGAGGAAGTCCTCGGTCTCCATGCGAATCCGACGGGCGTCGGTTTCGGCGTTGTCGAGGATGGATCGCGCCCGCGACTCGGCGGCGCGCACCACCTCGGTGCGTTGCACCATGCGCTCGGCCTGCACGCGTGCCGCGTCGAGGATCTCGTCGGCCTCGCGCTTGGTCTTGTTGATGAACTCCTGGCGTTCCTTCAACATCCAGCGTGCCTGGCGGAGTTCCTCGGGAAGGCGGGCCAGAGCATCCTGCAACAGTTCGATGATCTCGTCACGATCGATGCGCGGCGTGCTGGAGAGCGGCATGTTCGGTGCCGACGCGATGATGTCGATGGCCCGGCTGAGAATGACCTCGGCGTCGCCCATTTGCGGAGCGGCACGCGGGGGCTGACCGTAGGCGTCGTAGCCGCCGGCGTTGCCGTAACCGTCGTCGAACTCGTCGAACTCGTCGTCGTATCCGTCGTCGTAACTCATGAGAACATCTCCTTCAGTGCCATCGCCACGTTTGCCGGCACCATCGACGATGGATCGCCGCCGTACTGGGCGATCTCGCGGACGAATCGGCTGCTGACCGATGCCAAACCCGGACTGCAGGGCAGATAGACGGTGGGCACGCCGGCCACCGCAAAATTCGTGTGAGCCATCTGCTGTTCGATCTCGAAGTCGCCCGAGTTGCGCAGACCCTTCACGATGAAGTCTGCCCCGGCGGCCTTGGCGGCGTCGACCGCGAGACCGGGGTAGGCGTGAACCTCGTACTTCACCGGTCGAGCAAAGGCTGCGTCGGCGAGCGCACCGTGAATCAGTTGCGTCCGCTGCTCGACGGTGAAAACGCCGCCGTGCTTTTCGGGGTTGTGCAGGATGGCGATGACCACCTCACCGAACAGACGCGAGGCCTGCTCGATGATGTCGACGTGGCCCACGTGGAGCGGGTCGAAACTGCCGGGATAGAGAACTCTCGCCATCGGCGATCACGGTACAGCGTGATCAGGCTCGACTGTGGGCAAAAAAGCCGACCGTCGTGCGCCCGTAGTCCCTGGACCGCAGGCACTCCCAGCCCGCAGGCGGGTTTTCGTGCAGTTTGCTGCGCGACTCCGTCTCGGCCACCACCACCACGTCGTCAGGCGCGGCGTCGAGACAGGCAAAGACGAGATCCCACTTGTCGTAGCCGTAGGGCGGGTCGATCACGACCAGACCCGCGTCGGACACGATCTCGCGGATCCGCTCGCGACCGCCCGGCGAGGCGATGTCCAGGTTGAACACACGCGTCACGTCGGCGAGGCCGAGATGGTCGATGTTCCGACGAAGCGTGGCGAGCGCGGTGCGGTCGTTCTCGACGAACGTGCACGACTCGGCCCCACGTGACAACGCCTCGATTCCCATCGCACCCGACCCGGCAAAAAGGTCCACGACCACGGCTCCGCCCACAGCATCCATGCTGTTCAATGCGTTGAAGACCGCTTCGCGCACCTTGTCTGTCGTCGGTCGGGTCGTTTGTCTGCCGGAGCTCTCCGGTGGGCCGTCGATGCGACGCCCGCGCAGAAACCCGGCCACCACACGCATGTCTCCATGCTAGGGGTGACACACTGCAGTGCATGGGTGAGCCTGCACAGAGCATCGTGTGTGTCGACTGTGGCGGTCCGGCACACCTCATCACACCAGCACCCGAAGACGAAGCGTGGATGGTGGGCGACGTCGTGGCCTACCGCTGCCGCGACTGTCGCGACCGGTGGGACATCGAACTGACCGAAGAGGATCTCGCCGACACCATTCCGGAGTAACACCGCCCGAGTGACTCGACGACTCAGCTGCGGGTGAGCCGATCCTCGCTCTGCTCGTCGAGCAGCAACGAAATCTCGTCGCGCAGTTCGGGGTAGGCCGACAGCGACGGGTCCTCCCCCACAAGATCTTCGGCGACGCGACGGGCCGCTTCGATGAGATCGCGGTCGGTGACCAACGACGCCAGCCTCAGGTCGCTCACCCCGCGCTGTTCGGTCCCCATCAACCGACCACTGCCGCGCAACGCGAGGTCGATCTCGGCGAGAACGAAACCGTCTGTGCTCGAGACGATCGCCTCGACACGCGGACCGGGATCATCGGCGAGTTCCCCCTCGGCCGTTTTCGTGACGAGCCAGCAGGTGGAGGCCTTGCGGCCACGTCCGACTCGCCCGCGGAGCTGATGCAACTGGGCGATGCCGAAACGGTCGGCGTCGAGGATCACCATCTGCGTGGCGTTCGGGACGTCGACACCCACTTCGATCACGGTGGTGGCAACGAGAACGTCGAGCTCGCCGCGACGGAAGGAGTCCATCACAGCTTCCTTTTCGGGTGCCTTCATCCGGCCGTGCATCAGACCGACCCGGTGGTCGCGCATCTCGTTGGCCGACAGCGATGCGAACACTTCCTCCGCGGCGGCCACCTCCAACTTGTCGCTCTCGTCGATCATCGGGCACACGACGTAGACCTGGTCTCCTTCGGCGATCTTGGCCCGCACCGAAGACCACATCGCGTCGGTCGCCGCCTCGCCCATCACCGACTTCGTGCCGATCGGCGTACGACCCGGCGGAAGTTCGTCGAGAACGCTCACGTCGAGGTCACCAAAGGAAGTGAGAGTGGCGGTGCGCGGAATCGGCGTGGCCGTCATCACCAGCGTGTCGGGCATCACGGGCGATTCTCCTTCGCCGCTCGGCTGCACCATCTTGTCGCGCAGTGCGGCGCGTTGGTTGACACCGAAGCGATGCTGTTCGTCGATCACCACCACACCGAGCCGGTGAAACTTCACGGCTTCCTGGATGAGCGCGTGCGTGCCGATCACGATGTCGACCGAACCGTCGGCAATGCCCTTCAGCACGGCCTTGCGTTGCTCACCGGTAACGCCGTTGGTCAGCAACTCCACGCGGACCGGACGCTGGCCGAAGAGACTGTCGCCGTCTTCGATCCGCAGACCGTCGAGGAGTCGCCGCACACCGACCGCATGCTGCTCGGCCAGCACTTCCGTAGGTGCCATCAGCGCCCCCTGGTAGCCACCGTCGACCGCGGTCACGAGCGATGCAACCGCCACCATCGTCTTTCCACTGCCGACATCGCCCTGGAGGAGTCGATGCATCGGGCGCGGCCGCTCCAGGTCCTCGGTGATCTCGGCGATGACACGGCTCTGGGCCGACGTCAACGGAAAAGGAAGACCAGCGAGGAAACGTTGCACCAATGGGCCGTTGGCGACGTGACGTATTCCCCGCGACTCCTTCTCGAGACGCTTCTTGCGGGCCACGAGCAGCAACTGCAAACGCAACAACTCGTCGAAGGCCAGCCGGCGCCGCGCCTGAGCCTGCAACGCCATCGTCTCGGGCATGTGCATGTTGCGCAGCGCTTCCTCGCGGGTGACGAGACCGAGATCCGCCACCACCGAAGCCGGGAGGGGTTCGAGAATCCCGCGGGCCGCACACCGCGACAACGCGTTCTCCACCCAGGCGGCAAACTCCCAGGTCTTCACGCCTTTCTCGCCGAGACCTTTGTAGATCGGCACGATGCGACCAGTGCGGTCGCCGATCATGTCGACGAGCGGGTTCGTGAGCTGCAGCGATCCGCGATATTCGGTGGGCTTGCCGAACACGGTCACGGTGAGACCTTCGCGCAGCTGCTTCTCGCGCCATGGTTGGTTGAAGAACGTGAGCGTGATGCGTCCCGTGTCGTCACCGACCGTCGCCGTCACCATGGTCATCCGGTTGCGCGTGACGCGCTTCTGGACACGAAGCACCTCGACCACCACCAACGACTCGACACCCACCACGAGGTCGCAGACACGACACTCGTTCGTTCGGTCGACCCAGCGATGCGGAAAGCGCATCAACAGATCCAGGACAGATGCGACTTCGATGCGCTCGAGGTCCTTCGTTCTCTTGTCGCCGACGCCTCGGAGAACGATCACCGAGAGAGACTCCAACTCTGCGAGCGTGATCGGCCGCTTGTCGGTCCGCCCCGTTTCGACTGACCCCGTGTCGGACGTGCTCACCGGGCTATTCGACTCCGAAGAGATAGGGATACAGCGGCTGACCGCCGCGATGCACTTCCACGTCGACGCCGGGGTGATGTTCGGCCATCCACGCACGCAGTTCGTCGGTCATCGCCAATGTCGCGTCGGCGCCCTCGAGCACCGTGAGGATCTCGCGTTCCGGCGTGATGATCTGGTCGAGCAACTGCGTCGCGGCTGCACGCCATGTCCCGCCGATTGCCACGATGCCGTCGCCACGGACCAGTCCGATCCAATCCCCGACCGTGATCTTGCCGGCATCGCTCTCGGTGTCGCGCACCGCCTGCGTGATCTCGCCGGTTGCCATGGTGGACGACGCGTTGGTCATCTCGCGAGCGTTGTGTTCCGCCGACGCTTCGGGGTCGTAGACGAAGAGCGCCGCGAGAGCCTCGGGCATGGAGCACGTCGACACAACGCGCACGTCCTTCTTCGTCAATTCGCTCACCTGCTTGGCGACCGCGATGATGTTCTTGTTGTTCGGGAGGATGACGACCTGTTGCGCGTTCATCCGTTCGACGGCGTCGAGCAGTTCGGCCGTGGACGGGTTGAGCGACTGACCGCCCGACACGACACCGTGGACTCCGAGTTGACCGAACAGTTCGGCGATGCCGTCGCCACTGGCCACGGCAACGACCGCGCAGGTCACCGGAGGCAAGGACGGGCTGACTCCCGCCGCCATGTGGCGCACCGGATGCGACACGTCGGAGCTGTCGACACCGAGTTCTGCCTCGCGCTTGGCGTGCTCGTCGGCGACTTCCTCGAAGAGATCCGTGACACGGATGTTCTTCGGCGTGCCACCCAACAGAAGCGGAGCTTCGATTGCGGCTCCGATGTCGTTCGTGTGGATGTGGCAGTTGTAGAGACCGTCACCACCGACCACCACGATCGAATCACCGATCTCACCCCACGCCGTCATGAACTGCTTGTGACGCGAGTCGTCGAGGTCGAGGAGGAACATCACCTCGTAGCGCAGTTCGCTGACGTCGACGACGTCACCGTGTCCACCCGTGACACCACGATGGGCGGCGGCATCGAGTGCGGCGAGGTCGGGACCGACATCGTCCGAAGGGGGCGGCAGTTCTTCGCCGTCGACGACGTGCAGTGCAGAGTCGAGCAACAACAGGAATCCGGCTCCACCGGCGTCGACCACGCCCGCCTGCGCCAGAACGGGCAACATCTCGGGAGTGCGTTCGAGTGCACGTCGGCCGGCCTCGCGGGCCTTGCGCAACATCTGGACGAGCGAGTCGCCCTCGGCGGCGCTGGTGACGGCCGCCTCGGAGCTTTCGCGTACCACGGTGAGGATCGTCCCCTCGATCGGCTTCAGCACCGCTTCGTAGGCGGCACTCGACGCGGCACGCAGACCCTCGGCCACCTTGGTGGCCGAGACCTCGATGTTGTCCCTGGCGGCGGCGGCGATGGTGGCCGACAGCCCACGCAGGATCTGGGAGAGAATGACCCCGCTGTTGCCCCGGGCGCCCATGAGCGAGCCATGGCTGATGGCCTGACAGGTGGATTCGAGTGTGGCGTCGGCCTTTTCAAGTTCGGCCACGACGGCGTCGAGCGTGCGTGCCATGTTGGTGCCGGTGTCCCCGTCGGGTACCGGATACACGTTCAGTCGGTTGATCCCGGGGGCGTGGACGCGCATCGTGTCGCGGAAGGTGACGACGGTCTGCCTGAGGTGGTCGGCGTCGAGCCGATCGAGCGGTGGCACAGGCCACAGAGTAACGATTGTCCGGGGCCGGAGCCTGATTTGGCCCCGACCCGTCTCTGTGAATGGCCACAACCGGTTGGGGTCTCTCCTGACCCGCTGGTAGAGTCGAAACCTATGTCAGCACGGTGTCAGATCTGCGGTAAGGGCCCCTCGTGGGGCATGTCGGTGTCCCACTCGCATGTGCGCACCAAGCGCCGCTGGAACCCGAACATCCAGCGCATCCGTGCCATCGTCGGCGGCGCACCGAAGCGACTCTACGTCTGCACCGGCTGCATCAAGTCCGGCAAGGTCACCAAGGCCGGCCGCTAGGCCGCCGACAGTCTCCGGACAGCAGCGCCATGCAAGGCAACGACTGACATGCAAGGCATCGTGAAGGCCTACGACCCGGGCTCCGGAGACGGAGTCGTGGTGAGTGACACAGATCTCAGCGAGTACAACCTCGCCCCCAATGCCCTCGACGGATCCATCTTCCGCATGCTGCGGCAGGGCCAGCGAGTCGTGTTCGACCTCGATACCGAAGGTCGCGCCACCGCCCTCCGACTCGGCTCAGAATCTGACATGAGCACTCCTGAGTTCTAACGTTGTATACAGAAGGTGACCAGTCACCTTCGTCGCCGACAACAAGCGAAGAACATCTCGAGAACACATTCCCCTCACACACGAACACAGGAGGCCTGCGTGAGCGCCACCACCACCAATGCGAAGTTGCAGCAATGGGTCAAGGACTGGGCTGCGATTCTGCAGCCGAAGGACATCTATTGGTGCGACGGCAGTGCCGAAGAGTACGACCGCCTCTGTCAGGTCCTCGTCGATGCAGGAACGTTCACCAAGCTCGACGAGGCCAAGCGCCCGAACAGCTACTGGGCACATTCCGATCCGGGCGACGTTGCCCGCGTCGAGGATCGCACGTTCATCTGCTCGGCTGATGCCGCCGACGCAGGCCCGAACAACAACTGGCGCGAGCCCGCAGAGATGCGTGCCGAACTGAAGACGCTCTACGCCGGTGCCATGAAGGGTCGCACGATGTACGTCGTGCCCTTCTCGATGGGTCCGCTCGGTTCGCCCATCGCCCACATCGGCGTACAGCTCACCGACTCGGCCTACGTGGCCGTGAGCATGCGCATCATGACCCGCATGGGCCAAGGTGCACTCGACGTGCTCGGCAACAACCAGTGGGTGCCCTGCGTCCACTCCGTCGGCGCACCCCTCGAGTCCGGCCAGGCCGACTCGGCATGGCCCTGCAACCCCGACAACAAGTACATCGTGCACTTCCCCGAGACCCGCGAGATCTGGAGCTACGGATCGGGCTACGGCGGCAACGCTCTCCTCGGCAAGAAGTGTTTCGCGCTGCGCATCGCCTCGGTGATGGCCCGTGACGACGGATGGCTGGCCGAGCACATGCTCATCCTGAAGCTCACGAACCCGAAGGGCGACTCGAAGTACATCGCCGCCGCGTTCCCGTCGGCATGTGGCAAGACCAACCTGGCGATGCTCGTGCCCACCATTCCGGGCTGGAAGGCCGAGACCATCGGCGACGACATCTGCTGGATGAAGTTCGGCGACGACGGCCGTCTCTACGCCATCAACCCCGAGGCCGGCTTCTTCGGCGTCGCACCGGGAACCGGTTACGACACCAACGCCAACGCAATGGAGACCCTGTGGGGCAACTCGCTCTTCACCAACACTGCCCTCACCCCCGACGGTGACGTGTGGTGGGAAGGCATGAGCGACGACGCACCCGCCCGCGCCACGGACTGGCGCGGCAATGCCTGGACCCCCGAGTCCGACAGCCCTGCCGCCCACCCGAACGCACGCTTCACGGCCCCTGCCTCGCAGTGCCCGTCCATCGCTCCGGAGTGGGAAGACCCGAAGGGTGTGCCGATTTCGGCGATTCTCTTCGGCGGACGTCGCCGCACCACCGTTCCGCTCGTGACCCAGGCCTTCGACTGGGCCCATGGCGTGTTCCTCGGTTCGATCATGGCTTCGGAAACCACGGCTGCCCAGGCTGGCGCCGTTGGCAAGTTGCGCTTCGACCCGATGGCCATGCTGCCCTTCTGCGGCTACAACATGGCCGACTACTTCGGCCACTGGCTGAGGATCGGATCCAAGGGCAACGAGTCGAACCTGCCGAAGATCTTCTTCGTCAACTGGTTCCGTCGCGACGAGGACGGTCGCTTCCTGTGGCCCGGATACGGCGAGAACAGCCGCGTCCTCAAGTGGGTCTTCGAGCGAGTCCAGGGTTCTGCCACGGCTGTGGAGACCCCGATCGGCTTCCTCCCCACCCCGAAGGACCTTGACACCAGCGGCCTCGACATCGAGTCGGGCGACCTGGAAACCATCCTGTCGGTCGACATCAACGGCTGGCGCGAGGCAGTTCCGCAGATCCGCGAGCACTACGCCTCGTTCGGTGACAAGTTGCCGAACCAGCTGAACGCGGCTCTCGACGCACTCGACAAGTCTCTCGCCAACGCCTAGAGACCGAAAATCGAGAAAGGCCCACGGCTTCGCGCCGTGGGCCTTTTTTGTTCAGCTATTTCTCGGCAGTCGGCTTTTTCTCGGCAGTCGGCTTTCAGCCGACAAGCCTCAGCCGACAAGCATGGCCCGGATGCCGAGGCCCATGAGGAAGAGGCTGCCTCCGCCGTAGAGAAGGTAGAGCTTGCCCTTCAGCTGGTTGCGGTACGAGTAGATGATGGCCACGGCCATGATGGCGACGAAACCGTAGAAGGCATGGAACTCGGGAAACTCGAGTTTGTCCCGGTTGACCATGATGACACCGAGGGCGACCTGCACGAACACGGACAGTTCGGCGATACCGATGAACCACCAGAGGGCGCGCGTACGGAGGAACTCCAACTTGTGGGCGGCGAGGGCCCAGACACCGGCCAACGCGTTGCCGATGATCATGAACCAGGCCCAGTTCTCGTGTAGGTCGCGGATCATGAGAGCAGTCACGGTGCGAATCTATCCACTGGGGTCAGCGAATGAGGGTGTCAGCCTGACGGCCGATCTCGTCGAGCACGAAGGTGCCGTCGTCGCGCGCCGTCACCGTGGTGACCGAACAGTTGTCGAGGCTGGCCACGACGAGACGATCGTCGCCGAGCGCGGCACCGATCACCACGTTGATGGCGATGAAGTGACTGAAGACCACCGCATCGTGGGGAATCTCGAGAAGAGCACGACACACCGAGCGCCGGTAGTCCGCATAACGCTCGCCGTCGGATTCGGCCAATGCCGTCCATGTCCCCGCCATTGCGGTCCGGAGCCAATCGACCCGATTGTCGAGCGCATAGCCCTCGGGCGAAGGAATCTCTGCGACCCGCGGCTCCACCGTCGCGGCAGTGCTCCACCGCGCCGACAGTGGTTGCGATGTCTGGCGACAACGCAGCAGCGGACTGGAATACACGGCCAGTGGTCCGAGTGGATCGAGCGCACGCGCAACGTCGTCGGCCTGCGTGCGGCCGAGATCGTCGAGACCCGGATCAGGGTCCACGTTCCACCCTGCTGCGGCCCGGCCGTGGCGCACCAAGTAGAGCCTCGTCATGATGCGAACAACCAACCGTCGCGCAGTGGAGCGGAATCACCGGCCTTGCGGAACCACTCCGCGCCGAACGCGATGGCAAATGCTTCTTCGGGCATGCGGGTGAGGAAACTGGTGTCACCCATCTGGCTGGCGTGCTGCATGATTGCTTTCCGCTTGAGGTCGACGAATTCCGAGACGTCGACACGGTGGGTGAGTTCACTCTCGGGAAGCCCCATCGGATTGCCGTCGTCGGCGGGTCCGTCGACGTCCCATGCATCTTCTTTCGACACGAGACCCGTCTCGACGGCCATCGCCTGCAGACGTCGCATCGCGTCGCGGTTCATGGTGGCTTCGTAGATGTCGGTGACACCGGCCAGCGCCGCAGCGCGGTATCCGACCTTGTTGACCATGATGTGATCAGGGTGGCCGTAGTTCCCGTGCCAGTCGTAGGTGGTGAGCACCGTTGCTGCGTACTTCTCGATGATCGCCGCGAGGCGACCGGCAGCCTCGTCGAGGTCTGCATTCATGAAGGCTGCCGCACGGGAGTTCTGGTCCCATCCGGTCATGCCGCTGTCCTCGTAGCCCAACCATTCGAGGTGCTGCACACCGAGTACCGCACACGATGCCTCGGTCTCCTTGCGGCGCCGATCTGCCAAGGTCTCCCCCGGCGCGAGATCTGCGGGAACGTC
>Ga0164292_10004252_pt1 | contig 11648 bp, 11 predicted proteins | sample GEODES117metaG_FD_111486 | JGI IMG/M metagenome (GOLD analysis project Ga0164292, IMG submission 111486) | Eutrophic lake water microbial communities from Lake Mendota, Wisconsin, USA - GEODES117 metaG | ecosystem: Environmental > Aquatic > Freshwater > Lake | place: USA: Lake Mendota... | reverse complement strand
ACGCCCTCGGTGACGTCTTCCACGTCGATACGCGCGGTGAGTAGGGAATAGGTAGCCAGCTTGCGTGGCGCGTAGCCCGAGCGCATTGCTTCGACGAGCGCATAGAAGCGCAGCTCCTCGCGGTGAGAGGGTTGAATGCCACCCGACTTGATGTCAATGACGACCTTGTTGCCCACTGCGCCGAGCGTGAGGTCGGTCTTGGTGCTCAGGTTGATGCGGCGTTCGAACATTTCGTAGCGCGCGCCGCTTTCGATGACGGGACGCCAGGCCGCCTTGAGCGGCGGAAAGCATTCGTCAAACTTGGTGTAGAGATCGATTGCGTTGCTGCGTAGTTGCGCACGGTCGCTGGCCGGTAGTCCATAGATGAATGGGCCTGCGCTCTCGCGCTCGTCTTCTGCCAAGTGGTCGAGTGCGGCATCCACTACGTCGGCGGGCACGATAACGCCACGCCAGTTGGCGCCGAGTTCGACGGCCTTGTGCAACACAGTGCCGCGCACGTTGGCCAGCGTCCATGAAAAGCCATCAAGGCCTGCGAGGTGGTTGGCCTCGCAACCGTGCACGGTAGTGAGCTTGTGCTTGCTCACCCACAGTGCATTGTCGGGGGTGAGGTGCTCAGCAATTTCGGCCACGCCGTCGTGCAGCCGTTGGCGGAGCGACTCCACGATGTCGCGGGGCAGCGGCTCCCAGGTGGCCTCCTTGGCGAGTGCGTCCACCACGGCCTGCTGCATGGGGTTGAGTACGTCGGCCGTCGTCATCGCCCGTCACTCTGTCACACCGGTGTGGGATCCTTTCGCCATGGAGTCGGGGTCAACCATGTTGTTTGCTGCGGCCGCGCGGCTCATTGCTGCCGAGGCGCAGCGATATGGACTCATCGCCCCCTCCTTCCGTAGCCCACCCCGCATTGTCGGGGTCGATCGCACCGTGCGGCGCCACGAGCATGGCGGTGTCGTGGCCGTCGTCGTTCGTCACCGTCCGTTCGTCGCCGTGATCGCCGACATGATCGAGGGCGTCGTCGTCGTCAATCGGCTCGTTGCCCCCGAAGCCGATCAGGTGCGTACTGGGCTGTGGGCGATGGCCGAGATGGCCGACCTGCTCACCGGTGACGTACCGCTCGACCACGCACCACGCGTAGCCTGACACCCACCGCGCCCGGGTGGCGGAATGGTAGACGCGGGGGGCTTAAACCCCCCTGATCAGCAATGGTCGTATGAGTTCGAGTCTCATCCCGGGCACACTGAAGGGGTGACGTCGGGACCAGAGTTGCGTGCGCGCCTAGAGGCACGCGTGTCGGCAATGGTTGTCGACATCGGTCAGTTCGTCGACGTGGAATCGCCCTCGCTGTCACTCGATGATCTGGATCGCAGTGCAGCATTTCTTGCTGCGTTGATGACGAAACATCTTGGGTCGGCGCCGGAGGTGTTGCAGACCGAGCGTGGACCGAACGTGCATTGGCGAGGAGGCTCTTCGCCGAAGGTGTTACTCGTGGGTCATCACGACACGGTGTTTCCGAAAGGCACGGTAGCAAGCCGTTCGTTTTCGATGGATGGCGACGTCTTGCGAGGGCCCGGTGTGTTCGACATGAAGGCGGGCATCGTGCAGGCAATTTACGGGTTAAGCGAACTCGATGATCTGTCGCATGTGGAGATCCTGATTACCTGCGACGAAGAGGTGGGTTCGTATTCGTCGCGCGAACTGATTGAGGAACGCGCACGTGCAGCGGGCGCCGTGTTGGTATTGGAGCCAGCAGCCGACGGCGGTGCGGTGAAAACAGCGCGCAAGGGCGTGGGCACCTTTCGCGTCGATATCGCGGGGCGCGCGTCGCACGCGGGTCTGGAGCCGGAAAAGGGTGTGAACGCACTCGTCGAACTCGCCGCACAAGTGCAAAGGATTGCCACGTTCGGTCGGCCGGAGTTGGGCACCACGGTGACCCCAACGGTGGCGACTGCCGGCACGACGGAAAACGTGGTGCCCGCGCAGGCGCAGATCATTGTCGACACACGGGTGAATGTGCCAGAGGAAAAGGTGCGCGTCGAAGCGGCAATGGCATCGCTTGTGCCGACCGTTGTGGGCTCGACCATCTCGGTGTCGGGTTCTATCAATCGTCCGCCAATGCACGAGAGCGCGTCGGCATCGTTGTTTGCCCTCGCCCAGCGCGTGGCGCCGAGTGTGGGAATTGCGTCACTCGCCGGCGTTGCGGTGGGCGGCGGATCGGACGGCAATTTCACTGCCGCGATCGGTGTGCCGACGCTGGATGGTCTCGGTGCATGCGGCGGTGGCGCGCATGCCGAAAGCGAGCACGTGATGGTGTCGTCGATGGCTGAGCGGGCCGCGCTCGTGGCCGCGCTCGTGGCCGAACTCGCGAAGTAGCGCTACTCGAGTTCGAGCAGTCCGCCGCTGCCAAGTGTGCCAGCAGAGCGATATTCATCGATCTTTGCGCGGGTGTCCTGAATGTCGAGATTGCGCATGGTGAGCTGCCCGATGCGATCGGCCGGACCGAAGGCCGCATCTTCGACGCGCTCCATGCTCAGCCGCTCGGGCGCGTACGTGAGGTGTGGGCCCGCGGTGTGGAGAATGGTGTAGTCGTCGCCGCGGCGCAACTGCAGCGTGACGTCACCGGTGACGAGCGAACCGACCCAGCGCATGAGCGGTTCGCGAAGCATCAACGATTGCGGATCGAACCAGCGGCCCTCGTAGAGGAGTCGTCCAAGGCGGCGACCCATCTGCCGATAGTTCTCCAGCGTGTTCTCGTTATGGATCGCCGTGAGCAGACGTTCGTAGGCGATGTGCAGCAGCGCGAGTCCGGGCGATTCATAGATGCCGCGCGACTTGGCCTCGATGATGCGATTTTCAATTTGGTCACTCATGCCGAGGCCATGGCGACCGCCGATGGTGTTGGCCTCAAGTACGAGGTCGACCTGCGAGGCGAACTCGCGACCGTTGATCGCCAAAGGCCAGCCCTCACGGAAGGAGACGGTGACGTCTTCGGGCGCAACGGTCACCGACTGATCCCAATGGGCGACGCCCATGATCGGCTTCACAAGATGCATGCTCGCGGAGAGTTCTTCGAGCGCTTTCGCTTCATGCGTCGCACCCCAGATGTTGGCGTCAGTGGAGTACGCCTTTTCTGCAGAGTCGCGGTAGGGGAGGTTTTGAGACGTGAGAAACGCACTCATCTCGGCGCGACCACCCATCTCGCGCACGAATGCGGCGTCAAGCCACGGCTTGTAGATACGCAGGCTTGGGTTGGCGAGGAGTCCGTAGCGGTAGAAGCGTTCGATGTCGTTGCCTTTGTAGGTGCTGCCGTCACCCCATACGTCGACGCCGTCTTCCTTCATTGCGCGCACGAGAAGCGTGCCGGTGACAGCACGGCCGAGTGGGGTGGTGTTGAAGTACGTCTTGCCAGCGGTGGAAATATGGAACGCACCGCACTGCAATGCGACGAGTCCCTCGTGCACGAGTTCGGTGCGGCAGTCGATGAGTCGGGCCAACTCTGCGCCGTATTGTTTGGCGCGATCGGGGATCGAGGCAAGGTCGGTTTCGTCGGGCTGGCCGAGATCGGCGGTGTAGGCGTACGGCACTGCACCTTTCTTGCGCATCCACGCAACGGCTGCCGACGTGTCGAGCCCACCCGAAAACGCGATGCCAACGCGCTCGCCCACGGGAAGGGCGGACAACACTTTGGCGGCAGAGGCTGCAGAGTCGGTTTCGGGCATGTCTGTACGGTACCGAGGTACTGCGCGGGTTCGCGACGAACTAGGGGCGCGGCCGCCCGGCGAGCGACACGATGGCCGTAGCCATGGCACATCCCGCGATGATGATTTCCATCAACGCGACACCAGGGGTCGCTTCAATATCGACGACCGCGATGGCGGCGATCGCGAGTGATGCACCGATCCCGACGAAGGTGGCCCATCGCGCGTAGCGAACGGCGGCGACGATGGCGGCGATCGGGGCGCAGAAAGGCAGGAACCACAGCGCGACAAAGGTGGGGTCACTCGCGGTGCCTAGCCACCAGGTCGGCTTGCCCACGTTGCGGCTGGCGATGGCAACAGCCGCAAGTGCGGCGGTGATGCCGAGCCACGTCACGACAGTGATTGCGGCCCACGGCTGGCGCAGGGACGTGTGTTTCGATGTCGTCACTGTCACGCCCTGCAGGGTACAAGAGGTGGCTCCGCAGTTAGCCTGACGGCGTCATGTCGACACCACGATTCGAACGATTCTCGGTGTTCTTCCCGATGTGGAACGAGGAGGAATACCTCCACCGAGCCTTGAACGCGGCGCGCGAATTGGGCGATGAGCTGGTGGCCGGCGGCGTGGTAGGGGACTACGAGATGATCGTCGTCGACGACGCGAGTACCGATGCCACACCGCAGCTTGCCGACGCGGCTGCTGCATCAGATCGCCGCGTGCGCGTGGTGCACCACCCGGTGAATCGCAAACTTGGCGGGTCGATTAAGTCAGGATTTGCCGCCGCAACGGGCGACGTGGTGTTGTACACCGACGCCGACCTGCCGTTCGATATGCGCGAGGTGCATAAGGCCTTGCGGTTGATGCACCAATACGAGGCCGACATTGTCGCTGCGTATCGACTCGATCGCACGGGCGAAGGATACGTTCGCGTTGTCTATTCATTTTTTTACAACTTATTGGTCCGCGCGTTGTTTGGGTGCCGCTTCCGCGACGTCAACTTTGCGTTCAAATTGGTACGACGCAGTGCACTCGACGCAGTGACGTTGCACAGCGAAGGCTCCTTCATCGACGCCGAGCTCATGGTGGGCGCTCGTAAGCGCGGCCTGAACGTGGTGCAGTTCGGTGTGGACTATTTCCCGCGCACGCGTGGCGTCTCGACACTCAGTTCGCCGGCCGTCATCGTCAAAATTCTGAAAGAAGCATGGTCGTTGAGGAAGGAACTCAACGCGTTGCGCCCGGTGTCAACATGAGCATGTATGACCGGTGGCGACCGGCATTGTTGTCGATTGCGGTGTTGCTGACTGTTGTTGCTGTTGCAGTTGTGCGCGGCGATTCGACGGACGAGTCAGTCAATGGCGTCGTCGAGACCACCGCGCTTGTTGAGACGACTGTGGCCCCCGTCGTGCTCGTTCCAATCGACCGCACGCTTAAAGAAGGAATGAAGGGCGACGACGTGCGCCGCGTGCAGGAGCAACTTGCCGCACTGAAATTCGATCCGGGTCCAGTAGACGGCATCTTTGGTCAGGCCACCAAGCAAGCCGTGTGGGCGTTCGAGAAGTTGGTGATGCAAACGCCCCGCAAGCGTGCGACGGGTGAGGTGACGCCATCGACCTGGGTGATCATGCAGTCGAGCGTGCAGATCACGCCACGGCGGCAGGCCGACTCGCCGTCACATGTCGAGATCTACCTGCCCGAACAGGTGATGATCGTGTTCAAGGGTCCCGAAGTGATGTTGGTGACCCATATCTCGAGCGGGTCCAATGAGCAGTGGTGCGAAGAGGTAACCATCGACCCGGGCGAGGAAGGTAATACCACGGGCAAGCAGATCAAGATGGGTATTTGCGGCGACGCCGTGACGCCGCCCGGCATCTTCTACTTCTATAACCGCAAACAAGGGATGCGCGAGTCGAAATTGGGCACGATGTACAACCCCGTGTACTTCAACTACGGCATTGCCGTGCATGGGGCAATCCTCGTGCCGCTTGAGCCGGCCTCGCATGGGTGCGTGCGTATTCCGATGTCGGTAGCGCGGTATTTTCCTGCCCTCGTGGCTTATGGCGACCGCGTGTATGTCTTCGATGGCATCAAGGAGCCAGAGGACTATGGCGCGCCGCCGCCCCCGTTCGACCGTCCGGACCCCAACTACACAACGACCACGAGCGTGCCGCCGACCACGATTGCGCCTTCGACAACGGTGACGCCCACGACCGTACCGAAACAGACGACTACCTCGACGGTGAGTGGTTGATGACGCGCGTGCATTACGACGAGTTTGGGCTCTTCCACGAAAACGTTGCCGAGTTCGACCTGTCGGTTGAACCGCAGCCAACGGTGTTGCGCGAGTCGGTGACGTTGGCAGACGGACGCACGATGAGCGCATTGCGGTGGGGGGTGGGTGAACCTAGCGCCGTGTTGTTGCATGGCGGTGGACAAAATGCGCACACCTGGGACACCGTCGCCCTTGCGCTCGGCGTGCCGTTACTTGCCATAGATCTTCCGGGTCACGGCCATTCCTCATGGCGTGACGACGGGCAGTACGACGTTGAGTCGATGGCCGACGATGTGGCGACGGTCATTGGCGCACTTGCTCCTTCGACGCGACTCGTGGTGGGTATGTCACTCGGCGGACTCACGAGCCTTGCGCTGGCGCTCCGACACCCTGCGCTCGTCGAGACACTTGTTCTTGTTGACATCACGCCTGGGGTAACACCGACAAAGGTAAAGGCGGTCACTGACTTCATCAACGGACCACAAGCCTTTGCGAGTTTCGATGATCTGTTGCAGCGCACGATTGAGCACAATCCCACGCGCAGTGTGTCTAGTTTGCGACGCGGCATTCTGCACAACGCGCGGCAACTTGAGGACGGCAGCTGGGAGTGGCGATACGACCGACGCAAGGCGCGTGAGGGCAATCACGAGGTGTCGTCGAGTGCGCGGGATTGGTGGTCGGTAATCGATGCGCTTGCATGTCGACTCGTGTTGGTGCGCGGTGGTGTGTCGCCTGTGGTGGATGACGACGACGTTGCCGAGTTGCGTCGCCGTCGCCCCGATGCGATCGTGCACGTGGTAGACGGCGCTGGGCACAGCGTGCAAGGTGACCAACCATTGGCGATGGCGGCGCTCCTTCGTGGCCTTCTCTAGTAATCACTTGGTCAATTAGGCTGGGTCGATGGTGTCAGGCGACGAACCGAAACGTCTCGGACGGCCGCTGGCCTCCAGTGCGGTCGAGACGCGCGAGCGCTTGATGGAAGAGGCACGCAAGTCGTTTGCCACCCTCGGCTACGAAGGCACGACTAATCGAGCGATTGCTGATGCGGTGGGCATCACCACGGGGGCGATCTACCACTACTTCCCCTCAAAAGTTGAGATGTATTCGGCGGTGTACGCCGAGGTGCAGGACGTCCTGTTTTCGGCAATGGAAAAAGCGGCGGCCAAAGAAAAGGGATTCGTCAACAAGCTCGCTGCATGCATGCGTGCGCTCGTCACCATTACCGAGTCGAACGCCAGTCTGGCGGGCTTCGTGGTGGGCGTCACCTCGGATGCGCAACGGCATCCCGAAGTCTTGAAGGCGGTGCAGCCACATCGCAATCGTGCGGCGGCGTTCTATAAGGCGCTCGCCCGCGAGGCGATTGCCTCAGGCGAGGTGGTGGGCGGCGTGTCCGAAGATGTGCTCGCCGATCTGGTGCTGGTGCTCGTGACTGGACTCGCTCGTCACGCCGCCATCATGGAAGACAATGCCCGCACGCGTGCCGTAGCAGAAACGATCGAGCGGTTCGCGCTCGGTACGTTGCTCAAGTAAGCGCTGGTGCGGTGCGCCGCTGCGTGGTGAACAGATCGACGATCACCAAAACGAGGCAGACCCAGATTGCACCAAAGCCGACGAGCTTGGCTGCCGACACCGCCTCGTCGTACACCGCCCAGCCGAGCAGAAAGTAGATCGTCGGCACGAGGTATTGCATCGGCCCAAGAATCGACAATGGTGTGCGCAGTGATGCGGCGCCGAAGAGGAGAAGCGGAATTGCCGTCACGGTGCCAGTGAGCGCCACGAGTACCCACTCGACGGTGGTGGCGTTCGTGGCAATGCTGGTCTCTGCGTTCCAGCCCCACGCAAGAAAGAGTGTTGCAGGAACAGCCAACACCATCGTTTCGGCAGCAAGGCTCTCGAGCGCGCCGAGCGGCACCAGCTTCTTGAGATAGCCATACAGGCTCCACGACACGGCGATCGACAGCGCGATCCACGGGATGCGCCCATACGCAATAGTGAGGATCAGGAGACCGATGCCGGCGAAGGTGATGGCCGTGCGTTGGAGCACGCTGAGACGCTCGCGGAGTCGTACGACGCCCAGGACTGTTGTCAGGATGGGCGAGATGAAATAGCCAAGTGCTGTCTCGACGACGTGTTCGTTGACCACCGCCCATACGAACATGGTCCAGTTGACGGTGAGCAGCACGCTTGCAGCGCAGGTGCGAAACAGCAACGTGCGATTGCGAAGCGCACCAAGCAGAGGGGTGAATCGACGCTTAGCAAGCAGGATGGCGACAAGCACGACGACACTCGTGGTGATGCGCCAACCGATGAGCTCAAACGGGTCGAATTCATCGAGTGCCTTCCAATACACGGTGACCATGCCCCAAAACATGTAGGCACTGAATGCAAGTAATGCACCAATTCGGGTGTCATCACGTTGAGCATCGGTCACGGCGCACCACGCTACTGCGCAGTGAATCGGCGCAGGAGGGTGCGGCGGTAGCCTCTAGCGCGTGGATCCCACCACGTCATCGTCGTGGAAACGGCTCGTCGCACGTACTGATGTCGCATCATTGCCGACGATTGCGGAGTTGTTTCAGGCCGACGCCCACCGTGCCGAGGCCATGAGCGTCGACATCACACTGCCCAATGGCGCGATGGTTGTGGACTTCTCGAAGCAACACGTGACACCAGACGTGTTGGAAGCGTTGCTTACGTATGCCGACGAGGCAGGTGTGGCCGATGCCCGTGACGCCATGTTTGCGGGCGGCATCGTCAACCTCACCGAGGCGCAACCTGCGCTCCACACGGCGCTGCGCGCGCGTGCCACCGAGCGCGTCATGATCGATGGGAGCGATGTTGTAGCCGAGGTTCACGCTGAACGTGAACGCCTCGCTGCCTTCGCCCGTGACGTGCGTAGCGGAATCACGCATGCGGCAGATGGTCGACCGTTTACTCATGTGCTCAACATTGGTATTGGGGGAAGCGACTTGGGTCCTGCGCTTGCCTATGCGGCGTGGTCCGCCTCGCGCAAGCCCGATCTCGAGTGTCGGTTCGTTTCCAATGTCGATCCCGTGTCGCTCGAGGCAACACTGGACGCTCTCGATCCGGCACGCACACTCGTCGTCATGTGTTCGAAGTCGTTTTCCACCGCTGAGACGGTGGCGAACTGTCGCGACGTGCAGGCCTGGCTTGCCGCTGCACTGGGGAGCGAGTCGGTGGCGACCCATAGTGTCGTCGTCACGGCGCAGCCCTCGCGCGTTGCGGCAACCGCGCTTGTTGCGCGTTGTACCTTCGCATCCTGGAAGTGGGTGGGTGGCCGATACTCGATTTCCTCGTCGATGAATCTCGCGAATGCAATTGCGTTTGGTCCCGAAGTAATTGACGAGTTCCTTGACGGCATGAACGCGATGGATGCGCACTTTCGTTCAGCTGAGCCGCGCCGGAACGCACCGCTCCTATTGGCGCTGATCAATCTGTGGAATCGAACACTGCTTGGTCGACCCACGCGCGCGATGCTCGTGTACCAAGACGCATTGGCGGGTTTCGTCGACTACATCCAGCAGCTTGAAATGGAAAGCAATGGCAAGTCAGTGCGTCGAGATGGCGGTTCTGTGACGGTCGATACCGCACCGATCGTGTGGGGTGGCGTTGGGACGAATGCGCAGCATGCGTTCATGCAGCTCGTGCACCAAGGCACCACGGTCGTGCCCGTCGACTTCATCGGTGTTGCGCACACCTCGGCGCGCAATGCCGCACGTCACGATGAGTTAATAGCCAACATGTTTGCCCAGGCTGAGGCATTGGCGTTTGGGCGCGACGAAGCGGCCGTGCGACGGTCGGGTGTCGACGCTGCTGCCGCTCCTCATCGTGTCGCACCGGGCAATAGGCCGTCAACGACGATATTGGTGTCGTCGCTATCCCCAAGCACGCTTGGGGCATTGATCGCTCTGTACGAACATGCGGTGTTTGTTCATGGCGTGTTGCTCGACATCAACAGTTTCGATCAGTGGGGCGTGGAGCTCGGTAAGCATCTGGCGAACAGCGTCATTGAGGACCTCGGGCGAACGGATGTCGTGGCGTCGCACGACGCATCCACAACGCGGCTTTTGCAGTGGTACCGCCAGCATCGATGACGCTCTAGCCTGTCGGCGGTGGAGATCAAGCGGAGTCAAGCAGAGCGGATGCTCAATCTGCTGGCGCTGCTCGTGGCAAGCAATCAGCCTCTTACCTTGAAGCGCATCCGTCACCAGCTGGCAGGACAATACCCAGATGGCGACTCCGCCGCCCGCGCCGCATTCGAGCGCGACAAGGGTGAGTTGCGCAAACTTGGCGTGCCAATCGAAATGGTCACACTCGGCGGCGATGAAGCGGGCGAGGGCGCCTACACGGTTGATCGGCGGAATTTTGAACTCGGTGACTTGGGTCTCACCGCTGAGGAACTTGAGGCGCTCCAAGTAGCAGTGGCGACGGTGCGTTTAGGCGCGGCGTTTGGTGAAGGTGCGCTATGGAAGTTGGGCGGCGAGCGAGCGCTCGACGTTCCCGCCACCAGCGTGCATCTCCCGCTGGGCGACGACAATCTTGCTGCACTAGCTCACGGCGTGTTGGAGCGGCGGACGCTGACGTTCCGGTACAACGCCGATAATCGTGTGGTGCAGCCTTATGGGCTACTCGCGCGCAACGGCATCTGGTACCTGATCGGATTCGACCAGCTGCGCGGCGACAAGCGCGTGTTTCGAGTCGACCGAGTCGAGGGCGGGATTGTTGCATCGGAGCCCGCCGACTTCACGTTGCCCGCCGACTTCGATCCGTCGCGGGCGGTCCCCACCGAGCGGGAAATGCTGGCCGAGGGCGACGGCGAGAGCGACACTGCGCTCGTACGCGTTGACGCGTTGCTTGCCTCTCGCGTGGCGGGCGAGTTGGGCGAGTCGGCGATCGTGCGCACGCTCGATGACGGCGGGATGGAGTTTGCGGTGCCGTGTCGCAATGTTCCTGCGTTTCGCTCCTGGCTCTTGGCGATGGTGGATCGTGCCGAGGTGCTCGAACCTGCACATGTGCGGGCGCACGTGATGGAGTGGCTCGCCGATCTGGAGCGTGCAGGCTGATGGCTGCAAAGAAGAAGCGTGGGCCTCGCGGCGCTGCCGATCGCGTAGCCAAGCTCCTGGTGATTATTCCGTGGCTGGTGAAGCGCAAGCGCGTCAGGCTGGAAGACGTTGCCCGAGAATTCGACCTCACGGTGGATGAGGTCGTCGAAGACATCATGTTGGCGTCGCTGTGTGGTGTACCGCCGTATTCGCCCGATTCGCTCATAGACGTCTTTGTGGATGAGGACATGGTGGTGGCGGAGGTGCCATCGCTCTTCCATCAACCGTTGCGGTTGAATACCGCCGAGTTGTTTGCCGTGGTCACGATGGGTCGTGCCGCTTTGAGCGTCACCGACGAGCCGGGTCCGCTGGCATCTGCGCTGAATAAGTTGCACCCGTTGCTCCCCGAAGCTGCGGGGTCGATCGCGGTAGAGGTGCCTGCGGTGGCACATCTCAACGGACTACGTCGCGCCCTTGAAAGTACGACGCAGATAGAAATCGATTATTTCGCACCATCTACGGGTTCGCGCACGACGCGCAGGATCGTGCCGCGAAAGATCTTCGATCGACTTGGTCATTGGTATGTGTCCGCCGATGACGAGCGTTCGGGTGACGTGCGCGAGTTT
>Ga0164292_10004250_pt1 | contig 11651 bp, 9 predicted proteins | sample GEODES117metaG_FD_111486 | JGI IMG/M metagenome (GOLD analysis project Ga0164292, IMG submission 111486) | Eutrophic lake water microbial communities from Lake Mendota, Wisconsin, USA - GEODES117 metaG | ecosystem: Environmental > Aquatic > Freshwater > Lake | place: USA: Lake Mendota, Wisconsin... | reverse complement strand
GCCAATACATCGAAGTTGTCTGCCCACTAGATCACCCAGCAACAGAGCAAACCCCTTGGGGCAAAGCTGTTAGCAAGAAAGCACAAGAAGGCGGAGGCTGGCTTACTTGGGTTTTTGCAACTGAGGACATTACAAAGATTGAAGAAAAATTTGGACGCAACGCAACTGAAGGTCACCGCACACGTCCAGATGGAAGCGATTTAAAGTGGAAGCAAATCGGAGTAAACGAGATCACTGATTCACGTGAACTTCCATTCTTTATCCAATGGTTAACCGCAGATCATCCATCACAAGATGGAAAAGCTGTTGCTGCGATCGAAAAGATTACGATTGCTGATACAGATCATCTAGCTGACTCTTGGTTTAAGACAGAGATTCTTGGTGGATTAAACGGTGCAGATGTTGAGTTTGTTGATCCGTCAGCAAATGACGGTGAGTATGGGATAGTGGCAGTGCACCTAACAACACCAACAGGATCTGTTGTCCTGGATTAATTGATTTATCCAAGGCTGCTTTATGGAATTCCGAAGTAAACCTTATTTGGCACAAATCCATAAAGTTCAAATTGTTCGAGATCAAGTTCTCAATAAAGACTTACTAGAAACTCTTCAGTTAAATCCTTAGAAAGCCAAGTTAAGGTTGAGTGGCTAACGCTGGACGAGTCTGAATCGGGAACATGCGTTGTAACTTATAGTACATGAATATTCTTGTGACAGCAGATTAGGCCAATGGCTGAATTTAGTCTCCGGGTCAGGAATCAACTCTAACTCAATCAGGTTCGCATTAAGGCAAACATAAATGATTAGCGGATAGGCGATTTACCAGCAATAACCAACATTACTGAATTTATCGACCGATTGGGGCCACCTAGTTTTCAAGAATATACAGCAACTAAGAGAGTGGACCAATTAAGTCTCCGCAATGGTGCTTCAAGAATTAACGGTCATCACCGAGTCTAAATCGACTAAAAAAGTGCATATATAAAGATAATCGCCTTGCTTGAAGCAATTAGAATTAATCCACCCAAAAGAAAGATCAAACTAATTACCGGAACTAGCCACCAAGCCTTGTATTTCTTGAGAAAGTGGAGATACTCGTTTGCAAGATTACTTTTCATGGTAGAAATATTAACTCATTTTCCCAAAATCTACTTCTTCATAAGTGTCTATTTTCTCAAAACTTGAACGCATATTTGAAAATCTCGTCCAATCCTTCTTAAGTCGATCTACTTTAAAGGCTAAAGCAAATAAACCAGGAATTAGGATACCCAAAGTGTAAGTCAGGAGTAAGACAGTGTAACTAATAAATCTAGCAATCCCCATCACAATTTGGTGTAAAAACATCGAAGTGACTTCTGCAGTTATCCCACCAAAAACGAAAGCAAGGACAAGGAGAAGAAAAACAACCATAAAAAAAATGTGCAAGCCGCTATCAAAAAAGCTTTCATGAGTAAAAAATCTAACAAGAAGCAAAAAAGTAAAAACTATGATTGGTGGAAGCAAAGATATCCTTGGATTAGAACTCAATTAACGCTCCTTTGATAGAAGATAGTTTCCGATCAATACATAATCTAACTCACTCATCATGAACGTGTAATAAGCATCCTTGTGATTGCAAACTATAGGCTCACCTGCAAGATTAAAGCTTGTATTAATAATCATTGGGCACCCTGTCTTTTCATAGAATTTTTCGATAATGCTATGAAAAGTTGCGTTTCTTCTACTTGTAACGGTTTGAATTCTCACTGAATAATCAACATGCGTAATACTTGGGACACTAGATTTCCTAATTCGTAACTTATCGAATCCAGAAGCACTCATAACTTCAGGAATATTCTCTTTTACCTCATTTTTGAGTTTTAAGGCAAGCAACATATAAGGGCTCTCCTTTTTGTAATCAAAAAACTCCTCTAGTTTCTCTAAGAGAATTGCAGGAGCAAAAGGCCTAAAAGATTCTCGAAATTTTATTTTCATATTAATCGTTGATTGACTTGCTTCATTTCTAGGATCACCAATTATGCTTCTGTTTCCAAGTGCGCGTGGTCCAAATTCCATTCGACCGCGCGCAATACCTATAGTTTTTCCTTCTACAATAAGATTGCTGATAGCTTCTGGGATGTCTTCTTCCCTAATGAATTTCGCTTCTAAGCTATTTTCTTGTAGGAAATTTCTAACTTCCTCATTTTCAATAGTTGGACCAAGATATGATCCGTGCATTCGATCCCCGTCATCTGAAACTACCTTCAAGACTTTAGAAAATTTTGTAAACCAAAGATGATAAGCAGCACCCAAAGCGCCTCCTGCATCCCCTGCGGCAGGTTGAATAAAAATCTCATCAAAGATTCTTTCTTTCATAATTTCACCGTTAGCTACACAATTAAGTGCGACCCCACCAGCCATAACAAGCTTGTTTAATCCTGTGCGTGATTTCAATTCTCTTGCTAAATGCAATATGACTTCAGTCGTAATGCTCTGACAAGATGCAGCTACATCCATGTGGAATTGATCAAAACTCTGATCCCCTGTCTTCACGCCTTGACCAAAAAGTTTCTGCCATTTTTTTTCATTAATCATGGTTAAACCAAATGGAAAATTAAAGTACTCCAGATTAAGTAAAATTGACCCATCTTGATTAACTTTAATTAAGTTTTCCATCATAATTTTCTTAAACCGCGGCACTCCATACGGCGCTAACCCCATCAACTTGTATTCATCTGAATTCACCTTAAAACCTAAATACTGAGTGACAGATGAGTAGAAAAGTCCGATGGAATGCGGGAAAGAGTTTTCAGCAAAAAATTTAATTTCATTACCTTTTGCAAGGCCAATCGACGTGCATGCCCACTCTCCAACTCCGTCAGCTACCAATACAGCAGCAGAATCGAACCCGCTAAGAAAGTATGCTGATGCCGCATGCGATTCATGGTGCTTACTGAAAAATATTTCTCCTTGAAAACCGGAGAGGCTTTCGAGAATTATATTTCGTATTTTTAGTTTCCGATTTATAAATTCTGGTATTGCTAATGAAAAAGACTTCCAAGATTTAAATGGGAATTCTAAGTAGCTTTGTAGAAGACGACCGAATGTCAACATCGGTTTGTCGTAATAAACAACATTAGAAATTTGATGAGGCTCAATACCTTCAAGATTGAGCAAGTAGTTAATTGATCGAATGGGAAAATCTGAATCGCCCTTGATTCTAGAAAGTCTTTCTTCCTCAACTGCTCCAATAATTTGGCCATCTTTTAGGAGCACTGCTGCGCTATCATGATAAAAGGCAGAAATACCCAAAATGTAATTCGTCATTTAGCTCCCGCCGCACTTCCCAAGATCTGCTTAAAAAATATTGTAGCCATTTTCGAGTACCCTTCGGTATTGAAGTGCGCAAAGTCCCACTGCATTGATGCTTTTTCGCTTGGGGAGAATTTGCTTGACATATTCACAAATTCAACATTTTGATTTCTTACATGATTTTCTAGAGTCTTATTGAAATCATTGAGGAATTCCTCTGCCGCACTCTCGGTGATTCTAGATTGTTTCATCCACCAAACCGATCCATTAGTTTGAACGTATTGACTTTTGTCAGCGCTTCCCCATCTACCTACTAAATTTGAGACAATAATGCGAGTTTCGGGCTGCGCCTGTCTATAAGATTCGATCATCTGGTCCATATTTTCGAGGAAAAACTTGTAGGTTCTAGCTGGTGTGACAGGACCTTCAGTAGAACTCTCATTGCTCGTGCGGGATACTTTAGTTGATAACAGCGGGACAAATTTTAAAATCATGCCCCTAAAGATCTCGAGAGATTTGAGGTTTGTTCCTGACACAAAATCTGACTTTCCAATCGTCTCAAAGTAGCTCTCATTGGGGACGGGTCCGACTGGAGAATAGCTTTGAAAATCGTTCCATCCAGCGTAGAAAATGACGATGTCAGGCTTATACTTAATCAAGTTATTTTGAGTATTTATCAAAAGCTGATCTGACACCCATCCCGCCACCCCAGCGTTGATGACCTCGTATTGTCCTCGAAATTCTTCCTCCAAAAGATCTCTCAACTGTATTGGATAATTACTCGAAATTGAATCATTACCCTGAGTTGTAGATTCCCCGATAGACAAAATTCTTATCTTTTTGCTTTTCTGTATAGGAATTTCATAAGGTTGAGAAAATCCCGCAGAGTTTATAACTTGATCTCCTTTTTTGAAATTTGGTTTTAATACATATCCTAATTGTTTGTCAATTTGCTTCATGTAATTAATTTTGTCATTTCGGAGGAGATTTTCCCACGACTTATCAAAAGCTTTCGCCCCTAGATAACCCCAAACAACGCGCGAAACGACCTCTAAAAAGAGGAAGAGAATTGTGACTGTTACAACACTAAAAAATATTTTTTTACTGTTTTTCAATTTTCTTACCTATCACAACATACAACCCACCATCAACTTCATGTAATCCCTGGCGAATTTGCGCCAAAAGTCTCTGGGCATAAGTACCCCGACTTTCAATTTCCCAATCAAAAGTAGTTTCTCTCGAATATTGGTTGGTGAGGAAATTTGGAAAACTACTGACATATTGAAACCCAGAATCTTCAAACCAATGAAATACTTCGTCGATAGTGTGCATGGATTCGTGAGGATTTTCATATTGATCATGCACCCAAGATAATTTTTGATCCTCATCCAAATCAAAATTTCTTAAATAGGGGTCTAGAGACAATGCCCACTTCTTATTGACTTTAAATAACTTTTGCCTTAACCGGGTTTTGAATCGTCCATACTTATTGTAAAGACCAACCACAATGTAACCATCTAATTTAACTAACTTAGCAATTTCAGAGAAACCTCTTTTTGGATCATTCGTGTGATGTAGAACGCCCGTACAAATTACCCAGTCAAAAAACTTTTCCTTGAGTGGTAGATTGAATAGGTCCATATGCGCCAAGAATAGAGAATTATTTTGAATTTCTTTTCGAAATTTTTCGGCAAGCATTAAAGAATGAAGTGTCGCATCCACAGATAAGACTTGCCGTCCCGAGATCGCAAGATAATTTCCTAGTTGGCCTGTGCCACAACCAACTTCTAAAATTAAGGCTTTTGGCGAAATTCTTTTGTTTAGAATTTCTGTAAAAATCCGACTTTGGCTTTTCTTTATTAAACTTCCTTTATTCTCGCCAACGGAATAACTTGGAAAGGGCTTATAGCTATAGAAGTCTGACAGCATTTTCGTATGTTGAGAATTCATCAGGGGTAAGGAATTGTCTGAAATTAATATGCCATCCATAACTGACCAATGTTTACTTTCGTCTAATAAGAAAGTATCGAAGTCTTTTCTAGTCCTGTTTTTATCTGACATGTGTGAATTATATTGAATAAATGTGAATCTAGGAAGGAGATATGTAGCGTGTCTAAGTAATTGAACTTCAAATGAATGTAGCTATATCAGTTGCCTCAGAAAGAATTGAACTACTTATGTACGAACGCGTACCATCAACGTCTGAGTCATCAGCAAAAGTGGCGTATTACTTCTGAGGTTGGTCTTGGCATCCACTGATAAGAACATAGAGGCCAACCCAAATGCAAATTAAATTGGTAAACCAATTTGGCTCACGAACTGTGTAGACAGTCAGATTAAGTGCCAATGCGATTGTTAGTAGAAACGAAGTATTAACAATTTTAAAATTGGTGACAGTTTTCAAATCATTTCTCATGAGCGAAGAAATCTTTTTAAGGTTCTTTTCAACTTATGCACCATTTGGTGTTGGATATGCGATTTTTGTTCTCGTTTGTTGTGATTTTCGATCAAGGACATCCTAAGGGCGCTAACCGGTATCAAACTTGAAAGTTCAGTTTGTTTGTTATCAATTACTTCAAGGGCACAGTCATAGAGCCCATAAACTTCGTATATTGCAATTAACTTTACGAGATCATCCACACTTAAACTCTCATTAATCGAATCCTTGATAAACAGCGCATCTCCCCAAAGTGCTTGACCGTTTTTAGTTTGAGCGGGAAAGTCGTAAACAAATTTTGAAGGAAGTGCACTTCGACTGTAGCGATTAACTTCTAAGTCATAAAGATGAAGATTGTTTTGATTTGCGAGCTTTCCAATGTTCCATAGAGTATTACCTGAATCATCTGGGTTTCCATGAAATTGTGATTCAATATCAAGCAACAAGAGTTCAGCCCCAAAACCAGCTTTAAAGAATTGGTTCATGGCTAGATAGTCATCACTATCGATGTCAATTTTGAGAAGATCAAGACGCTTAAATGGTAATAAAGCCATTAAGTCTTCTACGCTGACTTTTGTTTCATCTACAATAACTTCTAAGCCAGAATTGAATGTAGCGGCAACCTGATCGTAACCACTTTCCATCTCTTTCCAGGCGCTAGTTCTGTTGAAAAATTGCATAGTTGCCGCATCAGCGCTGCCACTTCCACCATCAATTTGGAGAAGTCCGGAAATATATTTTGAATTAGGCTCTCTTAAGTTACTAAGGCGTGATATTTCATTTTTTAGCGGGTCTATCCCTACGTAGTGTAAGGCACTTCCAAGTCTTTCCCACTGATACGGCCTTCCACTAGAGCAGCCAACATCAATAGCATGAAGAGATACACCTGCGTTGAGCAGTATTGATTCCCAGTTATAAACCATTTACAAAGCCTACTCTGTGAAATGCCTTGATTGTTGAAGTGAATTACACTTTGCATCGATTAAGTCTGTAAAGATATGGTTTAGAACCAAAGCAAGAAAGTTTGAATCTAATGTCGATCGAATCGCCACATAAATCAACCTTAAACTCATTTGATGAATATCTTTCTAATTGCGCCACGAACCTTACGGGGTAGAAACCTCCTAGAAGCTTTAAATGTTAGATTCAAAATGAAAGGTAACTTAGTAGGTAAGCCATAATCAAACTTGATGCCATTCAGGAGAATTGCTCTTTGAAAAAACCTTAATCTAGGATGTTGAAGTTTTTTTACACCTGATAAGACAGCAGAGTAATTGTTGAACAAAGGAATAGTGAAGTAGGTTTTGGCAAGTGTCCTTATGGCCCAATTCTGGGCTCTAATCAACACAACTCGAGTATTTGGTCTAATCATTTTACTAATTAAAGGAAGTCCTAAGGCGATAGATCCCGCTTTTCTGACAAGAAGTCGAGAATTTAACAATTTTTCATCAACACCGAAATCCAGTATTACAAGGTTACTCTTCGCGAACGAATCATGAATTATTCCTCTATCAGTTACGTCCTTTGCCGCCACAATAGTAATTTCGAGAGATTTTCCTATGGAATTTAACTTTTCAATCAAGCTTTCATTTGCAGAAAGAATTGTTATGTGGTCATTTGGTTTGAGACCATTCAATTCGTCCAGCAAGAAAAGCACAGCCCTATCCACGCCATAGAAATTATTTTTGTGCGCTAATTGCAGATTACTATCAGGGACTTTTTTTGCTACAGCTAGATCAAGTCTTGATATGCTTGATTCTAAGTCTTTAAAGACATACTCATAAATCTCACCATTACTGATTCCCCAGGTGACTTTGTTTTCATAAGGCTCTTTTATAAGCTCATCACTATTCATGGTGCCGCTAGAGTGAAAGTGAGTCAGACTTCTGAGGTGATTTTGATGGAAGGTGCTCAAACCCAAAAATGCAGGTAGAATCTTGGATTCTTTTCCAGATTTAAGGATCATTTGCACAGCAGCACGTGAGTCAACGTGCCAACCATTCAACATTTCTTCCGGAAAACCTTTAACCAAGTACCACATCTCTCGGGGTGCTAATTGAAAGTCTCCGATCGCATCAGCAAAGACTAAGTTTTCCTCACTGTTTTCTATCGGTGAAGTTGTTAAATTGAGCTTAATTGGAGTGCATTCTGACAACTTCCGAACAAAGCGATTTGATGCCTTAGGGTCGCGCTTATCGAGAACTTCCCAAATGTATTCTGGAATCTCATACCTAAAGGATTGCCATAAGCGAGCGTCTAGTTGACTAATCAGATTTTGAAAAGAGATATCTTCTTCCCCAATAAACAAAATATCTGTGTTGGTTGAAAGAATCCATTCGTTCTGTGGATTCGCTCTTCTGATCCCTACATTTCTCGCAATTGGCTCCAGGATCATTTTTGAGCTTACACCTTTGACTTTGTCGTGGAGTTTTGGATCTACGACCAAAATGCGTAAAAAATTCTTGGTTTGATCTGTTAGATCGTCAAGGATAGAAACGGGCATCGGTGGAAATGGTCTTGGGGTGTTCCAGTCGACAAAAATTAACTCATCACCTTCCCTGAGGCGCATCGAAATTGAATTTAGGCTTGAAGCAACCCTTTTCCCCAGGTTATAGCCATGATTGTCGTTACGTCCAACCACGACAACGGATAACATTTCGCTAGGATACCAGCGACATTGGGGGAATCTTGAAAGTAGCTGTAGTTGGATTAGGAAAATTGGGCCTACCTTTGGCAGCACTCTTGGCGGCATCAGGGAACGAAGTCCATGGTTTTGACTTATCTACAAGTCAACGAGATCTAATAAAATCTGGTGAATTTGATTTTAAGGAACCCAGACTTAACGAATTACTTTTAAAATCTCTTGAATCATTTATAGTTTCTGATTCGATTTCTGAAGCAATTAAAGATGTGGAACTTGTATTTGTGATTGTTCCGACACCGAGTATGCCAACGGGAGAATTCTCAAATGAGTTTGTGATTAATGCTTTGAATGAAATTGGTGCGGCTATTCGGGGAAGCGAAAACAAAATCGTGATCGATATCGTCAGTACAGTAATGCCAAACTCCTGCGAGGGTGAGCTTAGCGCTGCACTTGAAATGTCTTCTGGTCGGAAAATTGGAGAAGTTCTGGGGCTTTGTTATAACCCCGAGTTTATCGCTCTTGGATCAGTGATCCATGACATGGAGTACCCAGATATGCATTTGATTGGTCAATCCTCAGAATGGGCAGGTGCACTTGTCGAGAGTGCCTTGAAAACAATCACTCGACGTGAAGTACCTGCGAGACGCATGAGTTTAACGGAAGCTGAGTTAGTTAAAATCGCGGTTAACAATTTTGTGACTATGAAGATTTCTTATGCGAATATGCTCTATCAAGCAGCATTGACATTGGAAGATGTGAATATTGATACCGTAACAAACGCTATTGGCCTAGATTCCCGAATTGGAACAAAGTATTTGAGAGCAGCTGCCCCATATGGCGGTCCCTGTTTCCCGCGAGATACTCGCGCACTTTCATTCCTTTATAGCGAACTGGGACTCGCAGATTCTCTTTCTCAAGCCACAGATTCCGCAAACAAAAACCATGCCGCATTTATTGCCAAGTTCATTAAACAAAATACATTTGAGAATGCCAAAATCGGAATCTGCGGTATCAGTTATAAAACTGGTACTCAAGTTATTGAAGAGAGTCCTGGAATGTCCATTGGACTTCTTCTTGCCAATGAGGGCCACGAGATCAGGTTTTGGGATGACGAGGAAGCAACGCCATTTGACTCTGGAAAAGTTTTCGTTCCCGAAAATTCGGCCGAATCTTTGGTTTCAAATGTAGATTTTGTTGTGATCACGCGTCACCTGAATGACGCAAAAACGTTTTATGAAATCTTAGGAAAATTCAAGAAACCATATTTGGATCTGTGGCGTCAAGGATAAAAATTGTCTCAGAATCAAGATTCGAAAAATGTTGTAGTTTTCATAACATCATTCAATAGACGCGAGACAACACTCAGATCCTTAGAAAGTTTGACTCAAGAAATTGCTCGTTCGTGCCATCTGGTCACGATTTACCTGATGGACGATTTATCACCAGATGGAACAGGTGAGGCAGTCAAGGTCAGATTTCCTGAAGTAAACGTTTTATATGGAAACGGCAAACTTTATTGGGCCGGGGGCGTACGTTTAATTCTAGAAACAATCGGTAATGACTTGAAGGATTACGACGGAATTCTCCTAATCAACGACGATGTCATGTTAAATCCGGGTTCTTTGGATTCTCTGATAGAAATTGGATTTTCTCAGAACGCCATAATAGGTGGAACTGTTATGGCCATAGACGGCCAAATTGAGTCGTCGGGAAGTTTACTTGGAAAGTTTTGTAAACCTAAAGCAAGATTAGTGATAGCAAATGGTAACTTGCAGAAGTGTGATCTACTTCCCGGACACATAATGATGATTCCAATGAGTATCTATGAGAAGTTGAATGGTTTCGACAAGAAGCTTCCCTTCAGATTTTTGGATTTGGAATTCACGCACCGAGCCAGCAAGTCAGGAATAGCTGTTTTATTGGCTCCAAATATCGTCGCAACTACGGATGAAATTCATAATTATTTTCATGAAACATCTTCAATGCGTGGGAACTTAAGTGAACTCATAAGTGGAATTTTGCTAGATCCGAAAGGACCATATTGGAAGGAAAGTGCCCATTACCTGCGCAAAGTTTCACCTTTACTCTGGTGGCTTTGGTTGCCATTTTTTTATAGAGCTTTCTTCGTGGCGGTGTTACGTAGTTATTATGAAAGAATCCCTTTATTCAAGAAGTCTAATTCTGCGGTTACACATAAAAGATAAGGTCTGAGTACCTGCATTCGAAAAAACGTTGTTGAGAATTATAGGTGCCGCGTTTGGTACGACTGACTCAACATTTTGAACAAGTATTTGCTTGTACTCTTCAGGCATATGATTAAGAAACTTTTAGATTAGCTTGATCATTGATCCAAGCATATGTTTTTTCTAATCCTTGCTTTAGAGACATCTGATAGTCCCAACCAAGTACGCGGCGAATCAAATCGTTTGAAGAATTCCGTCCGCGAACCCCAGTAGGTGCATCAAGCTTGTGCCTACGAGTTACTGGTTTCCTAGATACCTCTGAAACGATCTCGATTAGCTGATTAATGGTAACCATTTCTTCAGATCCAATGTTTATTGGTTCGGTAAAGTTTGATTGCATTAAACGTCGAGTGGCCTCGATGCACTCATCAATGAAAAGGAATGAGCGAGTTTGAAGGCCATCTCCCCAGACCTCAATTTCTCCACCATCGGATGGAAGCTTGGCGATTTTTCGGCAAATAGCGGCAGGTGCTTTCTCGCGGCCCCCATCCCATGTGCCTTCGGGTCCATAAATATTGTGGTAACGAGCGATAGCTACTGGGAAGCCGTAATTTCGGTGGTAAGACAGAAACAGACGCTCAGAAAAAAGCTTTTCCCAACCGTATTCACTGTCTGGGTTTGCAGGATAAGCACTTGATTCTTCACAATTTGGGTTTTCTGGATCTAATTGATTGTGCTCGGGGTACATACATGCACTTCCTGAATAAAACAATTTTGTTTTGTTTATTCCATGCGCTTCATTGATTTCGCGTTGAGAATCCAAGACATTCAAATTGATTGTTGCCGAGTTATGCATAATGTCTGCGTCGTGGTCACCGGTGAATACAAACCCTGCACCGCCCATGTCTGCAGCGAACTGATAAATTTCATCAAATGCTATGTCTGGTGCGGGAAGAGCTAGCGAGTCTTTAACGGCTTGTTGATTTCTCAAATCCCGAATAAAGAATTCGTCTGCAACTGTTGCCGAAAACTCGGGTTCCTTGAGGTCAATACCTCGAACCCAATACCCTTCGTCTTTGAGACGCTTCACCATGTGG
>Ga0164292_10004248_pt1 | contig 11655 bp, 11 predicted proteins | sample GEODES117metaG_FD_111486 | JGI IMG/M metagenome (GOLD analysis project Ga0164292, IMG submission 111486) | Eutrophic lake water microbial communities from Lake Mendota, Wisconsin, USA - GEODES117 metaG | ecosystem: Environmental > Aquatic > Freshwater > Lake | place: USA: Lake Mendota... | reverse complement strand
CGAAAGTGGGCGAAGTGAGTTTTAAGAAAGGAAATGCAATATTCATTCCGATTAATCAACCGCAGTCCTTATTGGTGAAATCTATTTTTGACAGACCAAAGACTTTTGCTGACAGTGTTTTCTATGATACATCTACCTGGAATCTTGCCTTGGCTTTTGGGCTAAAACACGCTGAAGCCAAAGTTTTGCCAGAATTAGGAGCTGCCATAGATGAAGCTTCGTTGGATATCAAGACAAATGAGTTTGTAAAATCAGATTACGCCTATTTGATTGACTGGAGAGATTACAACGCTGCCAAGGCCTTGTACAAGCTTTTGGACAAAGATATTTTGGTAAAAGTGGCTTTGAAGACTTTTGTAAACGGCGGTAAAAACTGGGCTCATGGAAGTTTGTTGATCCCGGTTCAGAACCAAAAGATAAGTTCAACAGAGCTTTCAGAAATGTTAAAGCAAGTTCAAAATATCACAAACGTTGATATTTTTCCAGTTTCAACGGGCTTTAGCTCTGCAGGCATAGATTTAGGTAGCAATTCTTTTAAAACGGTTTTGAAACCCAAAGCCATGGTTTTGGCTGGATTAGGTACAAGTCAATATGAAGTTGGAGAGGTTTGGCATCTTTTAGAAACCAAACTGCAAATGCCCATAACGAAATTGGAACTAAGTCAATTTGGAAGAGTAAACTTGAACTCTTACACGCATTTGGTAATGGTAAGTGGCCAATATGACGCCCTTAACGATGCTTCAGTGAAGAAAATCAAGGATTGGGTAAAACAAGGTGGCAATTTAATAACCTTAAAAACGGCCTCAGAATGGGCAATAAAAAAGGAAATATCTGAGTCAAAAGTGATCAACCTAGAGCCTGAAAAGGACCCAAAAAGAATGAATTTTGAAAAACAAGCCGATGCACAAGGGGCCAAATCTACTGGCGGGGCTATTTTTGAAGTAAATATTGATACCACGCATCCTTTGGGCTTTGGATTTGAATCCAACTCGCTGGACATTTACAGAAACAACAATACCTTTTTAGAAAAATCAAAAAATGCTTTTTCTACCGTAGCTCAATACACCGCTAAACCTTGGATTTGTGGTTATGTGCATCCGAGTTCGCTTTCAAAAATAGCCAATTCGGCGGCCATAATTTCGGAAAATTCGGGTGCTGGACAGATAATTTTGTTTTCTGATAACCCCAATTTTAGGGGAATATGGTTTGGAACTAACAAGTTGTTTTTCAATGCCTTGTTTTTTAGTTCGGCGTTGGGTTCACAAAGATTTGGAAACGAAGAATAAAATATTTTAAAATGAAAAAGACACTACTGTTCATATTTTGTATAAATGTTGTTTTTGCTCAAAAAAAGCAAGTAGATTTACTGGCCCACCATGCTCAGGTTTATACTGTAGACGCCAAATTTAGCAAGGCAGACGCCTTTGTGGTTCATAATGGAGTTTTTCTGGAAGTTGGGAATTATTCAGACTTGGCTAAAAAATATTCGGCCAAATCAACGCTGGATTTGCAAAATAAACCTGTTTATCCAGGATTTTATGATCCACATTCGCATTTCTTGGGTTTAGGACAAATGCTTTCACAGTGTGATTTGGTAGGGGCCAAGAGTTTCAAAGAAATTCTGACAAGACTGCAAGATTTCAGAAAAGCAAATCCAAGCCAAGAATGGCTAGTTGGCCGAGGTTGGGATCAAAACGATTGGGATGTAAAAGTTTTTCCCAACAAAGACGATTTAGACCAGCTGTTTCCAAATGTGCCGGTGATGTTGACGAGAATTGATGGACATGCGATGTTGGTAAATTCTAAGGTTCTACAGATGGCTAAAATATCACCTTCGAGCAAAATTTCTGGTGGCGATGTGGAGGTTGTGGATGGTCAACTTACGGGTATTTTGATAGATAACGCCATGGGATTGGTAAAAAGAGTTATGCCCAAAGAGGATGAAAAAGTGAAAAGACAGCAGCTTTTGGCAGCACAGGCTGAAAGCATCAAATATGGCCTTACAACTGTTTCTGATGCAGGTATTAGCCAAGACGACATTGAGCTCATGATGAAAATGCAAAAAGAAGGAAGTCTGAAAATTAGAGATTACGCCATGGTTTCTGTCGGCTTACGTAATGTTGAATATTTTACAAAAAAAGGCATCATAAAAACAGACAGAATGAATGTGCGTTCATTTAAGGTTTATGCCGATGGTGCCTTGGGCTCACGTGGAGCAGTTTTGCTGAAACCTTATGCCGACCAAAGTTCTAACTCTGGCTTTTTGTTAACGAGTAAAAACGAAATGGATAAATATTTTGCTCAAATATATAAATCTGATTATCAGGTTAATACGCATTGTATTGGCGATTCTGCCAATAGATTGGTGTTGGATTTGTATGGGAAATATCTAAAAGGCAAGAACGACCGCAGGTGGAGAATTGAGCATTGTCAGGTCGTAAACCCAGCTGATGTACCCAAGTTTGGCAAATATTCGGTTATTCCATCCATTCAGGCTACCCATGCCACCTCTGATATGTATTGGGCAGAGGAAAGGTTAGGGAAAGAACGGGTAAAACATGCGTATCCTTTTGAGGAGTTGAGACAACAAAATGGTTTGATAGCCAACGGCAGCGACTTCCCAGTAGAGTTTGTCAATCCGTTGTTTGGTTTTCATTCGGCTGTGGCTCGTCAGGACAACAACAACTGGCCCGCAGGTGGATTTCAGATGGAAAACGCTCTGAGCAAAGAAAATGCTCTTAAGGCCATGACTATTTGGAGTGCGTACGCCAATTTTGAAGAGAAAGAAAGAGGCAGTATTGAGAAAGGCAAAATGGCTGATTTTGTGGTTTTGGAAGAGGATATTATGTCAATAAATATTTCGAAAATCAGAAATACAAAAGTGCTTTTTACCTACATCGGTGGCCAGAAAGTATATGAATCAAAATGAAACATTCATGATTAAGTCTTTAGACACACAAAGGAATGATTATTTCATTGCGTCATTGCGACTTTGCAGTTAAAAATTAACATAATTGATTTTGGTGTGCTTTTTGTAGTTGGTTAAAAAAATAATTTAAAGATGTTCTCGGAAGCATATAAAATAGCTGCACAATACACTTTCCCACTAATTATTTCCAACAGATTCTACGACAATTCAGTGGAAAGTGGGTTTAGGTAGTTTTGTGATTATCAACGATGAAGGCTGGATAGTGACTGCTGCACACGTTTTGCACGGCTTACAACTTTATCAGCAACATCAAACTGAGCTAGCGAGGTTTCAAAACAGTCCAACGGATAGTTTGGGGGTAAATCCCAAATGGATTCTTAATCATTCTATGTGGTTTGGAGCCGATGATCATCGCATTGGTCAGTTTCATGTTTTGCATGAAAACGACCTCGCCATTGGCAAAATTGAGAATTATAATTCTGATTTTGTAAAAAAATATCCAGTTTTTCAAAATCCAGCCCATGTACAGCCGGCCACAAGTTTGTGTAAATTGGGCTATCCTTTTTACGATTTGAAAGCCAGTTTTTTGGAGAACACCCAGAGTTTTTCTTTTGATTCTTCTATTTTTCCAATACCTACCTTTCCGATGGATGGCATAATGACCCGTCAGGTTGTTACTGGGAATAGTCCTGACAATTATTATGATTACAAATGGATAGAAACTAGCACGCCAGGGCTTAGAGGGCAAAGCGGTGGGCCAACCTTTGACAGGGACGGTAAAATATGGGCAATACAATCAAAAACCATGCATCTGCCGCTGGGTTTTTCTCCCAAAATCATAAAAGATGGTGTAGAGATTGAAGAAAATCAGTTTCTCAATGTCGGATTGGGTACACATGTAGAGACAATTTTGAAGTTTTTGGATTTTTATAAAGTTAAATATACACTGGGTTAAGTCTTAGACCATTAAAATTATTTTCATTAGTTTGGGTTTTTCAAAAACATCATTATTTTTACAAAAAATATGATAATTTTAACCAAACCTAAACCAATGGAAGTAAAAAGAGAGAAGTCTATCCTTGAGTATTTTTATCACTGGGAAAAAAACACCCCGCATAATATTTTTTTAAAGCAACCATTCGGTGACGATTTTGTAGATTTCTCTTGGGAAAATACCGGGCAGCAAATCCGTAAGATTTCAACTTTCATAAATAGCCTTGGTTTGCCACCTAAAAGTAATATTGCAATTATTTCAAAAAATTGTGCGGAGTGGATCATTACAGACTTAGCCATCATGCATGCTGGGCATATTTCGGTGCCGATGTATCCAACGCTTACGGCCGACCAAGTCAATCAAATTTTGGTGCATTCGGAGACCAAATTGGTATTTATTGGTAAACTTGACGATTGGGAAAGTATGAAAAATGGTATTTCTGCAGATTTGAAATGCGTTTCTTTTCCCAATTACAATCCAGATTTTGAGCATGTTCAGTGGGATGATATTCTCGATAAATACCCAGCAGACGAAAGGGATATTTTGCCAGATTTAAACGAACTTTTTACTATTATTTATACTTCAGGCACTACCGGGAATCCCAAAGGGGTAATGGTTAATTTTGCTGCGGTTTCGGAGTGTCTATATGCCACTCGAAATTTTGTTTTTGCCGAAAGAACAGGTACTAGGTTTTTCTCGTATTTGCCACTTTGTCACATAGCCGAACGGAACATTGTGGAATCATTGGGTATTGTTACGGGAGGGGTTATCTATTTTGCAGAAAACTTGGATACTTTTTCTAAAAATCTTCAAAATGCCAATCCAACGCATTTTTTGGCAGTGCCACGAATCTGGACTAAGTTTCAGTTGGGAATATTATCGAAATTACCCCAAAAAAAGCTAAATATTCTCCTAGGCATTCCAGTAATCAATACGATTATTAAAAAGAAGATAAAGAAAGGTCTTGGTTTGGCAGAAACATGGATGTGTTTTACTGGAGCGGCTCCTATGCCTGCGAGTTTGATTCATTGGTTCAGAAAGTTGGATATAGAAATACATGAGGCTTATGGCATGACCGAGAACTTGGGAGCGGTATGTATGATGCCACTTGGGCATAAAGTTGAGGGCTCTGTTGGTAAAATTTATCCCGAAATGGAGGTAAAAATAGACAAAGATACGGGTGAAATATTAACCCGCTCAAAATGGAATATGTTGGGGTATTACAAAGAACCAAAAATGACTGCCGAAACAATGGATGCCGAGGGTTGGATACACACAGGTGATGTTGGGGAGGTAGATAGCGGTAATTATCTGAAAATTACGGGTAGAGTGAAAGAGATGTATAAAACATCCAAAGGTGAATATGTAGCTCCTGCTCAAATAGAAATGGGTTTTGCCGAGAATAGCTTTGTGGAGCAGATTTGCGTGGTTGGGCAAAGTTTACCACAGCCTATTGCATTAATTGTAGTTTCTGAAATAGGTAGAAAAGTGTATAAGGATGAGTTAGTTGACGATTTTAAGGATCAATTAAAAAAACTCTATCCTACGCTAAAATCCAATGAAAAAATTAAGAAAATAGTAATACTCAAAGATTTGTAGACGGTAGAAAACAACAAAATGACTCCCACCATGAAAATCAAACGAAATGTGATAGAGAAAGAGTTTGAGCCGATGTATGAAAAGTGGTATGAAGATGCTGAAACCATAATTTTTGAATAATTCAGAAAATAAAAAAGGAGCGGAAGCTCCTTTTTTATTTGAATATATCTTTTATCGATTGAATATTACCAGAAATAAGAGTACAAGAATACAATAGTAGCAATCACTACAGCTGCTCCAAAAGCAAAACCTTTTGTGGTCTTAAACATTGAAGCATCCACTTCTAATCCCTTTTTCTCGTCTGGCAAAACTAAACTAAGAACAAACATAACAGCTACACAAATTAAGAATACCCATCCCATTCTATCCAAGAAAGGTACGGTTGTCCAGTCTGTCCCTGGAAGCCAGTTGTTATGCATTGAAAGAGCTATTGCAAAACCTCCCACAATAGCAAAGAAAGCCCCAGCAGAATTTGTTTTTTTCCAGAAAAAGCCCATTATGAATGCAGCAAAGATTCCCGGAGATAGAAGTCCAGTCATTTCCTGAATAAATTGGAAGCCACCTTTTTTCTCTATTCCCATGAACGGAGAAATGACAATAGCCAATATCATGGCCACCACAATAGTCCATCTACCAACTAAAACCAATTTCTTTTCGGTCATGTCTTTGGCAAAGTACGGTTTAAACACGTCTAATGTAAAAATGGTAGAGATACTGTTGGCTTTACCGGCCAATGAAGCAACCACTGCCGCCGTAAGTGCAGCAAATGACAAGCCTTTTAAGCCCATCGGAAGTAAGTTTAGAAGCACGGGATATGCTCTGTCTTGGTTAAAAATTCCATCTTCGCCAAGCATTTCTTTTTGAAACATACCTTTTTGATACAAGGCATAAGCCGCAATGCCGGGTAAAGTAACTATTACTGGCATCAAGAGTTTTAAGAAAGCTGCAAACAGCAATCCATTACGGGCTGTATTCAAGTCAGCTCCGAGGGCCCTTTGTGTAATGTACTGATTACAACCCCAATAGTTAAGATTTACAATCCACATACCTCCAAAAAGCACCGTTAAACCGGGAAGCGACATATAGTGAGGGTTGCCTTTTGGATAAATCATGTGAAAATGGTCATCATTTTTGGTGGTCATTTCTTTAAAGCCATTTACCAAGCCCGAAATGCTGTCTGCTATACCTCTGTCAGGGTCAGAAACTAAATTCACGGCTATGTAAGTGGCAGCCAAGCCACCAATCACCAAGAAAAAGACTTGAATAACGTCAGTGAAGCCAATTACTTTCATGCCACCAATAGTAATGACAATGGCAAAAATTGCCAAGAAAATCATGCAAGAATAAAAATCAAGTCCAGATATACCTGAAACTGCTAAAGCACCTAAATACAAAATAGAGGTTAGGTTTACCATAATATAAAGAAGCAACCAAAATATGGCCATAATTAGGCTCACCGTTTTGTTATAACGTTGGCTCAAAAACTGCGGCATGGTAGAAATGTTGTTTTTGAGATAGATGGGCATAAAAAATACCGCAACAATGATAAGTGTTGCAGCGGCCATCCACTCATAAGTAGAAATACCCAAACCCATAGAGAAACCATTTCCCGACATACCTATCATTTGCTCGGCTGAGATGTTTGATGCTATCAAAGATGCTCCAATTGCCCACCAAGTAAGCGAACCTTCAGCCAAGAAAAAGTCTTTTGTAGAAGTCTCCTGCGTTTTTTTACGGTTATAAATCCAGTATCCGTATCCCGCCACTACTATGAAGTAGAAAAAGAACACCAAGTAATCAAGTGTTTGTAATTTTTGCATTTGTTAAAGGTTAAATAGCGAATAAAAACCGCAAAGTAAGGAAGCTAAACCACATATTCAAGGAATCATATAAATTCTTGAAAAACACTTATTATATTTGTATTCGTACAGAACTTTCCGATATATAAATCACGAAGAAACATTGAGTAGAAATACCATAAAACTTGTTTTAATTTTAGGTGTAATTGCCATCAGCGGAATAATTGCAATCCAGATTTATTGGGTAAAAAAAGCCTTTGATCTTAAAGACCAGCAATTTAGGCAGTCGACAATGGTGGCACTTCGTAACGTGGCCAATCAAATATCGAAATCTTACAAGCTGGCGATTATTGACAATCCTGTTAGTCAGTATTCGTCTGACTATTATGTCGTTAATCTACGTGTTCCTCTTCAACAAAGCCTTTTAGAGCATTTGCTTAAGGAAGAATTCAAGAAAAGCAATATCAATACAGACTTTGAATACGGTATTTATGACTGCGAAACCGATAAAATAGTTTTTGGAGCCCATATCAATAGCGACTACGAGGTAGAGGAGGTACATCAAAGCATAGTTTTGCCTACTACAGATAAATTTCTCAATTATTTTGGTGTGAAATTTCCGAACCAAAAGAGCTATTTGACAAGTAAATTGGACTTCTGGATAGTCTCTTCTATCATTACGATGCTTGTTATGGCTTTCTTTGCTTATGCCATGTTTGTTATTTTAAAGCAAAAACGGCTAAGTGGAGTACAGAGAGATTTTATCAATAACATGACGCACGAGTTTCAGACGCCAATTTCAACCATAAAAATTGCGACGGATGTGTTGGCTCAAAGTAAAATTTTAGAACAACCTGAGAGATTTAAAAAGTATGTACAGATTATCAAACAAGAGAATAATAGACTTAAAAATCAAGTAGAGTCGGTATTGGCTACGGCAAGAATTGGCAAAGGGCAAATAGAGTTGGATATAAAACTCCAAGAACTTCACGAGATTATTGGGGAAGTATCTGATAGTGTAAAAGCGGAGTTAGAAGAGAATTTTACGCTAGATTTAAATGCCACAAAAACTACGATTAATGCAGACAGAATGCATTTGATGAATGTTATTAGGAATCTCGTGGATAACGCAATAAAGTATTCTGGCAAACCTGCAAAAATAAAAGTATCTACTAGAAACGAGAACAATTTGTTGATTGTATCTATTTTAGATAAAGGAATCGGTATTCCGAAAGATGCTTTACCCAAGATATTTAATAAGTTTTACCGGGTGCCAACGGGTAACTTGCACAATGTAAGGGGTTTTGGGCTTGGGCTTAATTATGTTAAAGAAATTATCAACCTTCATAAATGGAAAATAGTTGTAGATAGCGAAATAGGCGTAGGCTCGGTTTTTGAAATCAAAATTCCATTACCTGATTAATAAAAAAAATGGCAAAAATATTTTATGTCGAAGACGACCCCAATTTGGGTTTTGTGACCAAAGACAGCCTAGAAGAAGTGGGCTTTGAGATTGTTCATTTCTCTGATGGTAAAGAAGCTTGGAAGTTCTTTAAAAAAGAAAAGTTTGACCTTTGTTTGCTAGATGTCAACCTTCCCGAATTGGATGGTTTTTCATTAGCCGAAAAAATTAGAACCCAAAACTCGCAGATTCCTATTATTTTTTTAACTGCCAAAACTCTACAAGAGGATAAAATTGCAGGATTAAAGATTGGTGGAGATGATTACATCACCAAGCCATTTAGTATAGAAGAGCTTGTTTTGAGAATCAAAGTTTTCTTAAAACGCAACGCCGTTTCAGATTCTACGGCCACCACTGATGTGTTTTCTTGTGGTGACTACGAATTCTGTTTTTCGCAACAAACCCTCAAACGCAACGAAGATATTCAGAAACTCACTCACCGTGAAGCGGAGGTGTTGAAGTTTTTGTGTGAACGTAAAAATCAAATTACCAAACGAGAGGAAATTTTGACTGCTATCTGGGGAAGAGACGACTATTTCTTGGGTCGCAGTATGGACGTTTTCGTTACAAGAATTAGAAAAATGCTCTCCAACGATCCAAAAATCAAGATTGAGAATATTCACGGAGTAGGATTTAAATTGAATTGCTAATATGTTTGAGTGGCACCAAGTTCTTTGTAGTGTGTTGTTTATAGTGGCGGGCATCATGCATTTTGCCAAGCCAAAGTTTTTTCTTTCTATGATGCCTCCTTATTTGGCGTTTCATAAAGAGTTAGTTTGGATTACGGGAATTGCCGAGATAGTTTTTGGATACAATCTACTCTTGCCTAAAATGCAGGCTGCATCGGCTTGGGGCTTGATTTTGCTGTTGATTCTTGTTTTTCCGGCAAACATATATATGGCAACTGGCGAGAAATTCCAGAAGATATCTCCAATAATACGTTGGGGAAGGCTGCCTCTACAGGCCTTGTTGATTTGGTGGGTGAGTTTATATTTATAAATATCTTAAATTTTTCATGATGAAATATTTTAAATTTGTTTCGGTTTTATTGTTGTTTTTTGTAATGTTTTCTTGTGAAAAAGACACGCTTTCTGGTTCTGAAGAGGAACAAATAGAGAGTTATATTACAAGTAAGGGCTTAGTTGTAACTGAAAAAACGACAACAGGCTTGAGATATATTCGAACCAAAGAAAATGTTGCTGGAGCGATGCTGGCGAAAGGCAAAACTGTCACACTTAATTACACGGGCAAATTGCTGACTGGTAAGAAGTTTGACGCTGGTTCATTTAGTTTTGTTTTGGGTGGAGGCCGAGTTATTAAAGGTTTCGATGAAGGAATTGCAAAAATGCGAGTAGGAGAGGCCGCATCTATTATTTTTCCTTCTAGCTTGGGTTATGGCAATCAGGGGACAAGTGGTATTCCGGGCAACTCGCCACTTTTGTTTGAGATAGAGGTTCTTTCAGTAAACTGAATTTGATTTTTTTTCTTTGTTACCGTTTAATAATTATTAGCTTTTAATGAAATGTTAAAATAGCAAACGAGGTTGTTTTTTATATACCAAAGTATTTACTTAAAATAATATTTGTAAATCTTAAACACATATAAAAATGAACTCACGTATTCTTCTTCCACTTTTTCTAATATCATTAACTACAAGTGCCCAAGATTTGGTTGGTCGTAAGATTGTAAATGCAAATTTGTACCTTAATGCTGTTTTCGCTGATGGTGCAAGTAAATCAAGTTATTCTGCTTCAGTTTTGTATGGTAAGGTTAGGCCTAATAATACATTTTTGGCTTTTGGAGGTGTTTTGGATAATATTTTCATTCAAAATTATGAAAGGAATATTGTTAATTTTGGCCCTGCCGTGGAATATGGCAAATTCGTAAAGTTAGTTGATAAATTTTATATGGCACCAGTTGTCGGTGGAAGTATTCAGGGTGTTTTTGAGGATACTCCAGGTATAAAGTCGAATATTTACGCTGTTCCGATACGGATTATGTACGATTTTTCAAATCGATTAATGCTTAGTACCTCCTTTGGAAGTGTCAATTTGACTACAATTGCTATGCAAAGGTACACGAGCATCAACCTTAACGGCTTCCTTACCAATAATTCCTCTTTTGGAGTGTTTTATACCTTTAATTGAGGTTACTGTTTAATATCCGTTCTTTTAGAAAGTTGATCATAGTAGGCGAACCGTAGAACTTTAATTTTTCAAATTCCAATATCTTTTTATCCAATTGAGTACGTCATTTGTTTCTACCTTACAAATTAACAATTGCGTAGACCAATTTAGTCAGAAATCCCTCATTGTTTTGACAGTTAATTTCCTGAAATTGAAAATTCTATTGAGTATTTTCCGCGAAATAGTTTATGGTAGAAATGAATTAATTAAACCACAAACTAGGAGGTTATTTGAAGTGTGTTATTTTCGTACTAATTTAAAATTAACATCAAAATGAAATACTATACAGCAGGTATGTTTTCTCTGGTTCTAATACCATTGATGTTGATACCGGTTTTTTCGAATGTTTTTAAAGAAAGAGATTTGAGGATGTTAAAATTAAACATGCCCACAACAAATCAAGATGTAGATCTTGAATTTTCGACTTATTATCTTTATCATGGTATCGAATTGGATACATTTCAAATAGATAGAATGGATTTGATTTCAATTGAGAAGCAATTTGATAAATTGTCTTGCTTAGTTCTGATCCCGTATTCTTAAAGAATAATAAGCCTAATTTTAAAAAAAGGATTCATATTTATAATTAGTTCGAATACTGACTATGGGGATCTCGTTAATTTATTATATAGTTGCCTTAAATATGACTTTAAGTTTTTCGGTCTTGATCTTATAAAAGACAATTT
>Ga0164292_10004247_pt1 | contig 11657 bp, 8 predicted proteins | sample GEODES117metaG_FD_111486 | JGI IMG/M metagenome (GOLD analysis project Ga0164292, IMG submission 111486) | Eutrophic lake water microbial communities from Lake Mendota, Wisconsin, USA - GEODES117 metaG | ecosystem: Environmental > Aquatic > Freshwater > Lake | place: USA: Lake Mendota, Wisconsin... | reverse complement strand
GAGGCCCGTCGGTTTCATCAGGTCATTGAGGTGGGACAGTCTCCCTTTCATGGTAGTCTTTCGTTGGGGGTAATACCCACCGTTTCGCCCTACGTACTGCATCGGTTTTTGGGTTCGTTTATCCAAAAATTCTCTTTGCTCGAAGTGCATGTGGAGGAACGCACTACGTCCGAATGTGTTTCCCGCATTTTGGAGCACCGACTGGACGTTGCTTTACTGGCAACCCCCTTGGATGAAAAAGGTCTGGAAACGCTGCCCTTGTACCAAGAGCCTTTTGTGGCCTATGTCCCCGATCGGCATCGATTAGCGAACGAGTTGTTTATTACCCGGTCGGAATTGGTGCAGTCAAACGATGTGTTGTTGTTGCAAGAAGGGCACTGTTTTCGCCAACAAACCATGACTCTCTGCGGTGCAGAAGGGCTAAAAGGGGGAAGGGTGCACGTGGAGTCAGGACAATTCGAAACCTTGATTCGTCTGGCAGATTCGGGCTTGGGCATGACGTTGCTCCCGTATTTGGCCACGTTGGATTTGCCGTCGGTTCAAAAGACGCGAATAAAACCGCTTGCAGAGCCTCGTCCTGTTCGGCAGATTTCCTTGGTTTTTGCAGAAGGTTCTCCCAAGCGAAAGGCCATAGAGGCATTGGCCGGTCAGATTTTAGATAAGCTTCCAGAAAAATTACGGAATGGCGAGGGGGCCGTGGAAACGGTTTCTCCGATTAAGCGATAATGCACGTTCAAATGCGGTTCCCTTGTGTGTTAGCCACCCAGAATCCCCACAAAGTGGAGGAGATTGCCCCCTTTTTGGATCATCGATTCCAATGGATGACTTTGACCGAAGGAGGGTGGAACGGGGGTAAGTTGGTGGAAAACGAAACCACCTTTGAAGGAAATGCCCACAGCAAAGCGCTGCAAGGGTTTGAGGGCACCGGACTACCCACATTGGCCGATGACTCGGGATTGGTTGTGCCATCGCTTCAGGGTGCTCCAGGGGTTTGGAGTGCGCGGTATGCGGGGCCCCAAGCCACCGATGCGGAAAACCGGCAAAAATTATTGATTGAGTTGGGTGGGCACGAGGTACCCGCCTATTTTGTCTGTGTATTGGCCTGGGTGCACCAGGGAATACGGGTACAGGTTCGGGGCGAGGTGCACGGAACAATTGCTGCTTCAGAACGCGGGTCCGCTGGATTTGGGTACGATGCCCTGTTTGTGCCTACCGAAGGCGACGGGCGAACTTTCGCGGAAATGCATCCGTCCGAAAAACAAAGAATAAGCCACCGGGCCAAAGCCTTGGAGCAATTCAACCGGATTGCGTTGTCGGACTTGGGGTTGTTCTAAAGGGACGGTCGTCTGCTTGTCTGTTTGATAAAAAATGGGAGCAGACGCCAGAGGAGACTTTCGTGTCCTGCTTAATGAACCCGATAGGCTGCAACCCCCTTTTTACGGCTGAACAAACCCGTCGCGGGGCAAGGATTGAAAAAACGACAGGCGCACGTTGCCGTATTTTCGGGTGTCAAAGCAGTGAGGATGGTCCTCAAAAGTGGAAAACTGTCCATGTTCCAAGACAAATAGTCCGGTGGGGGTCAAACGTTGTCCAACCAACACAGCGTCAATCAAATCGGTGTAACGATCAAAATCAAAGGGAGGATCAGCCAAAATGAGATCCCATTGGGCCGGGCTCCGCTTCAAAAAGACGGTAGCCTCAGAAGCCACAGCTGAAATGGCGGCTGTTGGAAGGAGAGAGGCTGTTTTTTGTACAAAACGTATGCAATCGCGCGATTGATCCACCGACGTGATGGAAGGACACCCTCGGGAGGCCAATTCATAACTCAGGTTGCCGGTGCCTGTGAACAAGTCGAGTGCACGGATGTGCTCAAAATCCAAATGGTTACGAAGGAGGTTGAACAACGCTTCTTTGGCCATGTCTGTGGTGGGGCGCACCGGTAAGTTTTTTGGGGCAACCAGTTGCTTGCCGCGCCATTTTCCTGCTACGATGCGCATAACCAGAGTCTAAAGAGGGATTGCAAGGAGGGGTGCGACCGCCAGTCTCCCAAATCCTCGGGTAAGGCTTTTGGCGGAGCCAACGGTTTGATATCCAAAACAAATGCCGACATGCTCTGCTGGATGGAATCCCAATCCGGACGGCTGCCGTGCCAAAAAAGGGGGGTCTGCAAGCCGCTCCACCCTGTGTGCTCGTATACCAGGCCTAATGCATAGAGGGCGTCGTTGGCATTCGGAGCGTCGAATCGATTAGAGAACACAAGCTTCCCTGTGTGGTCAAAGGCGCTAATTTGCAGTGAAGAGGGGAAAAGGTGGACCACCACATGGCTCCCGGAGGCAAGTGAAGGAAATTCCCATTCGAGTGCCTCGGAAGGGTATGCGATGACTCGAGAAGCCGCAACCCGGGGAAGCCAGTCCTGGAATTCGACGGGAACCGCCGGTTGGTAAACCACGTGAACATTTTGCTTTAGGCAATGGTACTCGCGAACACTTTTTGGATCTCCACCCAAAGAATCAATAAGTTTCTCAGAGTTGCCCAATGCATGCAATGCGTCAGGCAACAGGGTGCTCCATTGAGAAGGGAAGGCGTGCACCACCGCTTCGGTTACCGAAGGAGCTATTTCGCGCAGGAATTCAGGCCATTGGCCGTTTCCGATGGCGCCCAAAAGCACCGGGGTAGATCCCGAAGAAAGCAGGAAGGTTGGACGATCACCGTCCAGCGTAAGGCAAATACTGCATTGGGAGTCAGTCGCCGAATGGTCAGCGCTGGTCCACCAGATCAAAGGGGATTGGTCTTTATTTCCAGTTACCACTTAAGGTAGGTTCAGCGAGCGACCCAATGGCCAAAAAGGGAATAGGCAGGTCTTTGATCAACGACTTGTACGTGTCCATAACGTCGTGGAAAATGGCTTCGTTGGGAGCTTTGGCCTCAAAAACAGGCACAGACACCCCGTTGCGGTCGACTTTGTCGGCAGCCAGCTCAAAGGGGACTTGAGCCGAGAAAGGGATGAACCGAAGGTCTTCGGCTTTGAAGTCCGCACCAAAAAGGTCGGGTTTTTGTTGCAGTTTCTGAATAACGGGTGCGTCGCCAATTTTGCGAAGGATAACCGTGTCTTTATTCATGTCTTGCTGGTAGACACGGTCGTAGTAGGTGAAGGAAGAATCCTTGCGCAACACAATGGGTACCTGGCCGTTGGCAACAAATTCGATCAAGAGATTCAAGTCTCCTTGGTATTCGCCAAATTTCTCTTTGTAGGCCAACTCGGCTTCTCGAATTTGTTCAAGACGTAACTTCGTCGCATCGTATCGAAACTCCTTCAACGAGGCAAATTCTACGGGTTCCGCTATAATTCGGTAAACCTTGTAACTCAAAACGAGGGCTGCAATGCCCAAAACCACTCGGATGCTAAGAAGGATTCGCGGATTCATGCGATGTTTAGTTTAGAGCCCCGAAATTACACAAAAAAACAACCCCCGCACGTGTCTACCTCGAACCTTAATACCTGGGAGCAAAAATTGCTGGAGGGGTGGAGTTTGTTGCCGACCGATGGGCAAGTTCAGGCAGTTCGGACTTTTGCGCATTTTTTGACGGAAGACCACCGGGATCGGGTTTTTTTGCTAACAGGGTATGCGGGAACCGGCAAGACGACGTGGTTACGGACCTTGGCGGCGTTGTTGCCTCCATTGGGCTTTCGAACCGTTCTGCTGGCTCCCACTGGGCGTGCGGCCAAAGTCATCGCCGAACGTACCGGGCGCCGTGCTTTTACGGTGCACCGAATCATTTACCGCGCGGTGCCTCGGGCCAACGGGGGTGTGACGTTTTCTCTTCGGGAGAATCCGTTGGAACGCGCTGTCTTTTTTGTGGACGAGGCGTCCATGCTTTCCGACCGGCCGGGGGATGGCCTCGCGGGGTCCTCGTTGTTGGAAGATTTGCTCCGATTTGTGCAAAGCGGCACCCTATGCCGGTTGGTCCTGTTGGGAGACAGTGCCCAGCTGCCCCCAGTGGGTGAAGAGGACAGCCCGGCCTTGGATCTTCGCCAGCTGCGCCAGAAACATGGTTTGGAGGTGATGGAGGGACGGTTGACCGAAGTACTTCGCCAAGCCAAAACCTCCACCGTTTTGGTGAATGCAACGCGGATTCGGCAGGCACTTCAGAGCAAAAAAATCCGGTTCCCGCTCCAGCAAAATGCCCCGGACTTTGTTCGTTTGGAAGACAGCAACGCGGTTTTGGATGCCTTGGAGCGCGCATTTTTGGGCCGCCCCGACCAGTCGGTTTTTATCACCAAAGGAAACAAACGCGCCGTGCTGTACAACCGGCAAATTCGGGCCCGTATTTTGGGACTGGAAGAGCGATTGGCAACGGGCGACCGCGTGATGGTGGTTAAGAACAACTACCACTGGTTGGAAGCCTCCCATCCGGCTGGGTTTTTGGCCAACGGCGATCAACTGGAGATTGTGCGGCTTGTGGACCACGAAGAAAAGTACGGTCTGACTTTTGCCCAGGCCTCCTTGCGGTGGCTGGATCGGCCCGATGATCCGCCCGTAGAGGCCAAAATTGTTTTAGATGCATTGGACACCGATGGGCCGGCTTTAACGGTGGAGCAATCGGCTTCGCGGTACCAGGGGGTTCAAGAGGAGTATGCCCACTTGCCAACGGTCCGGCAAAGGCGAGCGGCCATGGACCGAGATCCGTATTTAAATGCGTTGCAGGTGAAATTTGCCTACGCCATAACCTGTCACAAAGCCCAAGGCGGCCAATGGGAGTCTGTTTTTGTGGAACAGCCTTATGAACCCGAAGGGTACGACCAAGTGGCGTATTTGCGTTGGTACTACACCGCCATCACCCGCGCGTCGGACCGCGTTTATTTGGTCGGTTTCCCGCCCGATTGGATGGAAGAATAAGGATATACTTCCCGCGCAGAGTCGTGCCGGGACTACCTTTGGGACGCCCCGATCTGCCTAAACTGCGCTCCGATGAAAACCTACCGCCATGTATTCTTTGACCTGGACCACACGCTGTGGGATTTTAAAACCAACAGCCGCTTGGTTTTTGAGCAGATGTACCGGGAATATCTGGTGCCGGAGGATCCCCAATTGCCGGTGGAGAGAGCGTTGGATCGGTACGAGTTTTTGAACGCTTTCCTCTGGAAAGAGCTCCGAGAAGGGCGTCGGACAAAGGAGGAAGTGCGCCAAATGCGGTTTCGTTTGTTGCTGGAAGAAGCGCTGCCGCACTTGGCCCATGTGGAGCGGAGTAACCTGTCGGAGTTGATGGAAGTGGATTTTGTTCGGCGAACGCCCCGCCAACAAGGGTTGATGCCAGGAGCGGCGGAGGTGGTAGCGGCCTTGAGCGAAAAGTACCCGCTGCATATTATCACCAATGGATTCCCGGAAAGCCAGGTCGTCAAGATGGAGTGCAGCGGACTGAAGCCTTTTTTCAAGACCGTGACAACGTCGGAAGAGGTGGGTGCGTACAAGCCCGCTGGGGTGGTGTTTGAGGCGGCCTTGCAGGCCGCTGGTGCCTCCCCCGAATCTTCCATCCTCATTGGCGACGGGTGGGAAGCCGACGTGTTGGGAGCGGCAGCAGCGGGCATGGACCAGGTGTATTACAATCCAGAGCGCGTATTGCCGCCTACGGCTTACCGCCCTACCCACGAAGTAAACCACCTGCGGTCCTTGTTGGACATTCTTTGAGAGCCGTCGGTCTTTGCGGAATTCCCTCCGCGCCGAGACAGGCTTGCAGGGTGGCGTAAGGAGCCAAAAGCCCCTGGAAAGGTTAGGAACCAGGCCAGGTCTTGCAGGCCTATGCTTTATCTTTGAGGCATGGAAAATCCAACCCCTTACCACGCTCAGAATAAAATTCGCATTGTGACAGCGGCCTCGTTGTTTGACGGACACGACGCCTCCATCAACATCATGCGCCGCATTCTACAAGCCTCGGGCGCAGAGGTCATCCATTTGGGTCACGATCGAAGCGTGGAAGAAGTGGTCAATACAGCCATCCAGGAAGACGCCAATGCCATTGCCATGACGTCGTACCAGGGGGGGCACAACGAGTATTTCAAGTACATGTACGACTTGCTCCAAGAAAAAGGAGCGGGCCACATTCGGATCTTCGGCGGCGGCGGCGGAACCATACTTCCCGCAGAAATTGCAGAACTCCAAGGGTATGGTATTTGCCGCATTTACCACCCGGACGACGGCCGAGCCATGGGATTGCAGGGCATGATCAACGACCTGTTGGAGAAGTCCGATTTTCCGTTGGGGAACGAATTGACCACCGAATTTGATAACCTTAACACCTACGCGCCGGGGGCCGTTGCGCGGTTGATTTCCTGTGCGGAAAATTACGCCGACGTGTATGCCCAGGTGCGCAGTCAAGTTGCGGAGCGTGCTTTGGCAAACGGGGCTCCGGTATTGGGCATCACCGGAACCGGCGGTGCAGGAAAATCCTCGTTGGTGGACGAATTGGTTCGCCGTTTTACCACCGATTTCCCCGAGAAAAAATTAGCGGTGATCAGCGTGGATCCCTCCAAGCGCAAAACCGGTGGGGCTCTGCTGGGCGACCGCATTCGGATGAATGCCATCAAGCATAAAAACGTGTTTATGCGGTCTCTGGCCACCCGCCAAAGCAATTTGGCACTCAGCAAACACGTGTCCGAAGCCGTCCAGATTGTGCAAGCGGCCGGGTACGACTTGGTGATTTTGGAAACCAGCGGCATTGGCCAGTCCGACACCGAAATTTTGGAGCACAGCACGGTTTCTTTGTACGTCATGACGCCGGAATACGGCGCAGCGACCCAGTTGGAGAAAATCGACATGCTGGATTTTGCCGACCTCATTGCGCTGAACAAATTCGACAAACGCGGTGCCCTGGATGCCATTCGCGACGTAAAAAAACAGGTGCAGCGCAACCACAACCGGTGGGAGGATTCGTTGGAGGATATGCCGGTATACGGAACTATGGCCAGTCAGTTCAACGACCCCGGAACGAATCGGCTGTACGTGGCGGTCATGGCCGCGGTGGCCCAAAAGTCGGGTCGCTCGGAACTGGCTTCGCACTTGGCCCTAACGGAGGAACAGTCGGAAAAGATCTACGTCATTCCGCCGCACCGCACGCGTTATTTGTCTGAAATTTCCGAAAACAACCGCGCCTACGACCGCTGGGTGCAGGAACAAGCGGCAGTAGCGGACCAGCTCTATGCCCTCCACGGCACCATCGAAGTCCTCCGTTCGTCCCGAATGGAAGACGCGGACCGACTGATCAAGGGCGTCCAAGAAGAAATGGACCGCAAAAAGCGCGACTTGGATCCGCACCTGTGGGACGCTCTGATGGCGTGGCCGGAAGTACGGGAAAAGTACAAGGCGGAGAATTACGTGTACCACGTGCGCGGCAAGGCCATTGAGGTCCCCACGCACACGCTTTCCCTTTCCCAGCAGCGCATTCCACGGGTGGTAACCCCGTCGTACCAAGGATGGGGCGACCTACTGCGGTGGATGCTCCAAGAAAATGTTCCCGGAGAATTCCCTTATACCGCTGGACTTTTCCCGTTCAAGCGCGAAGGCGAGGACCCCACCCGCATGTTCGCCGGAGAGGGCGGTCCAGAACGCACCAACAAGCGGTTCCACTACGTTTCCCTGGGCATGCCCGCCAAGCGTTTGTCAACGGCCTTTGACTCCGTGACCTTGTACGGAAACGATCCCGGCCGTCGACCTGACATTTATGGCAAAATCGGCAACGCAGGGGTGAGTATTTGCTGCCTGGACGACGCCAAAAAACTCTACAGCGGGTTCGATTTGTGCAACCCGTCTACCTCGGTGTCCATGACCATCAACGGTCCGGCACCTATGCTGCTGAGCTTTTTCTTGAATGCGGCCATTGACCAAACCTGCGAAAAGTACATCCGCGCCAACGGCTTGGAGGGCGACGTCGAGAAGATCTTGCACGCCAAATACGAGGCGCAAGGTCTAACCCGTCCGCAGTACCACGGCGATTTGCCCGAAGGCAACGACGGACTGGGATTGCTCCTGCTGGGCGTTACCGGCGACGAAGTGCTCCCCGCCGAGGTGTACGGCCGGTTGAAAGCCGAGGCCCTTTCCACCGTCCGGGGTACCGTGCAAGCGGACATCCTCAAAGAAGACCAAGCCCAAAACACCTGCATTTTCTCGACCGAATTTGCGTTGCGTTTGATGGGCGACGTACAAGAGTATTTCATCCGGCACCAGGTCCGCAATTTCTATTCGGTATCCATTTCCGGCTACCACATTGCCGAAGCAGGTGCCAACCCCATCACGCAGCTGGCCTTTACCCTGGCCAATGGCTTCACCTACGTGGAGTACTACCTCAGCCGCGGCATGGACATCAACGCCTTCGGTCCCAATTTGAGCTTCTTCTTCAGCAACGGGGTGGATCCCGAATACGCCGTGATTGGACGCGTTGCCCGGCGTATTTGGGCCAAGGCCTTGAAGCGGAAATACGGGGCAGACCCCCGGGCCCAGATGCTGAAGTACCACATCCAAACGTCGGGCCGGTCGCTCCACGCGCAAGAAATCGACTTCAACGACATCCGCACCACGCTCCAGGCGTTGTATGCCATCTACGACAACTGCAATTCCTTGCATACCAACGCCTACGACGAGGCCATTACCACCCCCACCGAAGAAAGCGTTCGTCGGGCCATGGCCATCCAGCTGATTATCAACCGCGAGTTGGGGTTGGCCAAGAACGAAAATCCCTTGCAGGGCTCCTTTATCATCGACGAATTGACGAATTTGGTGGAGGAAGCGGTCTTGCTGGAGTTCGACCGCATTACCGAGCGCGGCGGGGTGTTGGGTGCCATGGAAACCATGTACCAACGCGGGAAAATCCAAGAGGAGTCCCTCCACTACGAGATGCTCAAGCACACCGGAGAGTACCCCATCATTGGGGTGAACACCTTCTTGAGTAGCAAAGGGTCGCCCACCGTCACACCGGGTGAAGTCATTCGCGCCACCGAGGCCGAGAAGGAAGACCAAATTGCCACGGTGGAAACGGTGCAGGAGGCCCAGGTGCAAAAGAGTGCGGCAATGCTGCGCGAAATGCAGGCCGCCGCTGTCCAAAACCAGAATATTTTTGACACCCTCATGGAGGCAGGCAAGGTGTGTTCCTTGGGCCAAATGACGGAGTCCCTTTTTGGTGTAGGAGGGCAGTACCGACGCAATATGTAATTATCCCCACAACCAACCATGCGATTTGTATCCTGGAACGTAAACGGCATCCGTGCCGTGGCCAACAAAGGCCTGCTGGAATCTCTGAAATCCTTGGAGGCTGACGTCATTGGTTTTCAAGAAACCAAGGCCACGGAGGAGCAGGTGGCCGAGGTGTTGCAACCGATGGTCGACGCCGGCTGGCATTTGGAGGCCTCGTCGGCCGAGCGCAAAGGGTATTCCGGGACGGCCATGCTATCCCGCCAGAAACCCCTGCGCGTTCTTCGGGAGTTGCCCCAGAGCGAGCACAATTCCGAAGGGCGGTTGATAGCTGCAGAATTTGACGACCACTGGGCGGTTACCGCCTACGTACCCAACAGCGGGGGAGAACTCGCCCGGTTGCCGTACCGAAGCACCTGGGACAAAGACCTCACGGCCTTTTTGACAGAGCTCGACAAGGAAAAGCCCGTCTTTTTTGGCGGCGACCTCAATGTGGCCCACCAACCCATGGACATTGCCCGGCCCAAAGCGAATTACAACAAAACCCCGGGGTATACCCAGGTGGAGATCGACGGTTTCACGCAGTTGCTGCAAGCGGGATTCGTCGATTCGTTCCGCACCCTGCATCCCGACCGCGTGGAATACTCCTGGTGGAGCTACCGTGGAGGAGCCCGGGAGAACAACATCGGCTGGCGTTTGGATTACTGGGTGGTCAGCCAGCGCATGGCCAACCGCCTCGAAGCCGCCCGCATCCATCCCGGCATTGCAGGATCGGACCACGTGCCGGTTTCGGTGGATTGGAAGTAATTCTGAAGATTCGCCTTGTGAGCCGCACGTCCGCCAGGAGGCCCTTTAGCGCCCCGTTCCCGGCAGGGAGTTCTTGGCGAGCTCCCGGGCCATCGCAGCATCTTTGGCGGCCTCAAACGCTGCAAATGCCACTTCTGGGCTTTCGTAGATCCTTCCCGCCAAGGGTTGGAGCGGTTTGTAGGTAATTGCTTGCCCTGCAGACAAATTCCACCAACGCAAAACAGCTTCGCGGTACCGCGGATCTTGCCGCACCAACTGGGTGGTACCATTGGTCGACATCCCAAACGACTCAAACAACACCCGTCCGGCAGAATCCACCCGGTTCAAATCCAACAAACATTCGGCCAGACCCAGACGGGCAGACCCAAAGTCTCGTGAACGTTGCAAGGCCTGCAAATAATGCGGAATGGCTTCCTTGGGCAAACCTCGGTAGCGGTACAAGTTTCCCATTTGGTTGAGGGTCACGATGTGGTTGGGGTGGAGCGCCAATGCGGTGCGGAAATGCGCCTCGGCTTGGGCGAAGTTGGGTGTAGAGGTTTGCTGGACTTCCGTAAAGAGCGCGCCCATGCCTTGGAAATACGGCAGGGGATTGCCGTAGCGGTCGATTTCGTTCCAGCGGCTGTAAGCCGACGTCGCCGTTGAGACCAGCAAAGACGCCTGTTGGGAGGCATTGGCCTGCAAAACGTCGGCATTCGCCTCTGTTCCGGCCCGTCGTTGTTCCAAAATAAAGGCACTCGGGAGGATCAACAGCAGGGCCATCCCACCGGTGGCCCACGAAGGAATCCAGGAAATGCGCGGCCCCGTCCCGGCCAACTGCCCGACGCCTGCAAGAGCCAATAACCACGGCAAGGTGACCGCCGCCCGCTCCAACGGAAACTCGAAGAGGCTATACACAAAGACCCCCACCAAAACCGCTGCCAAATAGGCTTTTTCTGTGCCTTTTGGAGATTTCCATAAGGCCCACAGGGCCGTGCCCCAGACCAATACCCACAGGGCCAATCCCGGCCACCCCCATTCGCTGGCCACCCACAAAAAGTCGTTGTGGGGGCGGATTTCTGCGGTGATTCCTTCCGCAACCGACGGGTCCATGCCGTTCAAACCGTATCCGGGAAAATGAATCACCCATTGACCCGCGCCGACGCCGGTCCACGGATGCGCTTGGAGCATTTGCAGACTGTGGTCCCAGTAGACCTCCCGGATACGCAAATTTTGCGGATCCAGGAGGGTCTTCCGGATTTTGGGTTGGGCCAAGGCCGCTCCCAGCAACAGGGCAAAAATCCCCATAGGCACTGCCAGGCGACGTGCCGTTAGCTTCAAAGCTGTCGACGAGGTAGCCGCCCAGACCGCCAAACCAAGACCGGCACCCAACCAAATGCTTCGGGTGCGCAGCAGCGCCAACGCCAAAACCGCCAGAATGCCAACGCCCCCCGCCACCAAGCGCCACTTGCGGTCGTCGGATGGCGTGTTTAGGTGGTAGAAAGCGCCCCAAGCAGCGACCAAAAGGGCAGATGCTGTAAAGTTTTTGTGGCCCAAAAGACCCGGAGCAGCATAGGGGTCGTTCCAAGCAACAGCCCAACCGATAGTTTTCCAATCCACCAATACGCTGACGGCCAGCACCCCGGCCATGCCGACGCCAAAAGCAGCCCCGTGTGAAATTCCGATTTTTTGTTG
>Ga0164292_10004246_pt1 | contig 11659 bp, 10 predicted proteins | sample GEODES117metaG_FD_111486 | JGI IMG/M metagenome (GOLD analysis project Ga0164292, IMG submission 111486) | Eutrophic lake water microbial communities from Lake Mendota, Wisconsin, USA - GEODES117 metaG | ecosystem: Environmental > Aquatic > Freshwater > Lake | place: USA: Lake Mendota... | reverse complement strand
GGTGCCTCCGGTGCGAGGTCGAGATTGCATTTGCGAACGGTTTCACCATTGGCATAAGTGCGGCTCTCGAAGTTCTTGCACTCGACTCGCATTGGCATCAGCCAACCGAACCTTCCATCTGGAGCTCGATCAGGCGGCTCCACTCCACTGCATATTCCATCGGCAAAGTACGGGTAACGGGCTCGATGAATCCGTTAACCACCATGCTCATTGCTTGCTCTTGGGAGAGCCCGCGGCTTTGGAGATAGAACAACTGCTCATCGGCGATCTTGGACACGGTTGCTTCGTGACCAATCTGGGCATCGCGCTCTCCGACTTCCATATAAGGGAGCGTGCGACTCTCACTTTCCTCATCAAGGATCAGTGCGTCACATTGCACGTGGCTCTTGCAGCCGTATGCACCTTCATCAACTCGAACGAGTCCGCGGTAGGTGGTGATACCGCCATCTTTGGAAATCGACTTGGAAACGATCTTCGACGAAGTCTCAGGTGCAGCGTGCACCATTTTGGCTCCAGCATCTTGATGCTGACCAGCTCCGGCGTAAGCCACCGAAAGAACTTCACCAGTTGCCTTTGGACCAACCAAATACACGGCTGGATACTTCATCGTGAGCTTGGAGCCGATGTTGCCGTCGATCCATTCCATGTGACCTTCTGCTTCAACACGCGCACGCTTCGTTACGAGGTTGTACACATTTGGCGACCAGTTCTGGATTGTGGTGTAAGTAACACGCGCACTTGGCTTGACAACGATCTCAACCACTGCCGAATGCAATGAGTCACTGGTGTACACGGGGGCTGAACAGCCTTCGATGTAATGCACCTTTGAGCCCTCATCAGCGATGATCAGTGTGCGCTCGAACTGTCCCGCATTTTCGGAGTTGATTCGGAAGTACGCCTGCAACGGCATCTCGCACTCAACGCCCGGCGGTACGTAAATGAACGATCCCCCAGACCAAACCGAGGTGTTAAGGGCAGCGAACTTGTTATCACCGGGTGGAATTACTGTGCCGAAGTACTGCTTTACGAGATCGGGATACTCGCGCAAGGCGGTGTCCATGTCGCAGAACAGAATTCCCTGCTTCTCCAGATCTTCGCGGTTGCGGTGGAAAACCACTTCACTTTCGTATTGCGCAGTGACACCAGCAAGGTACTTGCGTTCCGCCTCGGGGATGCCGAGCTTTTCGTATGTGGCCTTCATCTGCTCGGGCAAGTCATCCCATTCGTCCACCTGCTCAGTTGCCGGCTTCAGGTAGTAGAAGATGTCCTGGAAGTCGATGTCTGGCATGTTGGCGGCAAACCACTGCGCCATTGGCTTCTTTTCAAAAACATTGAAACTGCGCAACCGCATTTTGCGCATCCACTCGGGTTCGCCCTTCCACCACGAGATCTGGTCAACCACTCCCTCGTTCAAGCCCTTCTGTGGGTCAAAGGCGTACTCGACTTCATCACTCCAACCGAGTTGGTACTTACTGAGATCGAGGTCAAAGGTGCTCATTCGGGCTCCAAACGGGCTTGTTCCAAGGGGTTGGGATTTGCACTATGACGATAGTGGGAATCCCACAGAAAGGCTACTTCTGGGGCTTTCCAACTAGCCTGAAGCCCTCTTATGGAACGTTTCGGCCTCGTCGGGCTCCCCAATGCGGGTAAGTCTTCTCTATACAACGCACTAACCGGGGGTGGGGCGCTCGCGGCCCCGTACGCGTTTGCCACCAAGGACCCAAACATCGGGGTATCCAAGGTTCCTGATTCGCGTTTGGACGCTCTCGCATTGATGTCGAAGACCAAGTCCACAATCCATGCCTCGGTCCAAGTGGTGGACATCGGTGGCTTGGTCGAGGGCGCCAGTAAAGGTGAAGGCCTCGGCAACAAATTTCTCGCCAATATCCGTGAAGTCGATGCGATTGTTTACGTCCTACGGGCATTCGAAGACGACGACGTACCCGGCCCTTCCGATCCACTTGAGCATCTGCGTGTTGTTGAACTTGAACTCGCACTAGCAGACCTGGAAACTGTCGAGTCACGACTTGCTCGCGCACAGAAGGCTGCAAAATCTGACAAGAGTCTTGCCGACGAGGCCGCACTACTCACAAAAGCGCACGCACTATTAGCCGAGGGCACGCCGCTCTATCGCGCTGGATTGAAGCCAGAAGAGCGCGAAGGGCTTGCGCCACAGTTTCTCCTCACTAACCGCCGCGTGCTTGCGGTTGTAAACGTGGGCGAGAACGACCTGGACAAAATTCCAGAAGTCGAAGCCCGGGTCAGGGCAGAGTTTGCGCAGCATGGCGCCACCAACGATGACGATGTGCAGGTCCTTGGCATGTGCGTTCAACTTGAGGCGGAAGCTGCGTCAATTGAAAATCCCGAAGAGCGCCGCGAGATGCTCGAAGGCCTCGGGCTCGGTGATGGTGCGCTCACACGTATGGTGCGCACTGCCTACCACCTGCTTGGACTGCGCACATTCTTCACAACCGGAGAGAAAGAAACGCGCGCGTGGACCTTCAACGCCGGAGCCAAGGCCCCGGAGTGCGCTGGCAAGATCCACTCCGATCTTCAGCGTGGGTTTATTCGCGCTGAAGTCATTCACTGGGATGAACTCTTGGAGATCGGCTCGTGGCAAAAGGCCAAAGAGCTCGGCAAGATTCGCGCCGAAGGCAAGGACTACGAGGTAGTGGATGGTGACACGATGGAGATCCGTTTCAACGTCTGATCATCAGTGGCGTTCGGGCGCCATAATCACTGCGTTTGGTGTTCTTCCCGCATCTATTGCACACACGCGATCGTTACGCCGTCGCGGATTGCTCGGATTGGACAACTTCGGTTCGATCCTCGTTTTGCCGAATACTCGGTGGATACACACGTTAGGTATGCAATTTCCGATTGACGTGGCGCATATGGACGCTTCGGGTGTGATCGTCGCAATCGAAACTGTGACACCTAACAAAATCACTCTTCCGGTTCTGTCGGCTCGGGTGGTGCTGGAAAGTTACGCTGGCATGATGTTCCGCCACGGTCTCCGTAAAGGTATGAAAATCACCGTTAATCACGTACCAAGTGCGGCGATCTGATGGGGAGTCTGTATGTGGTCGCCACGCCGATCGGCAACCTCGGAGATCTAACACTGCGGGCAACTGAGACATTAAGCAAAGTTGATGTGATCGCCTGTGAAGACACTCGGCGCACCGGAAACTTGCTTCGTCACATCGGTGCCAAAGACTTCCGCTATGTCGTGGTTAACGAACACACCGAATATGACGCCACAAATCAGATTGTTGACGCCCTGAACAATGGCGATGATGTTGCACTAGTCAGCGATGCAGGCACGCCAGGGATCAGTGACCCGGGTTCGTTGTTAGTGCAAGCGGTGATTGAAGCTGGACACCAAGTGGTGCCAATTCCAGGTGCCTCTGCAGCGATTTCTACTCTGTCAGTAGGTGGGCTGGATACACGTCGATTCTTCTTCGAAGGATTTCTCCCCCGAGATGGAAAAGAACGCACTGACCGACTGGCCTTTTTGAAGTCCGTTCCTGTTACGACAGTTGTCTACGAAGCACCGCACCGCATTGTGAAAACGTTGAACGAATTACAACAAAATCTGGGGGGCGAGCGACGGGTTGTACTTGCGCGTGAGTTGACCAAAATCCATGAGGAGATCTGGCGTGGAAGCATCAGTGATGCCATTGAACACATCTCCAATGCGGAGCCGATTGGAGAGTACGTGATTCTCATTGAATCCGCTCCACCACGACCCGCAGTAACAGAGGACCTGATTGACTCAGCGCTAAAGAGCGCACTCGTTGATGGTCGCAGTGTCAAAGATGCAGCCAACGATGTTGCGGACATGTTTCAACTCCCTAAGCGTGATCTGTATGAGCGTGCGTTGCGTCTACGGGGTCAGCTGTGAACAAGCCCCGCATGTGGTCGCACCACTCAGTACTGTTTTTCGACCTTGACGGTGCTCTCATTGATTCCAAGTCCGGCATTGAAATGGGTCTCAATGCAACCTTTGATATCTATGACCTTCCGCATGTGACCACTGATGAGCTTTCTTGGATTGTTGGGCCACCATTCCAAGTGACCGTGCCCCAGTTGTTAGGTGCACGCGATGCGCACCATCTTGATGTTGCAGAGTTCATTCGTGAATACCGCAAGATTTATGCCGATGGCATCATTCAAGAGACACCATTAATGCCCGGCATCGCGGCCATGCTGCAAGCGGCCAAGGAAGATTGGCCTTTGGCGATTGTCACTTCGAAACCCGAACCCCAGGCCCGAATAGTTCTTGAAACCACGGGCGTTATTGATCACTTCGACGTAATCGTTGGTGCTCCGATGGATGAAAACGTACGCAAGGCAGTCCTTTTGGCAAAAGCTTGTGAATTGTTTGATGCCTCACACAGTTTGCGTCCCAAACATTCAAACTCGTGGATGATCGGTGATCGCCACCACGACATCGATGCCGCGACTGAAGAAGGTGTTTCATCAATTGGGGTCATGTGGGGTTATGGCTCTCATGACGAGTTCACCGCCGCAGGTGCAACTCACATCGTTCACAAACCCGACGAACTCCTACATTTGTTGCAAACCCAACTTCGCTGACACGACAGAGACTTCCAACGTCCACGGCAGCATTACGATTGCCTCATGGGGGTCAAGCGTTTCAAAACGCTGATAACAAGGCACGGAGTTTGGCTGCTTGTTGCTGGCATCGTGGCAGCTGGTGCGATCTCATTCGGCAACCAGCCATCCAAACAGATTTGGAAACACGAATGGAGGGCGGTGACTGATCCGCTCGATACGCCGCTGCCACTCGCGGACTCCCCCGCTCACTCGTTGCGATTCACCATGCAGTGCCCTGAAGTCACGCAAAGCTCACAAACGTTGCTTTCACTGTCTGCAGTGCCGGGAGTAGTTCAGTCGTTTCGATTAGTGCAAAAAATCGACACACTGCATCTTGAATTTGAGGGTGAAACAATTGCTGACCGCCTCTTAACTGATGATGAGTGTGACGTCGAACTTTTATTCAATGACAAGACAAGTGAAGCAACTTTCCGAGTCGGAGATCTAGCGCAAGTCATCGCCATCGATCGTGGTGACTCGTTGTACGCCGCCCCAAGAATTACTGGGATACACGCCGCCGATTCACTGCGTCTACTTGACGCTCGCCTGACGCTAGAAATTCAAACCGCTGAGACACAGCCTGAACGTGCGCAAATGGTCGCCTTCTTTGTGGCCGTTGGACTACTAGTGCTTCTGCTGGCGGTGACTCGTAGCCTTCGCAGAGAGCACACGTACGACTTTGCAATCGGCCCACCGGCTGTGCCGACCAGTCGAACATGGCCTGCAACGGCCTTGGTTGCTTTCACGACCATCTGCGCGATGGTTATTGCCCCACCCGTAATCGATGATGGCTGGCTGACAACGATGGGGCGCAAGTTCAGCGCACTTGGATATGTAACTAACTACTTCCACAATGCGTGGCCCGCAATGCCACAGGGCCATTGGCTGACCGCACTAAGTCAGTTATGGCTTGATACAGCAGAGAATGTTCTGCTTATGCGTTCAGCGTCCGCAATCGCAGCGATCGCGTCTTGGTTGATCCTAAAGCGGTGGGTTTTGCAGCCGATTGCCGCGAACTGCAATTCAAAACTCCCGATCTACTTTGCTGCAGTTGTTTACCTTCCGTGGGTTGCCGTGCCGATGATGACCCTTCGGTACGAACCAATAATCGTGCTCTTGTGGTCCATTGGTCTTGCTGCTGTAATGCAAGTGTTCAAGAGTGGCTCACCGTCAGCCTTTGCAACGGTCTTGGCAGTTGGTGCACTTGGCGTATTAGCTCACCAAACGGGATGGGTTGTTGTGTCACTATCGGTCGTGGCGACTGTTGCGCTGGTTGAGCACCATCGTGCCGGCCAACGGGTGCCGTGGTCACTCCATGCAGCAAACACAGTCGCAATTGTTGGCACTGCATTCACATCATTGATTCTTGACAACCGAGTGAGCGATCTGTTTCGCTCCGCTGGAGATTTTTCTGATGCCCGCGCATATCAAAAGTCAGCGTTGAGCATCGAGCATTGGCTCGCAGGGCTCAACAATTCACCAAACATCCGCGCATTTGCAGTACTTGGTTTCCTCGCACTCTTTGCCGTTGGGTTGCGGCGGCGTGCAACCGAAGCTCCTTCAATGAAGTTGCTGCGGTTGGTTGTGATACTCGCACTTACATCCACGGTTATCAATGCAAGCAAATGGATTTGGCATCTAACGGTGCTCGCGCCAGTGGCATGTGTGCTTGCAGCCCTAGTTGCAATCGACATACTCAATGACTACGACACACCTAAATTCAAGAACAGGATTCAACTTCTCGCCTTAGTTGCATCAATCACAGCGGGTATCGCGATCACACGCGATACCAATATCGACGCCGACTTCAAGAGCGGTTGGGTTTTGATCCCTCTCGCAGTAGTGGCTTTGATTCCTCTTCTCTTACGCATGAAGCGCTGGGAATCAAAAGACATAAAGTCAGTCGGTGGTCGGTTAGCTCTTTCCTCGGTAATGCTGTCAACCGCGATCGTTATCGGATCAAGTTGGGTTCCACGTTTGGCTGACGTGAACGACACTCATTGGAGCATGGTCTACCAAAATCTGCGCAGCATCAACCATGCAAATGAGTGCGGCGTGATGGAGCATTTTGATGCGACAACTCCTGGAAATCCGTTGCCAAGTTCTGAAACACAAGTACCTAACCTGGCATTCCCGCCCGCCAAACTGCGTGGAGTAGACACCACTCCGGTCGGTGAGCTCAACACATACACATCCGCGGATCCGAATAATCCCGATTTCGTTGGCCGTGTGGCTACACCTTGGCAGTCGGTCACAGACGCGGACGAGGTTGTGTTCTGGGCACTCGGCACTTACGACGAACAGCCAAGCGTGAAAATTGTGGCCCGTGATGCAAGTGGTGAAATCTCCGAAGTTGAATTGAAACCACCGCTAATTCCTGACGATTCAGTACGACCCACGAATGACCTCAACCAACCAGCGGTGGATTCCGCACCATTGTGGATATTGCACCGGGTGCAGGTTCCTGCGGAAGCACTAGAACTTTCAATTCGGCTGTTCGATACGTCAGCTGAGCCGAATGCGTGGGAAGCGACGACGGTACTTGCCGAGCCCGACACACGAACCTTGCGTTACGTGCATGATGTCAATCCAGCACAGACCTATGTCGAGCCTTCGGTTCTCATGTTCACTCCGTGCGTTCAGGAACCAGACATAGAACGTGGATTGGTCAATGATGTGCGCCTCATCATTGGTCAACGCACATGGGCATTTGGTTATCTGAGTTTTGAATACACCCGTCTTGAAGTCGGTTGTAAAGAAATTGAGGAACTCAAATTTGTTTGCGCGTATCTGATTCAGTAATCAGCAAGTGGCATCGCTGCTATCTGACGTGAGATAGCAATTAAGTTGCCGTGCTCGTCCCAGATTTCGCCATCTTCTTCAACTAATCCATTCTTCACAAACCTCGAAGAGAATGACGTTGCGAGCCTGGTGCCAGTTGGTATTTGTCGGTAGTGAACAGTGAGTTCGATAGTTGGGACCCATCCCGCTTGGCCGACCAAGTTGAACACCGCAGGAGCAGTTGCATCAGCAGCGATAAACGTAGAAAGCGCATCCATCGGACGATCATCTGGAAATGCGAACCACGCACGCATAGTGCCTTTTCCATTGGGCTGATTCAAAACAAAGCCAACATCTTCTGGGGAGAGCCGTAGGGCGAGCCGTTGCATCAACTGCGGGCCACTACCACTCGCATCGGTAGCCAGAGACTCATACGGTGGAATCTGTGGGGGTTGACCTTTGACAATCTCGCGACCGATCGACTGAAGGTTGCCAAAGGCGCCCATGGCCGTGATGGCAATTCGTCCGTCTGACTTTCCAGAAGGATCATTGATCTTGAGCTTGGCAATCATTGAGTTCGTGAGTCGACCACGTTTGACAGTTTCAACTTCAATCCTCGCCCTGCCTGGCGGTACGGGCATTAGATAATGAACCGTGATGGTGTACGGATCGGGGCGCTCTCCATGGAGTTGCATTGCGCGCATCATCACTGCGCCGATATAGCCACCGTTTGCTGCACCGTAGATGTCCCAGCCGTCGAGAATCTCGGCTTCGTATTGCCCAACCGTGTCATCACCACCAACTTTTGTGACCTTGGTTGCGCGATCAAACTCAAACATGACCGCTTAATCGTAGGTGTGAAGGTGCCTTGTCCACCTAACCTTGCGATGTGCCGCGGTTTTCGTTGACAACTCCCATTTATTACGTAAACGCCAAGCCTCACCTTGGTCACGCATACACGACCATCGTCGCCGATGCGGTGGCGCGCTGGCACAGGATGCTCGGGGAGGACGTTCACTTCCTAACGGGTACCGACGAACACGGTCTCAAGATTCAGCAGGCTGCTGATGCGGCTGGGGTGTCTCCACAGCAATTCGCCGACGACATCGCGCCACTATTCCAACAAGCTTGGGAGCGGCTTGGTATCACGAACGATGACTTCATTCGCACAACAGAAAATCGGCACAAGGTTGGAGTCCAAAAACTCCTGCAGGCGTGCCACGACGCCGGCGACATCGAACTAGATGTCTATCGAGGTCTCTACTGTGTGCCTTGTGAGGCTTACTACACCGAAGAAGAATTAGTCGCCGAAAGTGGCGCGAGCAATCTCTGCCCAATCCACAAAAAACCCGTCGATGCAGTTGAAGAGGAAAACTACTTCTTTCGACTTTCAAGGTTTGAGGATCGATTGCTCAAGTGGTACGCAGATCACCCAACCGCCATCACACCACCACACCGCATGAACGAAGTCGTGGGATTCATCAAGCAAGGCTTGAATGACTTTTCTGTCAGCCGAAAGACCCTGAAGTGGGGTGTGCCACTCCCCTTTGACGAATCGCACGTGGCTTACGTGTGGTTTGACGCACTTTCGAATTACCTCACAGCGATTGGTTATGGAACCGACGATGCGAAGTTCGAGTCATGGTGGCCAGTTGATTTTCATCTCATTGGAAAAGACATCATTCGTTTTCATTGTGTGTACTGGCCAGCGATGCTTATGTCTGCAGGTATTGAGCCACCAAAGGGTTGGGCTGTTGGCGGCTGGCTGTTAGTCGGTGGCGAGAAGATGAGTAAGACCTCCGGCAATGTGGTTAATCCTCTCGACCTAATTGATGATTTTGGTGTTGATGGTTTTCGCTACTACGTATTGGCTGAAACCCCATACGGAAACGATGGTGATTTCACCTACGAAGGTCTTGTTGCTCGCTATAACTCTGATCTTGCAAACAACCTCGGCAATCTCCTCGCGAGGGTTGCAACTGTTGTTGGCAAGAAATGTGATGGCATCGGTCCGAGACCTTCAGAATCCAGTCCTCTTGCAGCATCTGCAAAAGAGGCAGTGGCTGCTGCACAATCTGCATGGTCTGCCGTTCAGCCGAGCAAAGCTCTCGATGCAACTTGGCAACTCATTAGAGCCACTAATTCCCATCTTGAAAACAACGAGCCCTGGAAAGCAGAACCTGGCCCTGCAGTCGACGCCGTAATGGGCGATGCGCTGGAAGCGCTTCGCATTGTTGCCCTCCTCACTGTTGCCGCGGTGCCATCAACTGCCCAAGCGATCTGGGAACGAATCGGCATGAGTGGAGATGTCTCCGAGCAACGACTTCCCGATGCTGCGGCATGGGGCGGATATCCAGGCGGCGTTCAAGTCACCAAGGGTGAATCACTGTTTCCCCGTAAGCAGGTCTGACACATGTGGGTTGACACTCACTGTCATGTTTACGACCCCGGAGAAGGAAACACGGTTGACGGCACCATTGCGGCTGCTGCCTCTGAAAATGTCACGAGGATGGTGTGTGTTGGTACCGCCCGCGATACGAGCATTCTCGCAAACGAAATTGCGTTAGCCAACGAGTTCGTGTTCAGCACTGTTGGGGTACACCCTCATGACGCAACCGAAGGCACTGACTCAATCCGCGATCTGATTACGCGGGGACAAGTCGTCGGTATCGGTGAATGTGGACTCGACTACCACTACAGCCACTCACCACATCAGATACAGCAACAAGTATTCGCCGAACACATCCGATTGGCAAACGAAACTGATTTGACTCTTGTCATTCACACACGCGATGCATGGGCGGACACATTCCGCATACTCGATCATGAAGGCATGCCGAGAAATGTTGTATTCCACTGCTTCACCGGTGGACCCGATGAAGCTGCCGAATGCTTGAGTCGAGGTGGCTTTTTGTCATTCTCAGGCATCATCACATTCAAAAATGCGGATGCGACACGGGAAGCTCTGCGTTACGCACAACGTGATCGCATTCTGATTGAGACCGACTCGCCTTATCTCGCGCCGGTCCCACATCGCGGCAAACCAAATGAGCCAGCGCTCGTATCCCTTGTGGGTGCGAAGGTTGCCGAGGTGCTGGGCATTTCTGCACACGAGGCCTCTAAAATCACAACCGAGAATGCGTATAACGCTTTCCCAGGAATTCGCCCGTAACCGCGGGTTGACTGCACCAGAAATTGCCCACAATGGATCCAACTATTTACAAACGTCGACGCTTGCGCGTGCTGTTGGCTGTTGGTGTCACGACTGCGGCGATCATCTGGGCGACCACTCGAGATTCTGGGCCAAATGCCGAAACGGTCGATACAACCACCACGACCCAGTTTCAAAGCAGCCTTCCACCAATTGAAGGTGAGCCGGATGCGCCCGTGTACATCGAAGGCCCCAAGACCAGCATTCCAACTGCCACTAACCCGATTGCCTATGGCTCGGGTTACGGGCAAAACAGACTTGCAGGATTTGCGTCGTTCCATCGCTTCAGCGACGACACCAACGGAAAGTGCCACACAGAAAAAGTTCCACTTGGAATTGTCATCACAATCACAAACCTGAATACAGGTCGCCAAACAACATGCTTCAATGTCGCCTACTTGCCGCCTCCGGTTGGATCGATCATTACCCTCAACACCAACAACTATCTGCTGATTGGTGAGCTTGCCGATGCACCACTACCCGTCGAGATCACCTGGTGACACTCACACGACGGGAAGCCTCTGATCTTTTGGCAACCCACGGGCTTGCACCATCACGGGCGTTGGGGCAGAACTTTGTTGTTGATGCCAATACCGTGCGGCGGATTGCTTCACTGGCAGAGATTGATTCACATGATCGCGTGATTGAGATCGGTGCTGGACTCGGTTCGCTGACCAGAGCCCTGCTTGAAACAGGAGCCCAAGTACTTGCAATTGAGGTCGATCGGGGCTTAATACCGATTCTTCGTGAGCTTGAAGCCGACAATCCTGGGCAACTGCGTGTGATTGAAGCCGATGCAATGAAGATTGGCTGGAGTGATGTTCTCGGTGAGCACACCGATTGGAAGCTCATTGCCAACTTGCCATACAACGTTGCCACGCCACTCGTTGCCGATCTCCTAGACGGAGTTCCTCAAATCAAATCGATGCTTGTGATGGTGCAACATGAAGTCGGTGAGCGCATGGTTGCAGCGCCACGAACAGATGCATTTGGTGCGCTCTCAGTGAAAATCTCCTATTGGGCACAGGCACGAATCGTTGGAACAGT
>Ga0164292_10004245_pt1 | contig 11659 bp, 10 predicted proteins | sample GEODES117metaG_FD_111486 | JGI IMG/M metagenome (GOLD analysis project Ga0164292, IMG submission 111486) | Eutrophic lake water microbial communities from Lake Mendota, Wisconsin, USA - GEODES117 metaG | ecosystem: Environmental > Aquatic > Freshwater > Lake | place: USA: Lake Mendota... | reverse complement strand
GGTTCAGCGAGGTCGTTGTCGCCACTGCGGCATCGCGATCGGACGCCGAGCGCCCCTGGTCGAGGTCGGGCTGGCGCTGCTTTTCGTGCTCGCCGCCTGGCACTTCGGTCCAGGCATCCCGCTGCTCGCTGCAATGGGCCTGCTCGGCGTTCTCGTGACCGCCGCCGTGATCGATCTGGAGACCCGGCTCCTGCCCGATGTGCTCACGCTGCCGCTCCTCTGGCTCGGACTCCTCGTGAACGTTTATGGCGTGTTCACAACGATCGACGCAGCCGTTTTGGGCGCCGCCTTGGGGTATGCGAGCCTGTGGGGCGTCAATGCCCTGTTTCGCCTGGCGACTGGCCGTGAGGGTATGGGCTATGGCGATTTCAAATTGTTTGCCGCCCTGGGTGCCTGCTTGGGCTGGACCGCACTACCCGCCATCCTGATCCTCGCATCGGCAAGCGGCGCCCTCTTCGGTGTGCTGGCGCTGATGGCCGACCGCAGCCGGAAGGGTCAGCCAATCGCATTCGGTCCCTGGCTGGCGCTCGCCGCCCTGCCTGTCCTCTTCGACCTGTTGCCCGAGGGTATGATGCCGCCCTGAGCGGGCCTGTCCTGATCGGCCGAAACACGGTCTCTGATCGGCTTTTTTCGGAGCCTAACTTGCTGCAAGCGATCCACCCACGGCGACTCCTGATCGGCTTGACCGGCGGGATCGGCAGTGGCAAATCGACGGTTGCCACGCTGTTGGAGGCGCGCGGTGCGAGCCTGGTCGACACCGATGTCATCGCCCATGCGCTGACGGGCCCTTCCGGAGCAGCGATAGCGGCCATCCGCGCGGCCTTTGGCGACTCGGTGATCGCAGCCGATGGTCGCATGGACCGCGCCGCGATGCGGACGAGGGTCTTCGCAGATGACTCTGAGCGCAAGCGGCTCGAGAGCATCCTGCACCCGATGATCCGCGAGGAATCCGAGCGACAGGTCCGCGCGGCAACCGGCTTTTACACGATCCTCGTCGTCCCGCTGCTGGTCGAATCCGGCCGATGGCGCGACCGCGTGGATCGCTTGCTGGTGATCGACTGCCCGCCTGCCGTGCAAATCGAGCGCGTCATGACCCGGAACGGCCTGTCGCGCGAGGCCGTTGAAGCCATCCTCGCGGCGCAGGCGAGCCGGGAACAGCGCTTGGCCTGCGCGGACGACGTGATCGATAACAGTGGTCCTGAAGCCGATCTGATGCCACAGATCGACGCGATTGCCACGATCTACGGTCGGCTGGCTCGGGCCATGCGCCCCAACTGAGCCGCCGCCTTGAATTGAGTGGGGTCAGGTGCTGCCGCGTCGGGGCAGACCCGAATCTGGCACGAATCCGTTTGTCTTACGGACCCCTTTGGTTCAGAATCGCTTGGTAAATGTAGCCACCCCGGTCCAAAACTCACGCAACGACCGCTCCCAAGACCCCTGCGCTCCCGTCGCGATGATCCAGTACGAGTACCCGCTGAATGAGCGAGTCCGGACGCTTTTGCGTCTAGAGGACCTGTTCGACCGCTTTGAGCTGTTTTCGTCCAGGCCCCATCCGCTCGATCACCACGTTGCGCTCACGACGCTCTTCGAGATGCTGGAGGTCACCGCCCGGGGCGACTTGCGCTCGGAGATGCTCCAGGAGTTCGAGCGACAGCGGCAGACGCTGTCGGCACTTCGGGGCAATCCCGAGGTCAACTCTGACATGCTCGAGCGCACGCTCTCACGCATCGACGAGTCGACTACAGGTCTCGCTGCGATGGCTGGACGACCCGGGCAGCACCTGCGCGACAACGAATGGCTGATGAGTATTCGCAGTCGCACCGGCATCGCGGGCGGCGCATGTGAGTTTGACCACCCTTCCTATTACGCCTGGCAGAATCGGCCCCATGCCATGCGACAACAGGACGTTGCAGGCTGGGCAGCGCCGCTGCAGCCCCTTCGATTCGGGATCGCGGTGATGCTGGGCTTGCTGCGCAGCAGCGGCCACTGGATGGCGCTTTCCACCCAGCAGGGCAGTTGCCAGCAGAGCCTTGGCGGGCGCGTCTACCAGTTGGTGCAGGTCAGGCTCGATGCCTCCCTGGGTGCCATCCCTGAGATCAGCGCCAACCGCTACCTGTTGTTCGTGCGCTTCATGGCTCAGGATGGCGACGTGCGCCCCCGCCCGTTCGAGGGCGACGTGCCCTTTGAGCTCGCGCTCTGCAATTTCTGACCGGGCTTTGTGATGGATAGCGTAGATCGTCCCCGTGCCCGGGAAGTCAACTGCCCCGCCTGCGGTCAGGTCTGCTTGTACAGTCCGGCCAATCGTTGGCGCCCTTTTTGTTCTGAGCGCTGCAAGAAAATCGATCTGGGAGCCTGGGCGAGCGACCAGTATCGCATCGCGGGATCAGACCCCTCCCCCGCCGACACGAACGACGATCTGCCACCCCGACACTGAGTCGCCGGGCGGCCAACTGCCCGATCCAGGGTGATGCGGGTGCATGACCCGAAGGCCCACGGTCAATTCGATTGGCGAGCAGCGAGTCGCTCGATCACGGGTAGCGAAGCGGGCAACAGAGGTGAAACAGCGATCGCTGCAGGCTGCTGCCAGGCGAGCGCCTGCCCCTCTCGTGCGCGGGGCTCACCCAACCAGCCAGTCACTAGCCGAAAATGCAGCCTTACCCGCGCATGCGGATAGGAAAACTCGATCAGGTCAAACGCAGACGATGCCGTGATCCGGATACCGAGTTCTTCGTGGAGCTCACGGTCGAGCGCCTGCTCGACCGACTCGCCTGCCTCGACCTTGCCACCTGGAAATTCCCACCAGCCTGAATAGGGCTTACCCTCGGGCCGCTGGGCCAGCAGCACTGTCGCATCGCCGTCCCGCTGCAGGATGCCCACGGCCACCTCGACGGCAGGGCGGGTATCCGTCTGTTCCCGGGTACTGTGCTGATTGGTTTCGCTCAAGTCTCGCCCTGCCTGTCGTGTGCCCGCTCAGCCCCGCCGGCGCCGGGCGCCACGGAGCCGCGCCTGCCCCGCCCAGTCCCTCGCAAACTGCCAGGCCACCCGACCGGAGCGGGAACCCCGCTCGAGCGCAAAGCGGAGTGCATCGCCACGTGAGGCCTCGATTTCACTCGCCTCGCAGCCCAGGCTCTCGAGCCAGTGCGCGACCACTGCCAGGTACTCGTCCTGCCGAAACGGGTAAAACGCCACCCAGAGGCCAAAGCGCTCGGAGAGCGAGATCTTTTCCTCGGCGGTTTCGCCTGGGTGGATCTCCCCATCCTCCTGATGACGCGCAGCGAGATTTTCGCTCATGTACTCGGGCATCAGGTGACGCCGATTGGAGGTGGCGTAGATCAGCACGTTGTCGGAGGCGCTCGCGACTGAACCGTCCAGCACGACCTTGAGCGCCTTGTAGCCAGCCTCGCCCTCATCGAAGGAAAGATCATCGCAAAACACGATGAAGCGCTCCGGGCGCGACGCGACGAGCTCGACGATATCGGGCAGATCAACCAGATCAGTCTTGTCGACCTCGATCAGGCGCAAACCTTTTTTTGAATAGGCATTCAGACAGGCCTTGATCAGCGAAGACTTGCCCGTACCGCGCGACCCGGTGAGCAGCACGTTATTGGCCGGAAGGCCGTGCACGAATTGCCGGGTGTTGCGGTCGATCAGACGCTTCTGGTCGTCGATATTGTGGAGATCTGCGAGCGCGATCGAACCCACGCGCGGAACGGGCTGCAACTCGCCACGCGAGCCCAAGGCCGAGACCCGACGGCGCCAGCGGAAAGCGATCGACGCCGACCAATCGGGCTCGACCCGAACCGGTAGCAGCGCTTCGACACCCGAGAGCAGTCGTTCGAGCCGCTCGAGCAGGCGGCTCGTATCCGGGGACAGGGATTCAGGAGCGGTAGTCGGCATTGATCGAGACGTAGTCGTGGGAAAGGTCGCAGGTCCAGACGGTCGTAGCCACCGGGCCTCGGCCCAGCACGACCCGAATGGTGATTTCGGAGGACTTCATCACCCGCTGTCCATCGGCCTCGCGATAGTCGGGGTGACGGCCCCCGCGTGTGGCCACATGGACATCATCGAGGTAGAGATCGATGTCATCGACATCGAGATCATCGACGCCGGCGTAGCCGATCGCAGCCAAAATGCGGCCAAGGTTGGGGTCTGAAGCAAAAAATGCGGTCTTGACCAACGGCGAATGCGCGATCGAATAGGCAATCGCGCTCGCCTCGTCGCGATCCCGCGCGCCCTCGATCGCGACAGTGATGAACTTTGTCGCCCCCTCACCATCGCGAACGAGCGCCTGCGCCAAGTCCGTTGCCACGGACAACAACGAAGCACGCAATTCGGCCGCGCCCGGATCGGCGTCTGCGGCAATGCGCAGCCCGCCCGCACCGGTCGCAATCAGCACGAGCGAATCGTTGGTCGAGGTGTCGCCGTCAACGGTCACCCGATTGAAGGTCTGATCGGCAATTTCGGTACACCATCGCGATAGGAGCGAGGCCTCGACCGTCGCATCGGTCGCGATGAAACCGAGCATCGTCGCCATGTTGGGGCGGATCATGCCCGCTCCCTTGGAAATGCCGCTCACGGAAGCAACCGACCGACCGCCCAGCTGAACCTGAGCCGACACCGCCTTGGGCTGCGTGTCGGTGGTCATGATCGCCTCAGCCGCGTCGAGCCAGTCCGACCCGTCAAGCGCTGACGCCGCTGACGTGATACCCGCGCTCAGCCGGTCCATCGGCAGGTGCTCGAGAATCACACCGGTCGAAAACGGGAGAACCTGGTCGGCCCGGCAGCCCAGCTGCCGCGCGACCTCGGCGCAGCTGCTTCGGGCGTTTGCAAGCCCCTGGGCGCCGGTGCCGGCGTTTGCACAGCCGGTGTTGACCAGCAGCGCCCGGATCGCCCCGCCGCTTGCGGCAAGGTGTGCCTGACACACCCTCACCGGAGCGGCACAGAAGCGATTGGTCGTGAATACGCCCGCAACCGTCGCAGTCGGGGCAAGCGCCATCAGCATCAGATCGCGACGACCGGGTTTGCGGATCGCCGCACGGGCGGTACCGATACGCAGGCCAGGGATCGCGAGCAGAGTCGATCGATCGGGTAAGGGGAGATTGACGGGCATGGCAGGCTCCGCGGTTCAGAGGCTCAAGGGCGCTGCAAGCCTGAGCGTTTCGTCTGGCCTCTCAGGCCAGACGGCCGTGACAAGCTTTGAATTTGCGGCCCGAGCCGCAGGGACAGGGGTCATTGCGGCCCACCTTGCGGCCGAAGCGCTTGAAGGGCTGGGCGGCCGAGTCGCCGGCCGCCGGCGCCTGCTGCAGTGCGAGCGCAATCGACTCGGCATCGGCATCCGGTGCAGCCGATGCGGCCTCGTTGAAATCGGCGTGCCCGTACTGGATATCGCTCGCGGCAGACTGACTGGCGATCTGCGCCTCAGCGCTCTGAGCTTCGCCTGCACTCTCGACCCGGACCGTCATCAGGATACGGGTGACATCGTTCCGAATGCGGCTCTGCATCAGCGCAAAGAGCTCGAAGGCCTCGCGCTTGTACTCCTGCTTGGGATTTTTCTGCGCGTAACCACGTAGATGAATGCCCTGGCGCAAGTGATCCAGCGCGGAAAGGTGCTCGCGCCAGTGCTGGTCGATCACCTGCAGCATCACCGAGCGCTCAAAGCCCGAGAACGGCTCGGCGCCCACCAAATCGATCTTGGTCTGGTAGTGGGCATCAGCCGCAGCGAGCACCGCCTCGAGCAGGCGCTCATCGTCCTGATCGCCCATCTCCGTGAGCGGCAAGGCGATCTGCCAATCGGTCTCGAGCAGTTTCTGCAAACCCCCAAGGTCCCACTGCTCTTCGACCGAGTCCTCGGGCACATGCTGACGGAAGAACTCGGTGAACACCTGATGCCGCAAATCCCGCACGCGCTCGGCGAACTCGCTCGACTCGAGGAGCGCATTACGATCGGCGTAGATGACCTTGCGCTGATCGTTCGCAACGTCGTCGTACTCGAGCAACTGCTTGCGGATATCGAAATTCCTGGCCTCGACCTTGCGCTGCGCGGACTCGATCGCGCGCGTCACCATGCCGGCCTCGATCGCCTCGCCATCGGGCAATTTCAGCCGGTCCATGATCGACTTCAGGCGGTCGCCCGCGAAGATCCTCAGCAACTGATCTTCCATGGACAGGAAAAAGCGCGAAGAACCCGGATCACCCTGCCGGCCTGAACGGCCGCGCAGCTGGTTGTCGATACGGCGCGACTCGTGCCGCTCGGTGCCGACAATGTGGAGCCCACCGGCTGCGATCACCTTGTCGTGAAGCACCTGCCATTCCGCGCGGAGGGTCTCCCGCCTCTCGGCACGCGCCAGGTCGGACAGCGCGGTGTCCGACTCGATGGCATCGAGCTCCCGGCTGATGTTGCCGCCTAGCACAATGTCGGTGCCACGACCGGCCATGTTGGTGGCGATCGTGATCATGCCGGGCCGGCCCGCCTGGATCACGATCTCAGCCTCGCGCGCATGCTGCTTGGCATTCAAGACCTGATGTGGGAGCTTTTGCTCATCGAGCAGGGCGGACAGCAGCTCGGAGTTTTCGATCGAAGTCGTGCCGACGAGCACCGGCTGGCCGCGCTCGTGGCAGTCCCGGATGTCGACGATGATGGCGTTGTATTTTTCGCGCGCCGTCCTGAACACCTGATCCTGGCGGTCATCGCGAACCATCGGTCGATGGGTGGGGATCACGACCGTCTCGAGACCGTAGATCTCCTGAAACTCGTAGGCCTCGGTATCGGCCGTCCCGGTCATGCCGGCGAGCTTGCCGTACATGCGGAAATAGTTCTGGAAGGTGATCGATGCAAGCGTCTGGTTTTCAGCCTGAATGGCCGCCCCTTCCTTGGCCTCGACCGCCTGGTGAAGGCCGTCGGACCAACGGCGGCCCGGCATCATTCTGCCCGTGAACTCGTCGACGATGATGATTTCGTTGTTTTGGACAACATAATGCTGATCGCGGAAATAGAGCGTATGCGCCCGCAGCGACGCCATCAGATGGTGCATCAGCACGATGTTCGACGGCTCGTAGAGGCTCGCGCCCGACGCAAGCAGCCCGATCTTTTCCAGGATCTGCTCGGCCTTCTCGTGACCGGCCTCCGACAGATGCACCTGGTGCGCCTTGCGGTCGACCCAGTAGTCGCCCGGCGGCTCAGGCTCATTGGACTTGGGCTCGGAGGCCATCGGCATGAGCAGAGGCGGGACCTGGTTCACCCGCAGGTAGAGCTCGGTATGGTCCTCGGCCTGACCCGAGATGATGAGCGGCGTGCGCGCCTCGTCGATCAGGATCGAGTCGACCTCGTCGACGATCGCATACTGGAGGCCCCGCTGCCTGCGGTCGGAGACCTGATGCTCCATGTTGTCGCGCAGATAGTCGAAGCCGAATTCGTTATTGGTGCCATAGGTGATGTCGGCGGCGTAAGCGTTGCGCTTGTCCTCGGTGGCCTGCTGCGACAGGATCACCCCCACGCTCATCCCAAGGAAGCGGTAGACCCGCCCCATCCACTCAGCGTCCCGGCTCGCGAGGTAATCGTTCACGGTCACGACATGAACGCCCTTGCCGGCCAGCGCGTTCAGATAAACGGACAGCGTCGCGGTGAGCGTCTTGCCCTCGCCAGTGCGCATCTCAGCGATCTTGCCGTAGTGCAGCACCATGCCGCCGATCAACTGGACATCGAAGTGCCGCATCGAAAGCGTCCGGCGCGCAGCCTCGCGACAGACGGCAAACGCTTCGGGCAGCAGCTGATCCAGGGTCTCGCCGGCGGCATACCGCGCGCGAAACTCGACCGTCCGCGCGGCGAGCGCCTCGTCGGAAAGCTGCTGCACGGCCGGCTCGAGCGCGTTGATCGCTACGACGGTCTTGCGGTACTGTTTCAGCAGGCGCTCATTTCGGCTGCCGAACACCTTGGTGAGGAGATTCTGGAGCATGGTTCACGCGCCTCGTCCGGCCCGGAGGGACCGATCCGGTACGACTAGTCGGAAAGCCTTCGAGTCTAACACGCTGTCCTCGATGACCGCCCCTCGGAGCGCTTCCGGCGGCAAGGTCCGCGCCGTGTCGGACTGGCTTGGCGAAGAGCCCGACTTCCAGTCACTCGCCGTGCAGGCGAGTCGACTGATCGCGATCGCCCAGGCCTTGAGGGCCATCCACCCGCAGCATCCGATGATCGTGATGGGCCTGGACGCAGGCACCCTGCGCCTGAGTGCGCGCAATGCCTCCGAAGGAACCCGCATCCGGCAGATCGAACCGCGCCTGGTCGCCCAATTGCGCCAACACGGTATCGCGGTCGAGCGTCTGCGCATCCAGTCGCGTCGCGCCGAGACTGCCCCAGGCGAGCGCACGCGCAACGGGCTCGCGCAGCAGCGACAGGCCATTCCGGATGCAGCACTGGCCGAACTCGGTGCGCTCACGGCCTTGATAGCCCCTGGCCGGCTCGGCGATGCGCTGAAAACGCTCCTCGCGCGGCAACGACGGCAGCGACAGGGATAGGGAAGGCTTACGACTCGGACTCGCTTCAGCAGTTCCAGAGTCTCCAACTGACTCCTGCACGCACTGCAGCCCGGTGGCTCAGCACGACTTCCCGCGTTTCGTCGGTTTGAGGTCGCCCTCTGACGGACGGGGGAGCAAATTTCGTTGCCCCCCGACCATGTCACTTTTAACGAACCTGCAGGCCGAGCATCAATCGCTTGGGAGTCGTCTGACCGGGTTCCATCACGCTGACCACCAGCTGCGCGCTGGACGGCGCGCTGCCGTTCAGGCCGCCTGCCAGTCGAGGGCGACCACGCCACGTGGTCGAGCCGTATCCGGAAATGACGCCCATTCCCAGGCGTTGCCGCGGGCCAGCAATTCGCGGATCAGAAGGTTGTTGAGTGCATGGCCGGACTTGTGCGCGACATAGCTGGCCAAGAGCGGCGCACCCACCAGGTACAGGTCACCGATGGCATCGAGCACCTTGTGCATCGCAAATTCGTCGGTGATTCGAAGGCCCTCTTCGTTGAGCACTCGGTAATCGTCCATCACGATCGCGTTGTCGAGGCTGCCGCCCTGGGCCAGCCCGTGGCCGCGCAACACCTCGACGTCACGCATGAACCCGAAGGTGCGCGCGCGGGCCACCACCTTGGCGTAAGAGGTCTGCGCAAAATCGAATATGACCCGCTGACCCGTCGAGTCGATCGCCGGATGCCCAAAATCGATCGAGAACTCGAGCCGGTAGCCGTCATAGGGCTCCAGGCGAGCGGCCTTGTCGCCGTCGGTGACCTCGACGGGCTCAAGCACCCGGATGAAACGCTTGAGCGCGGACTGTTCGAGCACACCGGCCGAGCGGATCAGGTACACAAAGGATGACGCCGATCCATCGAGAATCGGCACCTCGGGTGCCGAGACATCGATGAAGACGTTGTCAACCCCCAACCCGGCCAGCGCCGACATCAGATGCTCGACCGTCGCAATGCGAACTTCGCCGTGCTGCGGGTGGTCGACGACCAGGGTCGAGGCCATTCGCGTGTCACGGACTGAATCGGCCGAGACCCGAATCGAGACCTGGGGGTCAAGGTCGCTACGCACGAACACCACGCCGGTTCCGACCGGAGCCGGGCGCAGGCAAAGATCGACCCGCTCACCGCAATGCAGGCCGACCCCGGTCGCGCGGACCAGGGCACGGAGGGTTCTTTGACGGATCATCGCGTCAGCTACGCTCGAATCGGCAAACGCTGAGTTCAGAGCTTGGCAAGCATGGCCTCGGCGCTCGAGGCCTCGAACTTGCCGGGTGCCTCGATGTTGAGCTGGGTGACCACGCCATTGTCCAGTACCATCGAAAAGCGCTGGCAACGAACGCCCATGCCGCGCGCGGTCAGGTCGAGCTCCAGCCCCAGGGCACGGGCAAACTCGGCGCTGCCATCGGCCATCATGCGCACCTTGCCACCTGCTTGCTGCTCGCGCCCCCAGGCACCCATCACAAAGGCGTCGTTGACGGAGACACACCAGATCTCGTCAACGCCCTTCGCCTTGAGGGCGTCGGCATTGCGGACATAGCCGGGCACGTGCTGGGCTGAACACGTGGGCGTGAAGGCGCCCGGCAAGCCGAAGACGGCGATTTTCTTGCCCGCCACCATGTCGGCGACCTTGAAGGCATTGGGCCCGACCGAGCACCCATTGCCCTCGACTTCGATGAATTCGGAAAGGGTCGCGCCAGGCGCGGTATCGCCAACTTTGATGGTCATCTCACGGACTCCTGATTGGGATTTGAGAAAAGGCAAATTGTACCGATCCGGCAGCGTCGGATCGGCAATGGCCCGCATTGAAAGGGGCTGAACGCGAGCCCTCGTCGGGCGAAGGCTCGCCGGGGGTAGAGACTGAACGCGGGTCCTCGCCGTGCGAGGACCCGCTGACCCGGGAAAGCCGAGGAGCTCGCTCAGTCAGCCTGCCTGCGCAGAAAAGCCGGAATATCCAGACGCTCGACGCCGCTTTGCTCGAGCGCTTCGACCTGCGCGGCTGCGCTCGCACGCGGATTGCGCCAGATCGTGGGTTCCTCGTAACGTTCGTAGCCGGGTACACCGAGCACGGCATTATCCGTACCGGTACGGACCTCGCGCTGGGGCACGAGAACCGGGCGGGCAGCCCTGCGGCCAATCCCGGTGGCGACAACCGTCACGCGCAGACTGTCGTCCATCGCATCGTCAAACACCGTCCCGTGAATGATCGTCGCGTCGTCGGCGCAGAAGGCCTGGATCGCCTGGATGACTTCGTTGATCTCGCGAAGCTTGAGGCTGCGGCTCGCGGTGATGTTGACGATCACACCACGCGCACCCTGGAGATCCACGCCATCGAGCAGTGGCGAGGCCACCGCCTGTTCAGCGGCGATCCGGGCGCGATCGAGGCCGCTCGCCTCGCCGATCCCCATCATGGCCTTGCCCTGCTCGCCCATCACAGTGCGCACGTCGGCGAAGTCGACGTTGACCAGACCCGGCACGTTGATGATTTCGGCGATGCCGGCGACCGCATTGTGCAGCACGTCGTCAGCGCGCTTGTAGGCGTCGAGCAGGCTCGCATCCTCTTCCATCACCTCGAAGAGCTTCTGGTTCAGCACCACGATCAGCGAGTCCACATGCTCGACCAGTTGCTCGATGCCCGAATCGGCAATCTGCATCTTGCGCACGCCCTCAAAACTGAAAGGCTTGGTGACGACGCCCACCGTCAGGATGCCCAGTTCCTTGGCGATCTCAGCGACCACCGGCGAGGCACCCGTACCGGTGCCCTTGCCCATGCCAGCGGTCAGGAACACCATGTGCGCGCCCTGCAGCGCGGCGCGAATGTCGTCGCGCATCGCTTCGGCCGCCCCACGGCCCGCCTCAGGACGCGCACCCGCGCCCAGGCCATTGCCGCCCAGTTGGATCTTGTGCCCGGCAAGCGAGCGCCCCAGTGCCTGACCATCTGTGTTGAGCGCGATGAATTCCACGCCCTGCACTCCACGCTGGATCATGTGGTTGACGGCATTGCCACCGGCGCCGCCTATGCCGACCACCTTGATCACGGCCCCCTCCACCTCGTTTTCCATCATCTCAAAGCCCATTGCTTTCTCCCAGGATTCAGAAACTGCCCATGAACCAGTCTTTCATCCGACGCAGCGTCTCCTTGAAGG
>Ga0164292_10004243_pt1 | contig 11660 bp, 15 predicted proteins | sample GEODES117metaG_FD_111486 | JGI IMG/M metagenome (GOLD analysis project Ga0164292, IMG submission 111486) | Eutrophic lake water microbial communities from Lake Mendota, Wisconsin, USA - GEODES117 metaG | ecosystem: Environmental > Aquatic > Freshwater > Lake | place: USA: Lake Mendota... | reverse complement strand
TGCACGTAAATACTGATGAGCTGCAAAGGTGAGATAGGCATGCCCACAACCCAGATCTGTAATGATTAATGGATCATCTTCCTCGGGTGTGCGAATATGGCCAGCGGCTATCGCATCTTTGAGAGTTGGTACCAGTAACCGCAGGAATTCTTCCACCTGCTTGTATTTATCCATCATCGATGGTTTTATCCGACCGTTGTGATCTGAGATTCCAACTTCCATTAAAAAGGGATCGCTGGCATCTAGGAGACGCACCTTGGTGTGGTCATGCTCAAGTGATTGCCGGGATTGACCCTTTACCCGAGTCAGTAACGGCGAGCCCTTCTTAGAAATTTTCAGTGAGAGAGTCTCTTCCTCACTTTCAATTAGAATATTTGAATACCCTGCCGATGCAAATTCTAAAAATGGCAACTCATCAAAACCATAATTCTTCGTGGTCATTGCGCGACCATCGCTATAGCTGACTTGTGCACATATTCCACTCTTGAGTTGGACCGGTCGCATATCAACGCGCTCGTACAAAGGTTGCATATTGCGTCTGCGCCCAGAGAAGACGGCTCGGACAAAAGCTGATGAGTTAAGTAGGCTCTGATGAAGTTCCGAAAATGGCCCGTCCAGATCGCTCATGGTCGAATCGTAACTGCAGTACTTAAGATTTTACGGATTAGCTTTTACCGGTATCTCAGCAAGAATCTGCAGGCCCCCTAATGAGCTCTTCTGCAGTGTGAATTCTCCACCCAACCTGGTAACGACTGCAGCCATAATGCTCAGCCCCAGGCCAGAACCACCATTTTCGCGAGAACGCGATTTATCAAATCTATGAAGTGACTGCACCTTCTCTCGGTAAGCGCTCTCAGGTAGGCCAGCTCCCCCATCTTCGATAGAAAGAGTGAGTTTCTTACCCAACTGCTTGAGCGTGACATTAACCGGAGCATCAGCTGGAGTGTGGCGCGAAATATTATTGAGCCCGTTCTGTATGAATCGTGAGAGAAAATCTCTCACAGCTTCGATGTGAATATCACTTTGAATATGGACTGCGACCGCTCTTTGCGGATTCAGTAATGCGAAATCATCGACATGGCCTCGTAACAGTTCGGAGAGATCGCAGAGTTCGTAATCACGGGAAGCGCTTTCCCCTAATTCGGCAAGCAATAGCAAATCATGAATAAGGTCTTCCATGCGCAAAATTTCAGTATTCACTCTCAAAAATGCTCGCTCTTTATCCTGCTCTTCAGTAAACATCGATTTACTTAACATTTCCACATAGCCTTTTACAACAGTCAAAGGTGTGCGAAGTTTATGTGAGGCATCTCCCAGGAACTCTTGCATTCGTACAAGTGCATCTTGTTCATCTCTTCGCCTAATCGAACCGATGTAAAAAGTGAGGATGACAAATGCAAGTAAATTTGCACCGATTGTTGCAATTGCTGCGCTCTGTAAATTACCCCGGAATTCCTCATCAACCGCCAGCGTAGATCCAGAGACGATGAGGTAGTCACCACCTGAAATCTCTAGAGCTTTCAGTCGATAGTTCATATTCTGGTCATCTTGAACAATCGCTACCTGTGCGCTGCGGGCTTGAGAAATCGAGATTGTCTCAAGGCGATCACTTGTCGCTGAATTAATCGTGGTGAGAGCACCATCTCGCGATAAAAGATGCAGAGAAAGGTCGAGTGAATACTGATCGAGGTAAAAGAGCGCGGCACTGAGCTCCTGTTGCGGGTTCTCAGCAGCAGCGTTTACGACCTCGGTAATTCCTCGATCAACGAGATCTCTATCTTGCTCATGACTTTGAACTGCTGCAAAAATACTGATTCCGGCAGTGAGAAATGTTGTAAGTGCAATCGTGACGATGCGAAGCCGAGCTGTTGAAGAAATCTTCACTTCTTCTCTGCTTGCATTTGGAAACCAACTCCGCGAACGGTGCGAATCCCTTCAAATCCATCTCGATGAAGCTTTTTGCGAAGATATGAGATGTATGTGTCCACCACCGTCGTCTCGGTCTCAAAGGTAATTCCCCACACCTCATCTAACAGGTGGCTCTTGCTCAGCACTCGCCCCTTTGACTCGATCAGAATATGGAGGAGACGAAATTCAGTGGGTGAGAGATCGACAACTTCACCGTTGAATGTGACTTGATGAAGTGATTCATCAAGTGAGATTGGGCCACACGAGAGAAGTGTCGATGATGCTTCAGAGAATTTAGATCTACGAAGAATTGCCCGAATTCTTAGGACAAGTTCTTCGAGGCCAAATGGTTTTGTCACATAGTCATCAGCACCGAGAGTAAGTCCGCGGGTAATGTCTGCACGTTCGCCTCGAGCACTGAGCATGAGTGCAGGAGTCTGGTCTCCATTACTGCGAATCCGCTCAATAAATTCAAAGCCGTCCATCAGTGGCATATTGATATCGACGACTAGTAGATCGGGCTTGACGGAGCGCAATAGCGTCTGGGCAATCATCGCATCGGCCGCTGTGAGGGTTTCAAAGCCGGCGAGCCTGAGTGCATCGGCTAGGAGTTCACGTACACCTGCCTCATCGTCGACGATAAGAATTAGTTCAGCCATGCACCAACCATGCCACGCTGATGGCGTGCGCGCTACCTTCTGCTGCGACACGTGGGGCCTTTATGCGGAATTCACAGACTCCTCACAAAAAGAAGACTCACAATACATCTATGAGATTCATGGGCAGCAGAAAAGCTGGAACCACCTTGGTTGCTGCACTCCTTATTCTCTCAATTGCGCCTTCTTATAGCGTAGAGACACCGGCGCCAAATCCATCACCAACTCCATCGCCAACGATCACTCGCACGCCGATGGAGCAATATAAGTACGAGAAAGAGTTGTACACGCTCGCCCTCAAGAGATACAACTTGGAAGTTCTGCGTATTAACCAGAACTTTAAGTTAGCAATTGATAAAGCAAATATTGAGTATCGTAATTCAAAAGATAAATTTTCTGCCAAGACCGCACTTCGCAGCGCAACTGCTGCTGCCATAGCCCTTCGGGATGCAGCTATCAGCGAATTAGGATCACGGCCGGTAGCGCCGGTTGAGCCCACAAAAGGTTTTCGTAATGGGCAAAGCAAAGAAAGTCCGCGCCCACGGAGATAGCTTTACTCTGCTAGTGGCATAGTCCTAATTGTTGTGCGGTCAAAGCTCTTCGTTTTTTCATGAATCTTTCTAATTTGTAGCTCAATGCTCTTAATTGCAACGTCAAAGGCGGCGAGATCATTGAACTCACTTGCCTCTGAGCGCAGCGCAGGACCCGCCCCACGAGAAGTAATTACAACTTTGTGTGAGTGCTTGCCTTGATGTGGATTGGCCTCATGAAGAACTTCAACTTCGATTCTTTCTATCAGAACGCTAAAGCGTTCCATCGAGTGAAGTTTCTCTTCTACTATCTCTTGAAAATCACTTGCGAGTTCTGCATGGCGTCTATGAATATTAATTATCACTTCATAAGGATGTCACTCTTTGAGTTAAATGTTAAGGGCTATCTGCAAAACCCCAGTTGAATCTAGAGCGCTGCAGTTAAAGCTAGTGCGATTGAGGTCAGCAGAAGTGCTAGCCCTAAAGCTTGAAGTAAAATTGAGATCGCAGTACTTCGATCTGCCTTGAGAGAGTCACGGTCTTCAACTCGAGTGAGTGTGCCAATTTTTGCAAAGTTGAAGGTACCCATCAGGCCGTAGGCGAGACAGAATTTTCGTCGAGATTGAATAAAGCCAACAGAGAAGAGAATCGCTGGAGCGAATGCAACCGAAGTTTCGGTGAGAGAAAAGTCTTGAAGTACTGCAATAAGAAGAAATAGGAGGAAAATTAAGCCGCCGACATATGAAAGTTGTTTGCGTTTAGCAACTTCAGCGCCGCCAATATTGCATACCCCAGCTTGATATTGACTCACTTGTGATCTTCGAACTCTTCTTCATCGACCCACGCGTCAGTCTCGTTCTCCTCTTGCTTTTCAACCCAGCTGAGAAAGGCTGCAACCGCTTTAAATGCAAGGAGGAAGACTGTGATCGCTGCAAGGAGTCTGCGGAGGGTCTTCATAAGAGAAAAATACTCTCTTTTTATCAACTTTGCCCGCCGACCCTCGTGACGGAAAAATAGATTATGAAAGGGTTAGATGATGGAAGGGTTAAATAGCTGCGAGCGCTTGCGCAATATCGTCCCAGAGATCATCAACATGCTCGCACCCAACTGAGAGGCGAATCAGATTCTCTGGCACGCTCAGGCTTTCGGCTGGCCAGCGCCTGCGTCGCTCCCAGGTGCTTTCGACTCCACCGAGACTTGTCGCATGTGCAATCAGCTGTGAACTCTCGCAAACTTTCTCGGTGCCAAGCGCATCTGCCGCCACATCAAATGAAATGACTGCGCCAAAACCAGGGTAGCGAACTCTTTCAATCGCTGGGTGTGCTTCCAGGCGAGTGAGCAAATCTTTGGCATTCTTCTCAGCTGCCCGAAAACGTAGTGGGAAGGTACGGATTCCACGTAGGGCAATCCAGCATTCGAATGGTCCGGCAATCGCACCCAAAAGTGAACGAGCCTCGAGCAAGCGAGCATGGAGTGCAGGGTCGCGCACGGTCAGAGATCCAAGAAGCACATCGCTATGCCCAGAGAGGTACTTTGTTACAGAGTTCATCGAAATATCGGCGCCCATGACAAGTGGTCTCTGATTGAGCGCAGTTGCAAAAGTGTTATCTACTGCGACCCCCAAATTTCTCTTCTTCGCTTCACCAATGATGAGCGCTAACTCAGCAACCTCAAGGGTCGGATTCGTAGGTGATTCAATCCAGAGAAATGCGGCGCCCATCAGCGCTTCGAATACATCAGGTGTATTTGCAATATCAACAAAACGAACTTCCAGGCGCCCCTGCTCGTGATATTTCTTGAGCAACGACATTGTTCCGCTATAGCCTTGATTGGAGGCAACAACCGGTGCGCCATGAGGAAGCAGTGAGAAAACGGCTGCAATCGCACTCATGCCTGAGGCAAATGCGAGTGTGGATTCGCCTTCTTCAAGTGCGGTAATTGTCTCTTCTAGCGCATCCCAGGTCTGGTTTCCGTAACGACCGTATCCAATTCCGCCAGGCAGAAATGTGGAATTAAGCGAGATCGGTGCGTTCAGCCCTGCGCCCTCAATTTTTTCAGGACGCCCAGCAGCGATCGCGGCAGTCTCGGGGTGCAGATTCTCCATTGGCAAAGAGTAACGGTTTAGCGCAATGCGTGAGCAGTACGAGTGATGGCTTCTTCAATGATTGCCGGAGATGTCGCGAAGTTAAGGCGGACAAAGTTGGCCGATGCCGGACCAAAGTTGATACCTGGCGAAAAACCCACCTTCCCCTTCTCGAGAAGCTGTGTTGCCGGTTCTCCATCGAGCTTGTAGCCAGAGAAATCGATCCACTGCAAATAAGAGCAGTGGGGCATGTGGGTGCGGGCGTGGGGCAATTTCTCTGCAATTAAATCCAAGAGCAACTTGCGATTAAAATCTAATTGCACCATCAGCTCGTTAAGCCACGGCTCACCTTCATTAAATGCTGCCACAGATGCGAAGGCACCAACAAATGAAGTTCGATAATGAGTCGCAGGGGCAATGGCATTGAGGCGCTCGTGCATCGCCGCATTTTGGGTCAAGATAATTGCACACTTCAGTCCCGCGATATTGAATGCTTTGCTCGATGATGTAATCGTGATTCCGACTGCACGTGCATCCTCGCTCAATGACAGAAAGGGGGTAAATTTCTGTTCGCTAAATGTCAGTGGCGAATGAATCTCATCGCTGATAATAATCACGCCATGTGCGTGGGCCAGAACCACTAACTTCTCTAACTCTTCCCGAGTATAGATTCGACCTAATGGGTTATGTGGGTTGCAAATTAAGTGAACCTTGATTCCAGATTGGTAGGCCCTTTCAATGCCCTCCCAATCCAGATGCCACTCTGAGCCATTGATTTCGCTCTCGCCACGGGTCAAGGCAACATCAACCATATTCAGGCTGGTCTCTCTGCACCAGGTATAAAAATTTTGATAGACAGGTGAATTAATAAGTATCGAATCCCCCGGTGATGTGATGGTGCGAAGAACTTCTACTACGCCAACTCCGACATCTGCTGCCACACGTAGTTGTGATGGATCTGGAGTCCAGCCGTCACGGTTGGTGGAAAAGCGTGCGAAGGCTTCGCCGAGCTCGGGAATTGAGCCCAAATAACCAAGGTCAGATTTATCAATCATCTCTCTAAGTGTCCGGCGAATTGGCTCGGCAACTCGGAAATCCATTTCAGCCACTGGCAGCGGGAGAACATCGGGAGGAAATACCCGCCACTTCTCACTTTTGTGAGTTCGAAGTTCCTCGAGTGTGAGATGGTGAAAATCGCTCATACGTTGAGTATTCCACTCGGACCCAACTTTGACCATCATCGCGCGATGATTGAGTCGGAAAAGTTACAGTGGGAAAGCTACGCCCGTGCTGGAGTGACAGTCGTACCCGTTGGGATTCTTCTCCAAATACCTTTGGTGATATTCCTCGGCTGGATAGAAAATTACGCCAGTAGCATCTTTGATCTCTGTGACAATTTCGCCAATACCTTCGGCGGTCAGGAGCTCTTGATACTGATTACGTGTGGCAAGTGAGGTAGCAGCCTGCTGGCTATCTGTGAAATATATTGAACTTCGATACTGAGTACCTTTATCGCCACCTTGTTGATTGAGCGAAGTCGGATCATGCATTACCCAAAATTCCCTACAAAGGGTTTCATAGGAAATTAAGTTTGGATTGAAGTTGACTTCAACCATTTCGGCATGGAGAGTCTTTCCGGTACACACCGCTTCATATGAAGGGTTTTCCACGATTCCACCCATATATCCCACCCTCGTCGAGATCACTCCTGGCATATTCCAGAATCGACGCTCAGCTCCCCAGAAACAACCGGTTGCAAAGTATGCGGTGGCAAGATCAGATGTGCTCATAGTCGGATAATCTACCCCCTGCGCCCCCGTAGCTCAGGGGATAGAGCACTGCCCTCCGGAGGCAGGTGCACAGGTTCAAATCCTGTCGGGGGCACTTGCAGAATCATCTCTGCTCGGCGCGATGTAAATCACCTGCTTTCTCAATCTTTTATTCGCTACCTTCTTGTTTAAGAGCGCAGATACAGGGAGAATTACGCTCCTACACATTCGTGTTTATAACACTTTGATTACGCCAGGGCTCATTACGCCAGGGCTCATTACGCAGGAAGGGGTTCGTCATGGATTGGAGACATCAATCTGCTTGCCGTGATGAAGACCCAGAACTCTTCTTCCCAGTTGGAAATACCGGACCGGCACTTACTCAAATCGAAGAGGCGCGCAAGGTCTGTAATCGCTGTGTCGTAAAGGAACCCTGCTTGGCATGGGCGCTGGAGTCAGGACAAGATGCCGGCGTATGGGGCGGACTCTCTGAAGATGAACGTCGCGCGCTCAAGCGTCGCGCAGCACGTAACCGTGCACGACTTATGGATAACGGCTCTCACTAATCGGAAATTCGAGCTCTGCTCGCGTCTCTTTAGAATTTGAGATAAGGGCAAGAGTTCCTCGTAGTTCATTCTCTGTCAAAGTACGTACGATTTGAAGTCCTAGATTTGATGACTCTGCGAGCGAAAATCCCACTGGTAGTCCAACGCCATCATCAATAACGCAGACTCTGGCAGAACTTTCGTTACGATCAATTGCGATTGTCAGCTCTGTACCCTCAACTTCAAGGCCGTGCTCAAGTGCGTTGTAGATAAGTTCGGTAATGACCAAGGCAAGTGGAGTGGCGATTCTTGGATCGAGTAATCCGAGTTCGCCTTGGCGGGTAATAGTAATCTCGCTCAGCCTTGGTGTGAGTTCGACGGCATGGCTGACTAGGCGATCTAATACATCATCAAACTCGACCGATGCATCTGGGCTATTAGATAACGTCTCATGCACAAGTGCAATTGATGCAATCCTACGAACAGCTTCATTGAGAGCTTGCGCAGCGCTTGGATCTTCAATGCGTCGGGCCTGCAAACGCAATAACGCCGAAACGGTCTGTAAATTGTTCTTGACTCGGTGGTGAATTTCTCGAATAGTCGCATCTTTCGTCACGAGCTCACGTTCACGTCGACGCAATTCGGTTACGTTGTTAAGCAAGACAATTGCGCCGGTACGGTTCTCGCCAGCAACTATCGGAAGAACTATCAAATCAATCGTTCCACCAATATTTTCCACTTCTGTGCGACGAAGAGATTTTCCACTCAATGATCCTATTAGCGACTCTTCTCGAGCAATTATCTGTTCGCGGGCAACAGACTCGGCGATCTCGCCCAGTGAATATCCTGCTAATTCATTGGTCCAGCCCATTCTGCTAAAGGCCGAGCGAGCATTGGGGCTGGCATAAATGATTGCACCGTTGACATCGAGACGAATAAGTCCATCACCTACTCGTGGAGTTGTATCAAAGAGTGAACCGGCGCTCTTGTATGGAAAATTTCCCTCAGCAACCATGCGATAGAGCTCGTGTGCAATCTCTCGATAATTGAGTTCAAGCTGTGAAGGCTGTCTCATTAACTCGGCATTACGGTGACGGGCGATTACGGCGATGACCTTTTCACCCATCAGTACTGGGATTGTCTCTTCTTTCACAAGTAGGTCGCCGAAAAGTTCAGGTTCGGTATCTCTGACTATCTCAGAGCCCGATAGCGCTTGATCAATATAGTGGCGTTGGCCCCACAAAATTTCATCACCGATGACATCATGGGCAAAGACCGTTGCTGCAGTTGTGGGGCGAATGTGAGCAACTGCGATATATCCGGAGGGCCAAGAAATTCCGTCTTTGCGAATAGGCACCCACAGTACGAGATCTGCGAAAGAGAGGTCTGACAATAACTGCCAATCAGCGACTAGCTCGCGTAACTTATGAATCTCGTCAGGGGATAATGGATTTCGACCTTCTACATAATCTTCAATCGAGGGCATTGCCTGCTAACCCTTTAGCCAATCCTCTATAAGTGCTGGAACCTCTTGTGGTGCAAACCAGGTCAGATCTTCAATGTCATCGCCGACTGTAAAGACCGCTTCAACTTCTCTCCAATGGAGAGCTCTGGTTGGGACACCGCTGATTTCATCGAAGTCGCTGAGAATATCTTCACTGACTTCAAAAGCGAGCACGACCGGAATGCCACTTCCCTCGCTTTCGAGATCGAGCGCATCTTCTGCCGCCAATAGCGAGAGTGAGTACTCAATCTCTTCTTCATCCATCTCAGGATGGCTCTGCCGGTATATCGATGTAGGAGCATACAAATCAGGAACATCGAGTGTGAGTTCTGCGAGAAAGTCATTAACTTCATCAGCAGTAGTTCCAAGGTAGACGCGCATATGAGAAGAATATATGACTAAGTCCGCCACCAGCCCCGACTATCGCAGAGTGCGAGGATTTCTCTCCTCAAGGGGCTCTTCGCTGCCGAATACGCCAAAGTTGAACGATCGCGAGTGGCAGCTGATATGCCTCGAGTATCGGTAGGAAAGAGCGAAACCGGACGTTTTGTACTTCCTGTGAATTGAGTGGCTAGGCGTTCTTTGGTGGCTTTATTGATGGGCAAAGTTTGATTACATATATACGTCAACCTTGGCTTCATCGCTACGCTTTCGAGCATTGCAAAAGGATTGACGCTGGTGCGAGGAAGAAAAGTGCGCTCGGTTGCAACAATAAACAGCTCATCTGCATTATGCGCTATCCATGAAAAACCGGCATCTGCGCTGCGACGCCCATTGATTGCTTGCTCAGGTTGCCACACATCGCCACATTCAATGACAATCAAATCTATCGACTCAACCGAAATTTCTAGCGACGAAATCTCAATCGCACTTGATGTCTCGACGATTGATAAGTTCTCCGAAATTTCAACTGCTTTTCGATTTAATCCAAAGATCGCAAAGTAATCTGCAGCAAATGGATTGCGAGAGTGGGCATCGATAAGTAAGGTGCGAACGCCTTTAAGCGCACTCTCTTGGGCGAGATTGAGCGCGATTGTAGAAGCACCGCTATGTCTACCAAAGGAGCCAACACCCACAATCGGTATCCCACTGACCAACCTAAAGACATTTGCCGCTTTGCCTTGTTCTCTCTTTTCCACCAGCTCTGAAAGTTCATAGTCATTAGCTGGCCGAGAAGAAACATCGATGGCTTTGATTCCGGCAGGTAAATCTGCAAATCCCTTGATATCTGATGAGAAAAAGAGCACTACATCACTTTCTTCTGACTCCCCCAATAACTTCTCAAGATCAGCAAATGACAGGGCTCTATGTATCACCTGCCATCCCAGTCGAATCAATGCTGAAGCAATAAAGCTCTCTAGCTTGCTATCTCCGATTGCAGTAATTGCTCTCTTCTCAGTCATAGCTTGCAACCATCACGAGGCGCCCACGGCTCTTCGAAGCTAGCAGGACTTCTACCTGGTCGGTGGCGATAGCAAGCGTCACAACCGCCTCGCCGCCAAATTTAAATCCTTCTCTATCGATGGAGACGACAAAGGAGTTCACTAGTATTTTCTTTGGACTCTGTAGTGGCTCATTGTTCTGGGAGTCGAATAATTGATAAATAGAGACCGAATCCCCCACTGAAATGCTCGTGGGAATATCACTCGATTGCATTGAGATTGCAAGTTGGGCGCTCGGAGCAGAAGATATGATCTCCTTGAGATCATATTTGCTCAGTAGCTCTCCTGCTCGTAAAGAGCGTGAAGTAACCATTCCTAATGGATTATCACGTGATTGCAGATAATTATTTGCTCCAAAAGTAAGTAGCGCACTCCTCAAAGTTAGATCGCTGCTCTCAACCACCGCTCCGGCTGGGAGATGGGTAGCCAGCACCCAATAGTCATCACCTTTCTGTGCGGCGAGTGTGATGAACAGTGATGCTAGGACGGATGCAAAGAAAAGTGTGAGCGCAATCATTAACCGCTTCTGTGAGCCCTTGTTGTGAGTAACCATGTGCGAGAGGTTACGAGCCGCGCTGAGATTCAATCTTTGATTATCCACAATGATACTTTGGTATGAGATCAGTTGAGAAAAAATCACTCCTATAGTTGATGTTGCTTGTTGCCTCACTATTGAAGATGCATCTATGACAACCCTTCGAGCTCAATCAGAATCACCATCGCAATCACCATCGCAATCACAGTCAAAACTTATGCACGATCTCTGGGGTCATCCCACGCTCGATCTCTTTCATCCACGACCTGAAATTCCTGTACAAAAGCCGCGCCTATATCTTGCACCGTCTACATTCGGCGAGAGCTTCGAGCGAGATGACCTTCCGCAGGTGACTTCCGCACAATCTCTTCCAGAGCTATCGCGATGGGTCTCAGTCTTTACCATCAATCTCTTGGAGATTTGGAGCGGCAGAAGACAACCGGCGCAGTTGCTCAGCAAATGCCATAGAGTGATTTATCTTGAACTGCTCAGAGGTGTGGGTAGCTTGAAAAGTCCGGGCAGAATTAAGAGCCTTTACATTACTGAGCCACTCGATGGCGCATGTGAGGCGGCAGTGACTATCGCATTTGGAGAGCGAACCCGCGCTCTGGTGACGAGATTTGAAGGAGTAGATGGACGATGGTTATGCACCGCCCTTCGACTTCTGTAGGAGTTAGGCGGCTCCGTG
>Ga0164292_10004242_pt1 | contig 11660 bp, 11 predicted proteins | sample GEODES117metaG_FD_111486 | JGI IMG/M metagenome (GOLD analysis project Ga0164292, IMG submission 111486) | Eutrophic lake water microbial communities from Lake Mendota, Wisconsin, USA - GEODES117 metaG | ecosystem: Environmental > Aquatic > Freshwater > Lake | place: USA: Lake Mendota... | reverse complement strand
TTTCGCGCAATGAACCTTGTCGAGGAAACAGTCCGCGTTTGGGGCCGCGTCACGGAAAAGCGCGCTGGACCTGACTTTGGTCTCATTGATATCGAGTTGGGTATTGTCAATGATGCTGGCAAAGAATCTACCCCCGGTACGGCGATCGTCGCGCTTCCCTTCAAAAACGGCAAAGCATTACCCTATCCATTTGTTCCACCAAAGTTTTAGGTGCTTGAACCATTTTCAAGCAAAAGGGGAAGCGTCAATGGAGCATAGCCCTTCAAAAGGTGCCTTGACTGGGCTTCGCGTGCTGGACCTCAGTCATGGTATTGCCGGTCCTTTTGCAGCCCGATTGCTAGGCGATCATGGTGCGGACGTCATCAAAATCGAGCGTCCTGTGACCGGCGACTTCGCGCGTACGCTTGCGCCCCTCAAACGTGATGCGCCAACCTCCGAGCAAAGTCTACTCTTTCAGTATCTCAACTGGAACAAACGTAGTCTCGCACTGGATTTGCGACTTGCCGATAATAAATCGTTAGTTCAAAAACTGGTCGAACAAAGCGATATCGTCATAGAAAGTTTTCGGCCGGGTCGACTCGATCAGTGGGGGCTCGGGGTGGATCAGCTCCTCGCTTGGAAGCCCACTCTTGTCGTAACCTCTGTGACGAATTTCGGCCAAACCGGTCCGTACGCACAGTACGCTGCAAGCGATCTCACTCTTCAAGCCCTAAGTGGCATCATGCAGATTAGTGGTCAAGTAGATCGGGAGCCGCTCAAGCATGGTTTATCCCAATCGTTTTACTGTGCAGGCTTGACGGCCGCCTACGCATCCATCATGGCCTACACCGCCGCGCAAGCCGACCAGTTCGGAGAGCACGTCGATGTCTCGATCCACGAATGTTTAGCTTCCGAGCTTGTACTCAATGAGTCCTATTACGCGTTTCTTGGAGCGGTACAAGGTCGTCGTGCGGTCGTACAAGATCCCTTTGCTGGAGAGCCAATCCCAACGCGAAAAGGCTATCTTGCTTTTCAGACCGGCGGCGGCGCCCCTTTTGAAACGCTCGCGGAACTCTTTGATCGACCAGAGTTTCGTGAAAAACGTTTTTCCAGTCCTCCTGAGCGCGAAAAACGTGTGCCTGAAGTCAAGGCTCTACTCGAAGAGTGCGTGGCCAATCGAGAAGCCAAAGAGGTTTTTCTCGCTGGCGCGCAAAAACGTTTACTCCTCGGTGTCGTACAAAGCGCAGAAGACTTATTGAGTTGTGAACACCTCCAAGAACGACAGGCATTCGCTGCAATCGAACATCCAGCAACCGCGACACACTATCGCTTTCCCGCAGAACTCGCCAAGCTTTCACTGACCCCAACCTCAGTGCGTCGACGCTCACCGATACTTGACGAGCATCGAGATGAAATCCTCGCGCAGATCGGGAGTTGCGCATGACAAAAGTCACCTTGCCTTTGACCGGGATACGCGTATTGGATTTATCCTATGTCTTCGCGGTTCCTTACATGGCTGGCCTATTAAGCGATCTCGGTGCCGAAGTCATCAAAATAGAGGCGCCACATAAACTCGATCAAACACGTGGTCGAGCCTTTGGTCCTTATTTGGATAATGATCCCGCTCAAGATCCCTGGAATCGTTCCGGTATTTTTTATGTCGTGAATCGCGGCAAACGCTCCCTTGCCATGGACTTGAGCCAACCAGAAGGGCAGGAAATATTTCGCGCCCTTGTCGCCAAGAGCGATATAGTTCTTGAAAATTTCACACCCCGCGTGATGCGTAAATGGGGTCTGCACTACGATGAGCTAAAAAAGATCAAACCCTCTCTCATCATGCTATCCAATACCGGTTACGGATCTACGGGACCGTGGTCTTCGTTCCCTAGCCAAGGTACAACTCTGGAAGCGACGATGGGTATTACTTTCTATACGGGCTATCGAGGCGATAAGCCGTGGAAAGTGGGACAGTCGTATCCTGACTTCATCGCATGTTGGGCCGGGCTCAATGGTCTTTGGGCGGCTATCGCACATATGCGAAAAACAGGTCAAGGCCAGTGGGTTGATGTTGGCATGTATCAACTCGGCGTCGCACTGATGCCCGAACCTCTGCTGCAAAAGCAATTAGATGGAACCGAGCCTATCAGAATGGGTAACGAGCATGCCGAACACGTACCAAGCAATCTTTATCAGACGAAAGGTACGGATCAATGGCTTGCGCTGAGCATTCACACAGATGACCAGTGGGCGACACTGACGACCTTGATGCAGAAAGCTGAACTGGCGAGCGATCCACGCTTTAGCACCGCAGCAGCAAGACAGCTTCATCGAGATGCGGTCAACGCGGTTGTTGCGGCGTGGTGTCTCACGCACACCCCACAAGCGCTATTCGAGCAACTACAAGCCCATGGCATTGCCGCGGCACCTGTCTTAAACAGTAGGGATTTGCTTCAAGATCCTCACCTCAAACATAGAAATTTCTATGAAACCGTAACGCACCCGGAACCCATTGGTGAGCGTCCGATTATTGGTCGACCCTACAAGCTGCGCTTTCGTGATGCACATATCAAAAAACCAGGGCCTCGTTTTGGGGAGGACAATGACAGCATCCTCAGGGAGATTATCGGGAAAACCCCTGAACAAATTTCCGCGCTTAAAGACTCTAATATCGTGTCGGACTTTCCAACCAACCCAGGTCTCTCCGGAACAATGGATACCGAATCGATGCTAAAACTTAAAACACTCATCGCCGTCGATCACGATTACCGTACGAAGTAAGGAGTACGCGCTGTGCAAGTCATTAGTCGAAGTATGGGATATATCGGCGCGGGAATCGTTGGCGTTTTATTGTCATCGGGTTATCTGCATATGACCCTGGAACTTCCGATGGGCGAAATGGATCAGCCCGGCGCGGGGGTATTCCCAGTGTTGGTCGCGGGTATCCTTTTCGTCGCAAGCGTTTCTGCTTTATGGGAAGGATGGCGGCGCAGGCAGAATAGTCCCGCTCTCGATCTGCCTGAGGGCTCGGATCGTATTCGACTGTTCAAGATGATTGGTTTGCTGCTGATTTATTTTCTCGCCATTCCTTGGGCGGGCTTTTCGTTGAGCAGCATTCTTTTTTGTATGTTGCTAATAAGACTGCTATCAACGCTCTCATGGAAACAATGCGGGCTCTATGCGTTTTTAATGACGGCTACCCTGCACCTCATTTTCATCACGGCCCTCAAAGTACCCATGCCAATCGGCGTGCTCATCGATTTTTTCAGGAGCTGAGATGGAAGCAATCGAAGGCCTCCTCTACGGACTCGGCGTTGCATTTACGCTAAACAACTTATTAGCCGCACTCGTAGGCGCACTCGCTGGCACATTGATCGGCGTTTTACCGGGTCTAGGTCCAACCGCGGGTATCGCGATGATCCTGCCTTTAAGTTATGCGCTGGATCCTACCAGTGGCTTGATCATGATGGCCGGTATGTATTACGGCGCGATGTATGGGGGTTCAACGACGGCTATTCTCATCAACATGCCCGGTGAGTCCGCCTCTGTCATAACCTGCATTGATGGCTATAAACTCACTAAAAAGGGTCGCGCTGGTGCGGTGCTCACCATTGTCGCGATCGGCTCTTTTGTAGGAGGCGGTCTTTCGGTACTTGGCGTCATGCTGTTCGCACCAGCCTTAGCCAATGTCGGCCTGCTGTTTGGTCCAGCCGAGTTCTTTGCGTTGACGGCTGGAGGGCTTCTATTATTTTCACGTATTTCTGGCGGCACCTTAGCCGCTGGTATTTTTCCAATGGCGATTGGACTCATGCTGAGCACCGTGGGTCAGGAAATGGTGACCGGCGCGGATCGCTTTACCTTTGGCATTCGAGACCTCACGCTTGGCGTTGAGCTGGTCGCTCTGGTCGTCGGCCTATACGGTGTGACTGAAATCATGTCGGTCGTAGAGTCGTTGCAAAAACAAGGCAAGCCAATTCCAGTCAAGCTCAAAGAAATGTTTCCCTCTCGAGAGGAATGGCGACGCTCCTGGGGACCGTATGGTCGCGGAACAGCAATGGGCTTTGTACTCGGCTTATTGCCTGGCCCATCCGCCACAATGGCGAGCTTTGCCTCATACCGACTTGAAAAAGGCGTTTCAAAATACAAAGATCAACTCGGTGAAGGCGCGATCGAAGGCGTTGCAGGCCCTGAGACCGCCAACAATGCTGCCGCCACCTCCTCGATGGTGCCATTGCTTGCGCTTGGCATTCCTTTTGGCTCTGTGACGGCGCTGATGTTGGCTGCAATGATGGTACATGGTGTACAGCCTGGCCCAATGATGATGACCTCGCACCCTGAAATATTCTGGGGAGTGATTGCTTCGATGCTCATCGGTAACGCAATGCTCGTCGTCTTGAATATTCCTTTGATCGGTCTGTGGGTAAGCTTACTTAGAGTCCCAAATCATGTGTTTCTGCCCATCATCCTGATGGTCGCTACGATTGGTTGCTATAGCGTACGTAATAGCATGGTGGATGTCTACATGCTCTGGGCAGTCGCGATGATTGGATATGCGTTACGTAAGCTCGAGTTTCAACTCGCCCCCTTAGTTGTTGGCGTTGTACTTGGACCCTTGATTGAAAAGCACTTGCGCGAAGGTTTATTTATGAGCCTGGGCGATGTATCTGTTTTTTACACGAGTCCGATCGCCGTCGGGATCTGGTCTGTCGTTGTCATCGTCTTGCTGCTCGAACCACTGCGCTCGCTTTACGGCAAGCTGTTCGGCGTCAAGGTTAAAAAGCTTATGCCGGAGAGTTCGGAGTAGCCTCGACTTTTACCCAGCCTGGATCAAGACCAATCGCGCCCTGCTCAGCCAGGGCGCTGATCTGCTCTGATGCATATCCCATTTCAGTCAATATTTCCGCCGTATGCTGACCCAATCTCGGGGGAGGCAGACGCACCAATCCTGGCGACTCGCTCAACTTGATCGGCAGACCCGCCATCGACATCATTCCCAGACCCTCTAGCTCGATCTCCTGCACCATGTCGCGCGCTAACACTTGCGGTTGCTCCACAACTTTATCGATCGTATTGACCGGCGAACATGGAACATCATTTTCTTTTAAACGCTTTTCCCAATAAGCCAAAGGCTGTTTGATGATCTTTGCACCGATCAATTGAATCAAAAGCGGACGATTCAACGCACGCATTTGAGGGTCGATGAAACGCGAATCTTCCAACCATTCAGGTTGCTCAAGCGCCGCGCACAGACCCTTCCACATGCGCTGATTAAAAGCAGAAATCACAATCCACTGATCGCTGGCCTGATAAGCGCGATAAGTCGGACTCGTTAATGCACCACTACCGCTCGGGCCGGGCACCTCTCCACTTGAAAAATAGCGCGTAAAAAATTGTGCCAACATGGCTATATGACCTTCGAGCAAGGAGGTGTCGACACGCTGCCCGCGCCCTGTCCTATGCCTTGTTTCCAACGCCATCATCACCCCGATTGCGCCAAACATACCGCCGCCCACATCGGCGACGGACATTCCCATTTTTGCCGGACTCCCTTCTGGATCACCCGTAATACTCATAGAACCGGCATACGCTTGCATAAACAAATCATTTGCTGGCTCTTTACTCAACGGACCGGTAGCACCAAAGCCGCTAATCGCACAATAAATCAGACGTGGATTGACACGTGACAAACTTTCATAATCTAAACCCAAGCGTTCCAACGCACCGACGCGATAGTTATGTACCAAAACATCGGCGTCTTCGATCAGAGCGCGCGCAATACGAACACCTTCTTCAGTTTTTAGATCCAGCGCCATCCCACGTTTGTTTCGATTCGCCGCGGCATAGTAATAACCCATTGCGCCGTGAAAATACGGCGACCAGGCCCGACTGTCATCACCCACTCCGGTACGTTCGATTTTGATCACATCGGCGCCATAGTCTCCGAGCAACATGCCACAAAAGGGACCGGCCATCGCCACACTGATTTCAACAACCTTGATTCCTGCAAGCGGTGCTGTCATATCTTCGTCTCACCCGATTGATAACAATTATTTTTATAATTCGTTTCGATAGCGCCGCATGATTTCTTCGTGCGTCTCGAATACACCCTCAATCGCGGCCTGTTCGTTGATCATGTCAACCATTGTCGGTAATTGACTTCGCTCAATTCGACTCTCGCTCTCCCAAAGCTTTGAGCGCATGAACGCTTTTGCACAATGTAAATAAGCTTGTTGCACATTGACGCGAATCACGAGTTTGGGCGCACGCACCTCTGTCGTGCACTGCGCGATATCCGCGGGAGCCACGCTCAAATCAGCCGAGCCATTGACACGCAACGTCTCGTCCACACCCGGAATCAAAAACAACAAGCCTAGACGTCCCGTGTGAATGATATTTTCCAACGTATCAAGGCGATTATTACCCGGCGAATCCGGGATCAACAAGGTATTGTCACCGATGATCTTGACGAAACCCGGCGTACCGCCTCGAGGCGAGGCGTCGAGCACTTCGTCACCTCCCATGCTCGAGAGCACTACAAACGGTGACAAGCTGATGTAGTGCTTGCAATGTCTATCCAACAACGCCAATTGCTTTTTAACAGCCCTTTCTTTAGGCGCCGCATAGAGCGTTCTGAGTTGTTCGAGCGTTTTGATTTTCATCACACTAGTCCAATGTCGCGACAATTTTTCCAAAATGTTTATTGGTACGCATGCGCTCAAAAGCCTGGGCGATATCCGCAAAGGCAAAGGTACTATCGATCGGAAGGGATAATTTGCCCGACTCAAGATGTGCGCCCAAGTCGCCTAATGCCAGCGAGGTGATGCTTCTGACCTCCTCGACACTGCGTGTGCGAAAGGTCACGCCGGTATATTTGATTCGTTTAAGTGCATGCAAATCAAAATCAAACTCAGCAAAGCGTCCCGCCATACGCCCAACGTTAACAATGCGGCCCAAGATCGCGCAGGCCTCGAGGTTTTGCGTACCGAATGGTCCAGAGAGTTGATCAATGATCAAGTCGACTCCTTTTCCACCACTCGCTTCGATCGCGTGCTGGGGCCACTTCGGATCACTATTGTCGATCGCGAAATCAGCACCAAATTTGGTGAGTTGCGCGCGTCTCTCTGCCGTAGTCGAAGTACCAATCACGGTTTTAGCGCCCATTAGCTTGGCGATTTGCATCGCCATGAGTCCCACGCCAGATGAAGCGCCTTGCACCAAAACCGTTTCACCTTTTTTTAATTCGCCTACCGTCATGATCGCATTGTGCATCGTTTTAATCGCGATCGGTAGCGTCACGGCCTGGGCAAAAGACATCGAAGCATTCGGTATATCGATCACTCGGCCCCAATCAGCCACGGCGTATTCCGCATAGCCTGCTGATCCGGAACACATGACACGATCGCCTGGCTTGAAACCTCGTACGCGCGCACCCACTTCGACGACCTCTCCGGCCCATTCGATGCCAGGGATTGCGCCTACTCCACCGATATTACCGTGTGCGCCACCCGCCAAAACGCCTAAATCAGCACGATTCAGACCACAGGCGCGTACCTTGACCAACACTTGCTCTGGTCCTGCTGTGGGTTTGGCAACTTCAGCGATTTCAAAACCGCTCTTTGTAACGACGACTGCTTTCATCATGTGTTTTCCTATTGGGTAAGATGTGTAAACACATCAATATTTATTTCAAATTCTCTTAATCGCATTTAGCACTCATACCACCATCGACAATCAACTCCGTACCCGTAATGAAACGCGCTTCATCCGAAGCTAAAAAGAGTACTGCATTCGCAGTATCACGCCCATCACCCATAAAGGGCATTGGAATACGTGCCTGTCTGATTTTGAGTAAACGCTCAGAGTCACCCGCGCTTTGTGCTCCAGCAAGTGTCGCCTCAACGAGTGGCGTATGTAATTGACCCGGCAATACTGTATTGATACGAATACCTTTTTTCGCGTACTCAACACCCACAACACGTCCAAACTGAATGACACCAGCCTTGGCTGCGGCGTAACCAACTTGTGGGGCACCCGTAAAGCGGATTCCAGACGTCGAAGAAATATTGACGATTGCACCGGCCCCTTTCGCTTCCATGATGGGCATGACGTACTTACACATCAGAAAAACTGTTTTCAAATTTATATCAATCTGTTTATCCCAATTTTCTTCGGAAAGCTCGATCGGTCCTCCACGAGAAGGGCCTCCTACATTATTTACCAAGATGTCGACCGTTCCATATTGAGTGAGACATGTCTCGACAAGTTTTTGAATCGCGACGCTATCTGTGACATCGCAAGCGTAAGGTGTGACATCACCACCGGTCTGCGCAATCAACGCAAGGGTCTCGTCCATTGCCGTCAGCTCTTTATCGACGGCAAACACCCGCGCACCCTCCTGCGCAAAACGCACTGCGATTGCGCGGCCATTTCCCCAGCCTGGCCCGACACAACCCGCGCCCGTCACGATCGCAACCTTACCGGCTAGTCTTCCAGATTGTTTTCCCATCTCGACTCTCTTGCGGTTATCGGGTTGCGGAGATAATGCCGCCATCTACAACGATGGTCTGCCCAGTGATATAACGCGCCTCGTCGCTCGCCAAAAACACCACGGCATGCGCCACATCCCAAGACTCCCCCATATAACCTGCAGGTACTTGCTTGTGACGGTGAGCGACAAAGCCCTCGAAATCGCCTTTTGCGTATTTGTCAGCCAAGCGCTTCACAAGCGGCGTAAACATCAATCCTGGTGCAACGCTATTGAGTCGCACACCACGATCGGCATAAATGACACCCGTCGTTTTCATGAGTTGTTCAAGAGCCGCTTTACCTGCTGCGTATCCCACTTGTGGTTTGCCAATATATCGATGCGCAGCCACGGAGGAAATACTGATCACGGAGCCGCCACCCTGCGCAGCCATCGTGGGCAACACATACTTGCAAGCAAGAAAAGCGCCTTTGACATTCACGTCCATCTGGTCATCCCAGATTTCTTCGCTCATCGACACCGGATCTCCCGGCTCGGAGCGCCCGACGTTATTGACCAAGATATCGATGCGACCGTATTGCGCGATACATGCATCAACGAGTTTTTTCACATCGTCGGCCTTGGTCGCATCGGCCACCATGACATGCGCCGTACCGCCTTCTTCAGTAATGATACGTTGCGTTTCTTGTGCGGCCTCGAGACTGAGATCTGAGCCAAAAACATGCGCGCCTTGTCGTGCCAAGGCGACGGCAATCGCCTTTCCATTGCCCCAACCTTCGCCCAATGTTCCGCAGCCTGTCACCAGCGCGATTTTGCCATCTAGTCTGAACATAATGTCCCTTTTGTTTGTTGTTGTATGTGGAGTCATATTACCTGTACGTCTCTATACGAGCAAAATCCTTTTTAATGTATCTGGCGCATCCCGCTGCGCGTACGTCCATCTAGTGAAATTTAGCGATAAAAAGAAAAGGCCCGAACCTTTCGGCTCGAGCCTTAAACGACCTGAAATAAAATCGGGCTAATATTCTTAATTAGGTTAGATCGTTGACCAGCGATGCGAGCGTATCGTCAGGCAATGTTTCCACATGCATGGGATACTCTTTGTGATCACATCCAACCATCATCTGAGCGCCCGTTTTTAAAGACTTCTTCATTTCTGGTGTCAGTTCGAAACGCATGAAATGCACCGAAGATGTTTTGTCGGCAGTCGTACGCTCCAAATCCTCATTCGCAATCGCATACACCCGAGGCTGTCCTTCGACCTGCACAAACATCTTGTGCTCGACACCCAGCAATTTTGACAACGCCAAACGTCGCTCGCTTTCGTTGGGATACTCAAGCATCATTGTCGCTTTGAAGTTCGAACCATCCGGCACGAGTGGGTTATAGGCACCCAACTCATCCTGAATGCCTTCGTCATCAAATATTTTCTCGACACGCAACATTTCCTGTACTTGATAACGCATCAGCAACTCGTTTTCAAACAACAGGTTCAAATGCTCACCCAGACGAACACTGCGCTTGCGTCGCTCTTCGATTGCTTGCTTGCGCATTTCCGGGCGGGCTTTATGATAAGCCTCGAGGGTCATCAAACTTTCACGCGTAATTTTGCTCATTTCCATTTCCTTTAGAGACCGTAAGCTTTGGCGATCAAGGTGAGAGGGTGAGCCATCTCAGCTTTCGCCAAGCCGTTTTCTTCCATGCCTTGCTCGATATGATGGCCGGCGAGCTGGCAATCCGAGCTGATGTAATCGGGCGTGTTGTTGGCCATGGCTTTGAACACCGGCTTACCGATTTTCATTGCCGTATCGTGAAACTCTTTTTTCACGCCCCAGGTTCCAGAGTGACCGGAGCAACGTTCAACCACATTCACCTCAGTGCCTGGCACAAGCTTGAGCGTCTCCGCTGTCTTTTTACCAACGTTCTGCACGCGAGAGTGGCAGGGGATGTGATAGCTCACATGTCCGAGCTCTTCTTTGAAGTCCGTGTTGAGCAAGCCATCTCTGTTGCGTGCGATGAAGTACTCGAAAGGATCCCACATCGCATCCTTGACCAGCTGGACATCCTCTTCATCAGGGAACATCAGAGGTAATTCTTGTTTGAACATCAACGTACAGGAGGGAATCGGGGTGACAATCGCGTAGCCTTCGCGCGCGAGTTTCGCGAGCTTAGGAATGTTCTTGTCTTTATTAGCCGCCACAGACTCCAAGTCGCCGAGTTCAAGCTTGGGCATGCCACAGCAGGCTTCCTTGTCAACCAACTCGTAGGGAATTTGGTTGTGCTCAAGGATCTTGATCAGATCCTGACCGATACCTGGCTCGTTGTAGTTGATATAACAGGTCGCGTAAATCGCCACTTTTCCTGGCGTTTTCTCGCCATTCTTTACAGGCCATGCGGTTGATACCGTGGCCAACTGTGGAAACGTCTTGGGTGCGTACTCTGGAATCCAGGCCTTTTTATCCACACCGAGTGTCGACTCCATCACCGAGCGCATGGCGCCCGTGCGGCTAATGGCGTTGACGGCCTCGGTCACGATCGGAATGCCAGCGAACATCCCCATTTTGTCCGTCGATGCGAGTAGCTTGTCGCGCATTTTGACGTCGCCATTCTTGAACTTGACGGCTTTTGCGCGCAGCATCAAATGAGGAAAGTCCAGATTCCATGGATGTGGGGGCACATAAGGACACTTTGTGACATAACAAACGTCACAAAGGAAGCACTCGTCCACAACCTTGTCATAGTCTTTTTTATCGACGCCGTGCACTTCGCCGTCATCGGTCGCGTCAACCAGATCAAACAGCGTCGGGAACGAGCCACAGAGGCTCAAGCACCGGCGACAGCCGTGGCACATATCAAACACACGTTCCATTTCTGTGTGCAGTTTTTCCTCGTCATAGAAGTCTGGATTGGTCCAGTCCAAAGGATGACGGGTTGGCGCGTCGAGATTACCTTCGCGGTTTGACATAGCGGATCCTTAATTTTGTCACCCTGCGATCGGGTGCAACGAAAATGATTGTGACCAGCAGAGCCGGCCACAGATATTGCGGTTCGAGCGACGGACATCAAACTGCGTCAGTCGCTCGAATTTCTCAAAGACGATTAATCAACCAGAGCGTCCAGAGCTTTCTGATAGCGATTGGCGTGTGAACGCTCGGCTTTTGCCAAGGTCTCAAACCAGTCAGCGATCTCGTCAAAGCCT
>Ga0164292_10004241_pt1 | contig 11660 bp, 8 predicted proteins | sample GEODES117metaG_FD_111486 | JGI IMG/M metagenome (GOLD analysis project Ga0164292, IMG submission 111486) | Eutrophic lake water microbial communities from Lake Mendota, Wisconsin, USA - GEODES117 metaG | ecosystem: Environmental > Aquatic > Freshwater > Lake | place: USA: Lake Mendota, Wisconsin... | reverse complement strand
CTGCGTTTAGACCTCACCGTTAACCAGCATCCTCAATTGGGTATCAGTCCGGGAATGAATTTGATGTACTGGTTCAAAAGCCTGAAACCATGAGAATTTTATTTTTTTTATTCCTTGCCATTCCGATATTGTCAACAGCGCAGGTAAATGTTCCGGACGAGGCTTTGTTGCAACAACTATTAGAGCAAAATACGGCTGCTAATGATGATCAGGCCACCGAAGATGATGCCGCGCTGCGGGCATTGGCGCAATATCAACGCCAACCTATTGATCTCAACAAAGCTGATGTTCAGGAGTTGGAAAGGCTGGGCTTGTTTACAGCCCTTCAGATTTCAGCGCTTAAAGATTACGTCAAAATTTTTGGCGCAATTGAAACTATTTATGAATTACAGGCAATACCATTGTGGTATCCCGAAATGATCCGTTCTATTCTTCCTTATGTGAGCATCGGAAGTACCACGAACACAACCACTACGCTGTTTAATAGGTTGAAAAAGGGACGCTACCAGTTTCTGCTTCGTATTTCACAAATAGCCGAACCATCAAAAGGATTCCAATCTCAACAAAATGTAAATGATCATTTTGCCGGCAGCGCTCAACATGTTTCCCTCCGTTTTAATTATCAGTATAAAAATTTGCTGGAGTATGGTATTGTAGCGGATAAGGATGCAGGTGAAAAATGGTTTGGTAAGAAGTCGGGTACCGGTTTTGATTTTTATTCAGCCCATTTGTTTATCAGGAAACTTGGGTGGATAAAAACATTGGCTATTGGCGATTTTACGGTTAACATGGGCCAGGGCCTCATCCACTGGCAAAGTCTTGCTTTTGGTAAGGGTGCCGCTATTAGTGGTATTGTACGGCAATCGGATGTTTTCCGCCCTTATCATTCTTTTGCTGAAACCAATTTCCACAGGGGGTTGGCTATCGGCATCGGAAAAGGTAAATGGGAGGGAGGTCTTTTCTTTTCAAAAAAAGCTATCGATGCAAATAAAGTAATAGATAGCTTGAATAATGGTGAAGAGGCGGTAACTGCTTTTCAAACTTCGGGGTTACATCGAACACCCGGGGAACTGGCTGATAAAGGTTCTATCAAGCAGATGGTTGCAGGTGGATCAATAAAATACAGACATACAAATTGGCAAGTGGGTATTCAGGCCATCCGGCAGCAGTTTAATCTTCCTGTTCAAAAAGGAGATGCTCCTTATCAACTTTATCAATTTGAAGGAAAGAAATTAAATAGCATGAGTGCAGACTATCGCTATCGTATCGGTAACCTGCTATTATTCGGAGAGGCGGCTTACGCCAATAAGAAATGGGCAAATTTGCATGGTATATTGCTTAGTGTGGCCTCGAAAGCAGACCTATCCATGATTTACCGCCAATTTAATCCCGCATTTCCATCTTTTCAAAGCAGGGCTTTTTCCGAAAACAGCCGTGTTAATAATGAAAGCGGATATTATTGCTCTATTGACTTACGGCCTGAAAGCCATTGGCAAATTTTAGCTTATATGGATTTTTTCAAATTCCCCTGGCTAAAATACAGAGTTAATAGTCACTCCACCGGACAAGAACAGCAAATCCAACTGATTTATCGTCCTAATAAAAAAACAGAATGGTATATCCGTTATAAACGGGAATTAAAAGCCATCAACGAGAATGATGGGAGTGTAGTTATTCCTTATCCAGAAAATATATTGCGGCGAAACCTTCGCATGCACCTGAATTTCTCTATTTCATCAGACTGGGAACTCCGGTGGCGGGCAGAGTGGGTTTTGGTTAAGGGAAATCTTGAAAAACAAGGCTTTGCATGGTATTCATCCTTACATTACAATCCGATGATGAAGCCTTATTCTGCCAATTTCAGGGTCTTATTTTTTGATACAGATGATTACGACACCCGCATTTATGCTTATGAAAATAATGTGCTTTACAGTTATGCTATTCCAGTGATTTATGATAAGGGTTTCCGGTATTATCTAAATCTGCATTATACTTTGAATAAGCAACACGGTTATTGGATTAGATGGGCTCAAACCATTTATCAAAATAAAATGAGCATTGGTTCGGGGTCAGATGAAATTCAGGGCAATAAACGTTCTGCAATACAATTGCAGTGGATTTGGCAATTCTAAAAAATAGGTTTAGTTTAACCTTAAATCCTGCTTTTTTATACACAAATGTGCAAATCTGCTGATTTTTTTATAAGGTTCTTAAACTATTTTTGGTGAAATGCAGCTATATAACTGCGTTTTTTGTCATACTTAACAATTAAGGTAACTAATTGCTCAAAAGATTAACAATTTTTTGACTTAAACAAAATATCCTTATTTTTACATTTCATTAAACTAATAATAAACCGCACATGAGAAGATTTTTAACATTATTCGCCGTGTTGATGTTGAGCGGAATGCTGGCATCTGCACAGAGCCGGGTAATCTCAGGTCAAATCAGGGATATCCCCGGTGAAGCCGTGAAGTTTGCTACGGTAACAGAAACCGGAACTACCAATGCAGTAACCTCTGATGCAAATGGTAATTTTTCTATTAAAGTAAAAGACCCAAATGCAACACTCTCTGTCTCAGCTGTTGGGTACGATTCGCAAGTGATCACCCCAACTGGAACTGTAGCCATTGCTAACCTGGTTCGCAATACACAGGAATTAACTACTGTTGTGGTTACTTCACTGGGTCAGGTTCGTCAAAAAGCATCTTTAGGTTTCGCTACTGCTACGGTAAAAAGCAAAGAACTTACTCAGGCTAATCCGGTGAATCTTCAGAATGGATTGGTGGGTAAGGTATCTGGTTTGAATGTGATAACATCTAATAGTGGTGTTCTGGGTACAACCCGTATTACTTTAAGGGGTATCCGTTCTCTTACCGGTAACAATCAGGCGATGTTGATTTTAGATGGTGTACCCATTGCTTTAGGTTATTTGAATTCTATCAATCCCAATGATATAGCTGATGTAAACGTATTAAAATCTGCTTCTGCTACTGCCATTTATGGGCCAGATGGGGTGAATGGTGCGATTGTAGTTACCACAAAAAGAGGGAGCAAACAAAGGCCTACCATCTCTTTTTCTCAAGCTACACAGCTAGAAAAGATTGCGTACCTGCCTAAGTTTCAAACCCGTTATGGTTCTGGTTACAGTCAGGATGCTAACGGGGATGGTTTTTTTGACCCCATTGAGCAACAAAGTTGGGGAGATGAATTCAATGGTGAAATCAGGCAGATGGGCCAAACCGGGCCTAATGGCGAACAATTGCTCTTGCCATATTCTTACCAGCCTAATGGCCGCAGGAACTTTTTTGAAACCGGTGTAACCAGCCAAACAGACGTTTCTTATTCTGCCGGCGATTTTTATCTGTCTGCACAAAACGTTCAGATCAATGGCACCTTGGGTGGCGACAAAAACAGGCGTCGTTCAGTTACCCTACGTTCAGAAAAAGAATATAACCGCTTTAAAGCCATCCTAAACGTACGTTATACCAATGGCAAGTACGATATAACCCGCAATAACCGAAATGTTTACTATAATGTAACGGGTGCTCCGGGCCAATATGATTTGTCGAGGTTCAAAAATTGGAGAACAGACTATTTCTCTTCTCCTGATGGTTATTATACCCCTTACCTGAGTAACAGGGACAAAACCCCATATTTTGCCAAAGACAACAAACGTCAATATTCTACTACCGACGATATTTTTGGAAATATTGAATTGAATTATAAAGCAACCAACTGGTTAAATTTCGTATATCGTTTGGGTTTATCGGTAACCAATCAGAATCTTAGAAACACTACAGAAGCCTTCCAGCGCAGTGCTTTTAGCCAGACTTTGAATAGTCCTGCTGCAGAAGACATCACCGCTCAAATTTCTGATGCCCAGAATTTTTCATCCAGGCTGACTTCTGAATTTTTTGCCAATTTCAATACCAAGTACAAGCAATTTGGTTTTAATGGAACGATTGGAACTTCTTTCCGTGAATCTAAAACAAGAAACCTTTCTATTACAGGCAACAACCTTGGTTTTTCTGATTTCTTGAGTATCCAGGCCCGCCAAGGTGAAGCTGATGTGGTTTCTAACAGTTCATTGTTCCGATTGAAGCGCTTATTTGGAAGGTTAGCCATTGACTGGAGGCAAATGATCTTCCTTGAAGGAACTGGAAGTTATGACAGAGATAGCCGTTTAGCTCCTGCCGACAAGCAATTTGAAAATGGCGACATTTCTTTCTTTTATCCAGGTTTAAATGCTTCATTCCTGATGCACAAATTAATTCCCGGATTAGACAATAATAAAGTTTTGAGCTATTTCAAAATCAGGGGTGCCATTTCCAAAACTGGCAATGTTAATTTAAATCCTTACCAAAACGAAACACAATTTAATTCTGGTTTATTCTTCCCTTATGGCTCTACTCTTGGTTATTCTCAAGGCACCACAGCTTTGCAACGTCAGTACAAGCCTGAGTTTGTAAATACAAAAGAAGTGGGTGTGGAATTGGGTTTCTTTAAAAATCGAATCAATATTGAAGCCAACTACTATTTACAAAACAACACCGATCAGCTGATTACGGTTGCATTGTCTAACACAACCGGTTATACCGGAGCTCTATTAAATGCTGCTGAATTTGATAACAAAGGCTTTGAATTAGATTTGAAATTGACTCCATTGATCAGAATAGGAAAAGCAGATATCGATTTCAAAGTGAATTACTCTTATCAAACCAGTGAAATCAAAAGTTTGATTGGTAATGTTCAGGAACTGGGGATTGGCAATTACAACTTCGCGATTGTAGGTCAACCTGCCTATGTTTTCAAAGTGCCTGATTACAAGCGCGACCCTGCAACCGGCAAAGTAATCGTAGATAAAACAACAGGCCTGCCTTCTGTTGATCCTAATCTGGCTCAATTTGGTAGGACTACCCCTGATAATATCCTTGGTTTGAACCTTACAGTTAATTGGAAAGGTTTTACCATGGCTGCCGTTGCTGAGTATCGTGGCGGCAATCAGATTGTAGTGGATGAACTGGGTGCTTTCCTTGATGATAATGGTATATCTGAACGTAGTGCTGCCAATGGTCGTCGTGCTTTCATTTTCCCTAATTCAGTTTATGAGGTTTCTCCAGGAAAATATGCGGATAATTTGGATATCTTTACTCAAAGTTATGGTCGTGAATTCTGGAACACAGGTTTCAATACAGATGCCATCAGTAACTTCATCGCAGATGGTTCATTCTGGAAGCTAAGAGAGGTTTCTCTCAGTTATACAATGCCTGCTAACCTGTTCAAAGGTAATTTTATTAGAGGGGTTAGTTTCGGTATAACAGGAAGGAACCTACTCACATGGTTGCCTAAATCGAATGTTTGGACAGATCCTGAGTTCTCAGCAAGTCCTACCAACTTAGGTGCTTCAAACACGGGTAACTCTCAGGGAAGAAGTACGGGTTATAATTTGCCTCCAACACGTAATTTTGGAGCCAATGTAACCTTCCAGTTTTAATCTTTTAAATCTAATTGTATATGAAATATAACAACATAAAAAATCTCGTTTTGCTGTTTTCAATCTTCTTGGTAACGGCTCTCGGATGTAAAAAAACAGATTTTGCAGTGAATACCAATCCGGATGACATCACTGCTTCGACGGTAGATTACCGCACAGTATTGCCAACGGCACAAACTGTTTCAGCCACTGTAATCAATGGAGGAAGCTTCAAGTTCCTGCAGAACTGGATGGGATATTGGGCCAGGTCGGGTAGTTTTCAGGACATCACCGATGAGGAAACCTATACTTTCGACAACGATTTTAACGTAGCCGTTTGGAATAATCTGTACAGCAATGCAACTAACTACGATTTTGTTGCACAAAAAGCAAAGGCCAATGGTGCTGGTGTTTATGAAGCGATTGGAAGAATCATGCGTTCTCTGAATTTCCAGATGCTGGTAGACGTTTATGGTAACATTCCTTACAAGCAAGCATTGCAAGGTACAGCGAATACAACTCCTGCTTATAATAAGGCAGAAGACATATACAAGGATTTGTTACGCCAATGTGATACGGCTATTGCATTGTTAAAAGATCCATTGTTAGGTTCCGCAGATAGAAATGCCAATCTTACTCTCAATGACCTTATTTACAAGGGGAATAAAACAAAATGGATCAAATTTGCCAATACTTTTAAATTAAGGTTACTGGTTCATGCTTACCGCGTTACCAATTTTGATATTGCCGGTGAAATCGCTATCATCAATGCTGAAGGAACAGGGTTTATCAGTTCTGCTTCTGACGAAGCGATAATGAATCCTGGGTATGTGGATACCAAACCAACCCCTTTTTATCGTGCATATGTAAAAACTGAAGCTGGTGTTGTCGCAAACCTTGGTAATCTTTCCAGGGCAAATGCCTATTCTGTGGGTCCTTTCCCTGGTCCGGGAGTTGGATATTATCAGTGGAATGGCGATCCCAGGCTTGCCCGCTTATATGTACCATCAGCTACTGGCCAAAGAGGTATTCCTTATGGAGAATTGTCTGTAGCAGGTAGTCCTAATGAAGGATCTAAAACATCAACGGTTGGTGGCCCAGGCTTAATTCCAGATGGAAGTGCTTCTCGTGCATGGATACTTACCGCAACTGAAAGTTTGTTCTTACAAGCAGAAGCAAGGGAAAGGGGACTATTAACAACCGGAGCTAGTGCAGAAAATTTACTTAAAGATGCCGTTCGTGCTTCATTTGTATTTTTAGGATTAACTGCAGCTAATGCAGATACATATATAACTAACAATGCCACCTATCCAGATGTAGACTATAACGGTATTCCACAAGGACCTGGTTTACCTGCCGGTGGTATCTTTACCATTTTATCGCAGAAATGGTTTGCTATGAATTGTGTTAATGTATTAGAGACATGGACAGATTTCCGCAGAACAAATGTTGTTTATGGTTTAGGTGGCGGATTCGCAGCTGGTCCTCCTATCTCATTCAATCCGGCAAATTCTAAATCTGAAATTCCAAACAGGCTGTTCTATCCTCAAAACGAGTATAATTACAATGCTACTAATGTAGCTGCAGAAGGAACTATTAAGGTATTCCCATCTGAAAATCTGGCAGCGGGTTCAGGCAGGATTTTCTGGGATGTTAATTAATTAAAATTTAAAACTTATTTAAATGAAAAAAATACTCACATCTTCCCTGTTGATTGTTGCCATGGCAGTTTTTACAGGTTGTTTGAAAGATAAAGGATTTGAAAATCAGGAATATGGATTACAAGTACAAAATAGTAAAGCCATCCGATTCCCACAAGCTAAAAACAGTCCGGTTTCGTTTGGTTTGAATTCTCAAACAACACCTCTCGTTCTGCGCGCACCCGTTGTTACGCTGGAATCAGATGGAGCAGACGCATCAGATATTAATGTGGTTATTGAATCTAACCCCGCATTGGTGGCAGCCTACCCCAATTTAACACTGTTACCTTCTTCAGAGTACACATTCACCAGTAATCTAACTATTCCTGCCGGAAAAAGGAACGATACGATGTCGATTACATTACCTAACAGTTCTACTTTAGATCCAAATATATCCTATGCAGTAGGCTTCACCATTATTAGCGCAAGTAATAATTACATTGTTGCTTCCAATGCACGCAATATTGTGCTGAAATTTACCATCAAAAACAAATATGATGGTATTTATACTGCCACAGGAAGTTTTAAGGACAATGTAAATGCTGCTTTTACAGGCATTTACCCCAAAGAATATTATTTAACAACTACAGGTGCTAATAGTGTAACATTTGGCACTTCGATTAACGGAGAGATTGCTCCGGGCTATTTATTTAGTAATGCTGGAGCAGGTACTTATTTTGGTAATTTTGGATTACAGGTGTTTTTTAATACTACAACCGACGCTATTGCTGAGGTTAGAAATTATTATGGTGATCCTAACAACCCATCAACAGGAGTTGGAGATCCGGCAAATGGGAATGGTGCGCCACTTTACCAGGCGGCAGCTCCTGCACGTCGTAGTGCCGTGCTCGATCCAAGTGGAGTGAATGCATACGATCCCGTTACCAAAACGATACGAATTAAGTATTTTATGCGACAGGCAAATGTACCACAAGATCCAAGGTCGGAGTTTACAGAGGTGCTTGTTTATAACAGGCCTAGATAGTTATGATCTTTTATAAAAAATCAGGTTGCCTTTTGGCAACCTTTTTTGTTTCATTAATTTGCGAAAGCAACCTTTGTTTTATACCGATTGTACAAACAATATAGTGCAATATCGGCTATCGCCTTATTGTACTATTTGTTTGATACCATCGGCATTTACCACTGTAAGATTTATAAAATATTGGCATATTATATAAATCACAATGGTATAACTTTACAGCTCAATCAATTTTATGTCTGATCAAAACAATTTACCTCCGAATCAATTAAATATTGAAATTTCTGAAGAAGTAGCAGAAGGCACTTATGCTAACCTGGCCATCATCACGCATAGCCATGCAGAGTTTGTGGTTGATTTTGTAAACGTGATGCCGGGAACACCTAAAAGTAAAGTGAAAAACAGGATCATTCTTACACCTTTTCATGCCAAGCGTTTCATGAAAGCGATGATTGATAATGTAAAGAAGTTTGAAGCCGTAAATGGCAGCATCCAGGATCTTGAAGTAACTGAAATGCCTTTTACTTTCGGTGGACCAACCGGGCAGGCTTGATGCTTTTTGGTGTAGTGTTTTTAGTTTATAGTTAGCGCATACCGATTTATCAGACCTTATTTCATTTTTTTGAAATCAGCGTTCTAATTATCAATTATCAATTATCAATTATCAACTGCTCAATCACATCATCCCCTCATCCGCAAAACTAAAATACCCTTCCTCAGTTACGATAATATGATCCAGCACTTTGATATCCATAAAGGCAGCTGCCATTTTTATCTTGATGGTAAGATCTTCATCCGCCTTACTGGGTTTGGGATTACCGGAAGGATGATTATGGCTCAATACGATACTGGTAGCTTCTGCTTCAAGAGCTTTTTTTAAAATCACTCTAGGGTCGGCAACGGTACCGGTAAGCCCGCCCTTACTCACAATTTCAAAATAATTGATTTTATTGGCCCTGTTGAGGTATACTACAGCAAACACTTCGAATCTGTAATCTTTAATTTGGGTTCGTACAAATTCTGCCAGGTCGGCACTGCTTCGTATGGCTGTTTTCTGGAATACCACATCTGCCTGCCTTCTTCTGCCCAGTTCAAATGCTGCAATCAGGCTGGCAGCTTTTGTTAAACCGATTCCTTTTATTTTTTTTAAATCTGCAAATGAGCATTTACTTAGTTCATTAAGGTTATTATGGCCACTTTGAAGCAGTTGCTGTGCCAGTTCGATGGCAGAATGGTTGCGGTTTCCGGTACGGAGCAAAATAGCAATCATTTCAGCTGTACTTAAAGCAGCTGCACCGTGCTGTTGTAATTTTTCCATCGGGCGGTCGGAAGGTGCCCAGGTTTTGATGGATGTGGAAGGCTTTTGAACATTTTCCATGAATAGAGAGTTAATTCATGTAAACTAACTGTATTTTCGCAGAACTAAAATCAGTTATCACTGATAATTATTTAGCATTAATAATGAAATATTCAGTAAGGATAACTGACTTTTATGGAATAATCACACTAACCTATTAAGCCATAAAACCAAAACACATGGAATCAAATGCCAAAATTTTTTCGGGCAGGGCTTCCCGTTATTTAGCCGAAAAAATCGCCCGAAAATTCGGTGAACCACTTGGAAAAATCAAAGTACAACAATTCAGCGACGGTGAAATTGGTGTGGAATTTGAAGAAAGCATCCGTGGCAAATTTGTGTTCCTGATCCAAAGCACTTTTGCACCTACTGAAAACATCATGGAACTGCTTCTCATGATTGATGCGGCAAAAAGGGCTTCAGCTTACAAAGTGATTGCTGTAATTCCCTATTACGGTTATGCGCGTCAAGACCGTAAAGACAGGCCAAGAGTAGCTATTGGATCAAAGTTGGTAGCAAATATGCTTACAGCAGCTGGTGCCGACCGTGTGGTGACTATGGATTTACATGCACCACAGATTCAAGGTTATTTTGATATTCCGGTAGACCATCTGGAATCTTCTGCCATCTTCATACCTTACATAGAAAGCCTTCAATTGCATAACCTCACTTTTGCGGCTCCTGATGTGGGCAGTGCCAACAGGATTAGGGAAGTAGCTTCGTTTTTTGAATGCGATATGGTGATTTGCGACAAGCACCGCAAACGTGCCAATGAAATTGCCAGTATGGTAGTTATCGGTGATGTCAAGGACCGCGACATCATTCTCATAGATGATATCTGTGATACCGGCGGCACTCTGGCAAAAAGTGCCGGGCTGATGATGGAAAAAGGCGCCAGAAGCGTTCGGGCATTCTGTACCCATCCGGTACTTAGTGGAAACGCTTATACAAATATCGAAAACAGTGATTTAGATGAACTGGTAGTTTGCGATACCATCCCTCTGAAACAGGAAAGCAGTAAAATCAAAGTATTGTCTACTGATGAGTTATTTGCCGTAGCCCTTCGAAATGCTTATGAAAATAAAAGTATCCATAGCTTGTTCATCAGGGGAAGAATGAAGGGTGTAGTTAAACCGGTTTAAACGGGAGATACAAATCACCTATTTCAGACCTTTTCAGAAATTAATATAAGAAGAGCAGAGCCGCTCTATATGATTGCGGTTTGGCTAAATAAAAGCTTAAGATTTAAGGCATTTCTGACCGGTATTTCCTACCTTTGCGCCTCATTAAAAATTTTTTAAAATGAAAACAATTACAATCGAAGGTGTTCTGAGGACCGAAAGCGGAAAAAAAGCCACCCGCCAACTTCGCTCTCAGCAGCTTGTGCCAGGTGTAATTTACGGTGGTAATACCGAAGTGAATTTTAGTGCTCCTGCAACAGCTTTTAAACCAATTGTGTACACTGCTGAGTTCATGCTTACAGAAGTAACGGTGGAAGGTAAAACCTACCGTTGTATTATGAAAGATATTCAGTTTAGTAAGGTAACTGATGAATTGATTCATGTTGATTTTCTGGAATTGGTTGATGATAAGAAAGTAATTGCAAACTTACCGCTGAAATATGTTGGGGTTCCGGTTGGGGTAAAAGCCGGCGGAAAACTGGTTACGAAAATGAAGTCACTCAAAATCAAAACCCTTCCTAAATACCTGAAGGAGTTTATTGAAGTAGATTTAAGCAATCTGGAGTTGAATGAAAATATCAGGGTAGAAAACGTGATTGCAGATCATATGGAAGTGATGAATTCACCAAGAATTCCTATTGCAACCGTAACCATGACTCGTCAGTTGAAACAGGAAGAAGCTGCAGCGCCTAAAGCTGCTGCTGCTAAAGCTGCTGCGCCTAAGGCTGCTGCTCCGGCTGCTGCCAAAAAATAATGATTTTTCACAAGTATAGAGGCCCTTCTTTTTTAGAGGGGCTTTTTTGTATAAAGGTGATTGGGATTCACGCTGTTGAAGTAATACCAATGTGATTTATATAATATGCCAATTTTTTATAAATCTTACAGTGGTAAATGCCGATGGTATCAAACAAATAGTACAATGAGGCGATAGCCGATATTGGACTATATTGTTTGTCCAATCGGT